>Ga0209599_10001238_pt1 | contig 12590 bp, 11 predicted proteins | sample Shrwel_input2_FT_FD_187534 | JGI IMG/M metagenome (GOLD analysis project Ga0209599, IMG submission 187534) | Subsurface microbial communities from deep shales in Ohio, USA - Utica-3 well 1 S input2 FT (SPAdes) (version 2) ... | reverse complement strand
GGAGCTATGCCGAGATTGATGTGGCTGATGGCAGGCGCAGTCATACAACCGAGGGCTAATCAGGTTCAGCTTACCAAATAAGGTACGGTACACAAGGGTATGCTGTCCTTTTTTTGTTCGACGTGCGCCGCAGTCGGGACAGGTATTAAATTGTGCCATATATTCAGTCACTTGCTCACTCACCATGCGCTGCTGTATGCCTTGCAAGACCGTTTTTGACTCAGCAAGTGTTAAACCAAGAGTCTCTGGTTCTAATGAGTTGCGTTCCAGCTCGGCAATATCTTCAATCCGCTCGGATTCGCCATTAGCGGCTTCCATCACGATTTGTATGCGTATTTTCATGGTAAAAATCCCCATTCAATTACTCAGGCCATCTCCAAGCATCATCATGTTGTGCGTATTGTTGGAGTCGATGGTTAGCCTGCGACCGATTAAAATCATCCAGTGTAAGCCATTCTCGTAAGGTGTTTATTTCTTCAAGGTAATCACGAATAGCATCAAGGTCATTATTATCAATAGCGTCAGATACCTTATCAACCAAGTCATATAGCTGTCGTGGTAATGAATCGCGTTGTTCCATAAAGGCAAATGCTCCACCACAATCTTCAGGAGGGGCTTTACAGTGGCCTTGCTGACAATAATGGTAGCTGTATTTATCATTTTTTTCTAAAAAGGCTTCAACACGTATTTCATGTACCCAACCTGCACCAAAATCATACTCATAGCGAAAACGCTCGTTGTGATAAAAATTAAAATCCGAGAGCTTGACGAATTTCGGATTGGTCATAAAACTAATGCCTCCATCGTGGTAAACGCCATATTGTTGACCATGAATGTGAAACATATTTAAATGTAAGTCCTCCCAGCCAAATGCAATCTGTAACGTGTAATGTAAATCTTCAATCGTGCTGTCAGCACAAACCAGTATTCGTCGCCAGATGATGGGGTGAATGTCATGAATCCAGATATAGAGTTGGTAAATGGGTAGGCCACTACTTTGAGCGAGTATTTTTTTAGGTTTTCTTTTATTCATAATCGTCCCTTTGTGAACAGGTACTAAAACATCAAAAAAGCCATGTTCATAAATTAGATTTTAGACTAATATGCCTGTTCATATATATTTGATACGCTATTGAACACAGCATAGCTGACCAAACCCTTAAATCCAGTAGAAAAACACTCATGGCAATCTTTGCATACGGTCGTGTCAGTACCAAAGATCAAACCTCAGACAATCAACGGCTGGAGATTGAAAGAGCAGGTTTCAAAGTGGACTATTGGTTTGCCGATGAAGGGGTGAGTGGAAAGACGCATGCGTCCTTGCGTCCACAATTCAAAGCCCTATTAAGCCAGATTCGTGATGGGGAAATATTGGTCGTGGCTAAACTGGATCGTCTCGGTCGTGATGCGCAAGATGTGAATGCGACGATCAAAGCACTGGCAAAACGTAAAATTGAAGTCATTATTTTACAGTTGGGTAAGTTAGATGTGGCTTCGCCGTCTGGCAAGCTGATGCTGCAAATGTTAGCGGCAGTGGCTGAGATGGAGCGTGATTTATTAGTGGAGCGTACACAGTCTGGGTTGGCGAGAGCCAAAAGAGAAGGCAAGGTGTTGGGTCGCCCAGTGAAAACGACACCGAGTCAGCAGGCCGAGATTATTAATTTGCGAAAGAATGGTGCGTCTATTAGTTCGTTGTCTCGTGCGTATGGCGTGTCTAGAGCAACGATTATGCGGGTGACTGGCGAGGTATCGGTGTCAAAATAACGCCAGCCCCCGTTTTGGCGCGCTCTCCAGATAGGATACTTTCGTTTGATGTTAAGGCTGCACAGCACTATGCCGATTTAGCGATGATTGCTAAAGTTTCTGGAAGAGGTTTTCCTACCCCCGATGGTTATATTGCGGCGATTGCAGCATCACGTGGCTTTGTTGTTGCTTCACGAGATACTGCACCTTATACCGCAGCTAAAGTGACAGTGATTAATCCGTGGGATGTGAGGTAAATGGGTGGAGTTCCTTTTTTAAGGTGTGGGAGCTAGCGTAAATTTTCCTGTTTTTGCTTCGTGTCGTAATCGAGTGCGAGCTTGCTCCCATGACTCTCCTGTTTGTGCATGCTTAGATACCCATTTTTCATCTTGTAAAAGTGTTTCAATATTTTCATCATCATTTTTAGGGCTTTGTTTAGGCTTGGATTGAGTCTTGGCTTTGGGGGTTACATCTTTTGGATGCTTCTTTTTTAACTTAAATGTAAAGCCAGTAATAATTCGACCTGCCTTATGTTGTTCATAACTGATACTAATGTCGGTATGTTCGTTTATTTGAGATACAGCTAAATCAAGAACTCGTTTTTTGAAATCACTCATACGGATAAGTTCATGATCTGCAAGCCCTAGTTGTTGCCGAAAAGACTCTAAGTGAAACATTGGTAATTTAGCTGCTTCTTGCCATTGGATAAGGAGTTCATATAATCGAACTGCATACGCACTAGTAAGAGGGGCAGTTTGCTCTAAATAGTAACGGGTGAATTGCGACTCTAGACGTGTAATCTCCTTTACCACAGCAGGAGACAGAATGATTTCTAACTTAGCAGCATCATCAACATAACCAACTTGAGATACCCATCGGCTAGTAATACGTTTTTCTTTTTTAGTATCTGCATCTATTAGATATAAGGTGAACTGTCTATCGAATAAGGTTTTTGCAGCTTCTTTTAATGCCCAATATCCAGCTTCAAGTGTTACATCAAATGTTGTGGCATAACGATTTGCCCAAATTACCAGTGGTGTATCCGTGCTTATGCCTACACCAACCTCTCGAGCATCAACAATAGCCAATTGGATAAGTCTAATTTCTACCAAGCTTAAGTTACTGACAGCTTGTACAAGTTGGTTGCTTTTAACAACTAAATCGCAATTTTTTTTCATAAGAACTCCATATGACGACATTTTATTTTTTTGTCTTTTAAATGTCAATTTTAAAAACGTCTTTTAAAGACACTTTTTCATATATCTTTTAATGTCAAGGAAACGTCTTTAAATGGCAAAGGAAACGTCTTTAAATGGCAAAGGAAACGTCTTTAAATGAGATTTTCTTCTTTATTGTATTTAAAAGTATTTAAAAGTATTAAAAGGACTGGTTCAAAAAAATCTGTGGATAAGTCTAATTTTGAGAAGAATATTTTTGAAGAAATACAAACACTATGTCGCCCTAATCGGGCGGCTTTTATACCCCCTGAATCCCCCAAAGGGGGACAAAACAGTGCAATAAATTAATACTCTTTCAAGTCAACATTTACTAAATACGGTTAATTAGAAGGCGAGTCACTGGTTTCGATTTTGCTAATAGCATTGCGCTGCCAAAGCCATTGTCCTATTTCTTAGTGTTTAGGTTAATCGCGCCACTAGATAAGCAAGATTGTTTTACCTGAGACGATGATTAAAAATTTGGTGTTTCATATGAGTAAACAAAGAAAAATCGGCCTTAGAAATGCGTTTCTAGATTAACTTTTGAAAATAAAGATGAATAGCAATCTAAAAATCAAATTTAAAGCCATTTTTAGGCGTTTTAAGGATGGGTAAATAGATTTTTAGTGGAAAGGTACTGGTTTTTATTTGTATGCGCTTAAAACGCAAATTTAAGCCACTTTCGTTTTTTGGCCTGTTAAGTAAACATTACATTCGATAAAACAAAAAAGCCCACCCTTAGCCGATGGGCTTCTTGTTTGCATCAATTCACTATTAGCAGTAGGCCTTGATGCGGTTTTTTGCTGTACATCAGGAAATATACGCGCTTAGATTCTAAATCGTTATTTCATAAAATGTAAACACAATATGAAAGTATTCCCGTTCTATTTTTATTGATTAATGAGTGCTTTTATTATATAAAAACGGTACTAAAAAGGTGTGTGAAAGGTATCATGATTATACTAATTGGAAGCCAAAAAGGGGGCTGTGGGAAATCTACGACAGCCGTTAATATTTGTGCAGAATTGGCAAAGTCTGGACATGATGTTGTTTTAGTGGATGCCGATCGGCAATGCACTGCGGCTAACTGGATTTCGGATCGCTTATCTAAAACTAATGTGGCTAAAGTTCATTGTGTTCAAAAATATGAAAATATTCGTGAAACTTTGTTGGATCTGAATCAGCGTTATGAATATGTAGTTGTTGATGCAGCAGGGAGAGATAGTAGAGAGCTGCGGACAGGTATGACAGCCGCTCACCTATTGTTAATTCCTTTTAGACCTTCTCAACCTGATTTAGATACATTACCAAAACTTAGAGAAATTATTTCTCAAGCAATGGATTTAAACCCTCAACTAAAAGTGTTTGGTTTGCTGACAATGGCTCCAACTAATCCTGTGATTAATGAGGAGGCAGAGGCCCGAGAATATTTACAGGATTATCCTGAAATACATTTACTCAATACCTTTGTGCGTGACCGTAAAGTATATCGTGATGCGATGAGTGAGGGACTGGGCGTGGTCGAAATGGACAATCCAAAAGCAAAAAATGAAATTGAAGAATTAGTTAAAGAGATTATGTGATGCCAAAACGTAGAGAGCCAGCTTTGGCTAAAGATGCTCAGAATACTCCAACACCTGCTCAAATTGAGGCGTTTGCCGCAGGTGCTGATAGTGATGCTGTTGTGAAAAATATTCTAGATTCAGAAGCCAATCGAGACTATAAGGCAATTAGGTTGCCGTTTAACGAATATGAATATCGTCAATTAGAAGAGGCAAGTCGGCGGACAGGGCGGAGTAAGTTGAACTTTATTCGTTATGCGATGCTAAAAATGGCCGCCGAAATCAATGAAAAATAATGGTGTAATTTAAGTATGTTTTTGGTACCAAAAACATACTTTTTTTATATAAATTAGGTAAAAAAATAGTATCAATAAAAATAATATTTAGATTCTGATCAAGAAATTCAATCTTTGACACAACACTTCTTTATTAAAAGCTAATAGACCAAAATTTAAAAATACAATAGAAATACTACTGTAAAAAAAGTATTTGACAATGATCCAAATATGATTATTATAAAAGCTATCTAATGATTGCAGTAGATGTATTACTGAATAAAAAATATTAGGTGGTCGTAGATTACGGCAGGTGGCAGCCTGCCGCAATGTATGTTTTTAAAATTGAATTAAGGTAAACACACTATGAAAGTATATCAAATTGACTACGATTTGCGTAAGCAAAAAAACTATGAAGCTCTTCATGAACGCATTCGTTCATATAAAACATATTGCAAGCCCTTGAAGTCGTCTTGGCTGATTGCAACTAATCAAACAGCCATACAAGTTCGTGATTGTTTGCGAGCTGTTATGGATAGTGATGATGGTTTGTTAGTCACAAGACTACAGCGTGAAGCGGCTTGGTACGGGTTAGACGATAAAACATCAAGCTGGCTTAAAACGCAGATTGAAAATTGTACTGTATAACTTTTACGCGCCAAGGATGGCGTTATTTGAATGGTTTCTAAAAATGAAAATCACACTAAATGAAATTGCCGACATTAAAAGCGGCTTTACCTTTAGAACCAGTATTGAAGACCAAGTAGAAGGTAACATTCACATATTGCAAATTAAGGATATGCGCGGCCATACGTTGATTCAGTCAGATGTTTTGAAGTTGCCAAAAACGGTATGGGAGGGCAGGGGTGAGCCACCAATTCTACAACGCGGTGATGTTGTACTCACTGCTCGGGGTGAAAATACCCGTGCAGCTTGGCTTGATTGCGATGAGCCTATGATTGCCTCTAGTCAGTTATTTATTATTCGTCCTAAACAGACCGATATTTTACCTGCCTATTTGTGTTGGTTTTTAAATAATGCAGAAGCTCCACGCAAATACTTTGAAGCTAATTCGACAGGCTCAAGTATGTCTGCATTAAACAAAGCAACGGTATCTGCATTGCCTATCCATGTTGTGCCATTAGTCTTACAACAGCAGATATTAGCGATACAAGACATAGCTGACCAAGAAATTAACGTACTCGACCAACTTAAAAAAAACCGTCAACAGATGCTAAAAGCACTGTTTAAAACACTATTAGAGAAATGAAAATGACTGACGTAATTAGCCAAGACGATATTAACAAAACCTTATGGGCTGCTTGTGATACCTTTCGTGGAACAATCAGTGCAGACACTTACAAAGACTTTATTTTGACCATGTTGTTTTTAAAATATGTCTCCGATGTATGGTTAGACCATTACGAGCAATACCAAAAAGAATATGGCGATGAGCCTGAGCTGATTGCTGAGATGATGAAAAACGAGCGTTTTGTGTTGCCAGCACACGCCAGTTTTTACGCCTTGTACGAGCAACGTCACGAAGCAGGAAACGGCGAGCGTATTGATAAAGCTTTACACGCTATTGAAGAAACAAACGGTACTAAGCTCAAAAATGTGTTCCAAGATATTAGTTTTAATACCGATAAACTGGGCGAAGAAAAGCAAAAAAACACTATATTGCGCCATATTTTAGAAGACTTTGCCAAGCCTGAGATGAACTTACGCCCTAGCCGTGTGGGTTCTTTAGATGTGATTGGCAATGCCTATGAATACTTAATTAAAAACTTTGCCGCCAGTGGGGGACAAAAAGCTGGGGAGTTTTATACGCCGCCCGAAGTCTCCGACTTAATAACAACGGTATTAGAGCCACAATCGGGTGACCGTATTTGTGACCCTGCCTGTGGTTCGGGTTCGTTGTTGATGAAGTGTGGCCGCAAAATTCGAGAAAGTACGGGTAAAAAAGAATATGCCTTGTATGGTCAAGAGGCGATTGGTTCAACATGGGCATTAGCCAAAATGAATATGTTTTTGCATGGCGAAGACAACCACAAAATAGAGTGGGGCGACACCATTCGTAACCCGAAGTTATTGGATAAAAACGGTGATTTAGAGTTATTTGATATTGTTACCGCCAATCCGCCATTTAGTTTAGAAAAATGGGGGCATGAGGAAGCTGAACATGACCCGTTTGGCCGTTTTAGACGCGGTATTCCGCCAAAAACGAAGGGTGATTATGCGTTCATTTTGCATATGGTAGAAACCTTGCGTCCTAAGACTGGTCGTATGGGCGTGGTTGTACCGCATGGTGTGTTGTTTAGAGGCTCTAGTGAGGGAACTATTCGGCAAAAGCTGATTGAAGAAAATTTGCTAGATGCGGTGATTGGTTTACCTGAAAAGTTATTTTATGGTACGGGTATTCCTGCGGCAATTTTGATTTTTAAGAAATCTAAAGCAGACGATAAAGTGTTGTTTATTGATGCCAGCCGTGATTATAAGGCAGGTAAAAACCAGAATATGCTTGCGCCTGAAAATATCGACAAGATTGTAGCGACTTATAAGGCGCGGCAATCGGTTGATAAATATGCGTATATGGCGACCTTGCAAGAAATTAAAGATAACGATTACAACCTGAATATTCCGCGCTATGTCGATACCTTTGAAGAAGAGGAAGAGATTGATTTATTGGCAGTACAGACAGAGCGGTTGGTATTAAAAGCGGAATTGGCAGCACTTGAGGAGAAAATGGCAGGTTATTTGAAGGAGTTGGGTTATGTTGCCTAATGGATGGTTAAAACAGTCTTTTGGCCATATTGCTTCATTTAAAAACGGCCTTAATTTTACCAAAAGCGATACTGGCGAAGTTATAAAAATAGTTGGAGTAGGAGACTTTAAAAATCATTCTGTACTTAGCAATATTGAAACTTTAGATTCAGTACAAGTTGCTGGGTCTGTAAGTGAGGCGGAGCTTTTACAAAGCGGAGACTTATTGTTTGTCCGTTCTAACGGTAACAAAGATTTGATTGGCCGTTGTTTGTATTTTCCAAATGTTAAGGAAAGGCTAGCCTATTCTGGTTTTACTATTCGTGGTCGTGTCGATAACAGTCAACTTTTGTCTGAGTATGCTTCGTATTTAATGCGTTCATCGTTGGTGAAAAAACAATTTTCTCAAAATGGTGGTGGTACAAATATTTCTAATTTAAGCCAACAAATTTTAAATGACATTGTTTTTCCACTTCCCCCACTCCCCGAACAAATAAAAATAGCAGAGATTTTATCAACTTGGGACAACGCCATAAACACAGTGCAAAAGCTACTTGCCAATAGTCAACAGCAAAAAAAATCACTTATGCAGCAATTGCTGACAGGTAAAAAACGGTTTGCTGGGTTTGAGGGGGAGTGGAAATGGATTAGAGTCTCTGATTTATTAGAAGTTAGAAAAGAAAGGCAAATTCCAACTGATGATATTCCGCTGTTCTCATTAACTATTGAGAATGGTGTTACACCGAAGTCTGATCGTTATAATCGTGAATTCTTAGTGAAGAATAGTGATGAGAAAAAGTACAAAGTCGTACACCCTAAAGATATAGTCTACAACCCAGCCAATCTAAGATGGGGGGCAATTAACTTCAGCCGCGTTAACCATGCAGTTGTGGTGTCCCCTATATATGAGGTCTTGTATATTCGAGATAAAGCCTGTGTATCACTTGAATTCGTAGCTCAAAAGCTAATGACTCCAGATCAAATTAATCGTTTTGCAGCGATGGTAGAGGGGACTCTTGTTGAGCGTATGGCAGTTAAAATAGAGCCATTTCTAGCAACAAAGCTGAGTATTCCTCCATCTATTGAGGAACAAAAAAAAATAGCTACTCTCCTCACTACAGCAGACCAAGAAATCGACAACCTACGCGCTCAACTCAACCACCTCAAACAAGAGAAAAAAGCCCTCATGCAGCAGCTTTTAACAGGTAAACGGCGCGTAAAAGTTGAGGAGGCGGCATGAAAATTAATAGTTGTATTTACAATTGTAAATAACGACATTAAGTCGTATAATTCCCCTACAACTCACCCCTTGTAGGGTCATTAAATTGGCTTATGCTTGGGGCGGAAAAACCGCCATCTTAGGCGGTTTTTTCATTTTAGAGTTTAAAAATAGTGAAAACAATTTGTTATGTTGATGGTTATAACTTGTTTTATGGCTGTTTAAAACACAGTCAAGATAAATGGCTAGACCTTTATAAATTGCTGTATCAGCAAATTATTTATCCGCAAAATCCAAAAAGTCAGCTTGTTAAAATCAAATTTTTTACGGCTGACATCAAAGCTAAAATTGCTACGCATGGTCAAGATGCAAATGAAGCGCAACAAGCCTATCATCGTGCCTTAGAAAAATGTTATCCCGATACTATAGAAATTATTAAGGGTTATTACTCTTTAGAGAAAGCTGAGTTGTTAGCCTATCAAAACCCTCCTGATAAACAAAACCGAGTTGAAGTATGGCGTTTAGAAGAAAAACAAACAGACGTTAATATTGCCGTTCATGCTTATAGAGATGCTATCAAGGGCGATGCAGAGCAATTAGTGTTTGTGTCTAATGATACCGATTTAGAGCCTGCTCTTAGTATGATTCGCCAAGATATGGGCGATACAGTAAAAATGGGTGTTATTTTTCCTATTCGCCAGCAAGAGGGCTTGGAGCGAAGACCTCCTAATGGGCGTTTAAGTAAATATACGGATTGGACTCGACGTTATATTACCGCCGAAGAATTAGCTGCATCACATTTGCCATTAAAAATACCCACCAATAAAAAAACTATTTTCAAACCCACATATTGGTAACAGTGTTGCAAGGAATAGCCATGAATAATCTCCCCAAATTCCAAGAAGAATACAGTGCCAAAATCCCTGCATTGACCTTGCTGGTATCACTGGGCTGGAACTTCTTATCGCCAGCGCAAGCACTTGCCTCAAGAGAGCATAAAACCAGTAACGTAGTCCTAAAAAATATTTTACGCGCAGAATTAAAAAAACGTCATTTTCACTATGCAGGTAAAGACTATCCCCTCAGTGAAAAAGCTATTGATACCTTGTTGTCAGAAGTGTGCAATCCAGCCCTAAATGAAGGTTTAGGCGTGGCTAATGAGCGTATTTATAATCATATGCTGTACGGTATTACCGTTACCGAGTTTGTAGATGGTAAAAAAGCCAGTGTCACGATTCCTTTAATAGATTGGGCTAACTTCGCTAATAATCGTTTTGATTTTACCGAAGAATTTAGTGTTTTACGCGAGAACGGACTGGATTCGCGCCGTCCTGATATTGTTTGTTTTGTGAATGGCTTACCTTTAGTGGTGATAGAGGCCAAGCGGCCAGATGGTCATGCAGGTAAAGCCCCCACCATTGCCGAAGGTATTTCGCAGTCATTGCGTAATCAGCGTCATGATGAGATTCCTTCCTTGTTCGCTTATACGCAACTGTTGTTATCTATTAACGGCATAGAAGGGCGTTACGGCACAACCTTAACCAAGGAAAAATTTTGGGCTGCATGGCGCGAAGAAGACATTAGCGATGCTGCTATGTATGCCATTAAAAATACCAAGCTCAATATCAATCAACTTAATACGCTATTTTCTTATCGCCCCGTAGCCGATAGAAAGTGGTATGAGCAGCTTGTGGCTGGTGGTGAGTTAATGGTGACGGAGCAAGACCGCCTACTCATTAGCTTACTGCAACCGTCTCGCTTATTAGAGATGGTGCGTTATTTTGTGTTGTTCGATAAAAAAGTCGGCAAGATTGTTGCGCGTTATCAGCAAGTATTTGGCATTAAGCGGCTGATTGAGCGTATCAATCAGCAACGACCCGATGGTGGACGAGAAGGCGGTGTAATTTGGCACACGACAGGGTCAGGTAAATCGTTCACGATGGTATTTTTATCGAAAGCCTTAATTTTGCATGACAGTCTCAAAAAGTGCCGCATTATTGTTGTCACTGACCGTATTGACCTAGAAAGTCAATTAAGTAAAACATTTGCCTCTGGTGGAGAGTTAGCCAGTAAAAAAGACCGTGAAGAAGCACTCGCCACATCGGGCAGAGGCTTGGCCGAAAAAATTGGCAAAGGTCAGGAGCGTATCGTTTTTTCTTTAGTGCAAAAATTCAATACCGCCGCTAAATTGCCCGAATGCTATAACGACAGCCCCGATATTATTGTGCTGATTGATGAAGGCCATCGTAGTCAAGGCGGAGAAAATCATATCCGTATGAAACAAGCCTTACCGAAAGCGGCTTTTGTTGCGTTTACGGGTACACCTTTACTCAAAGAAGATAAAACCACCAATAAATTTGGTGCAATTGTTCATGCTTACACCATGCAACGTGCGGTCGAAGATAAAACTGTTACGCCATTATTATATGAGGAGCGTATTCCTGATTTAGATGTCAACGAACGCGCCATTGATACATGGTTTGACCGCATCACCGCTAATTTAAGCGAAGAACAACGAACCGACCTTAAACGCAAGTTTGCCCAAAAAGGCCAAATCTATCAGTCCGAAGACCGCATTCGTTTAATTGCGCTCGATATAGCCGAACACTTCGCCCAGAACATAGAGGAAGGGCTAAAAGGCCAAATTGCTTGTGATAGCAAGATTTCGGCTATTAAATACAAACAGTTTTTAGATGAAGCAATGGCTATTTTAGAGCCAGAACAACAGTTTGAAACGGCAGTTGTGATTTCCGCACCCGATACGCGTGAAGGCAATACCGATGTTGATGAAAAGTCTATGCCGCTAGTCAGTAAATGGTGGAAAGATAATGTTGGTTCACAAGATGAGTCCGTTTATACCAAACAGGTGATTAGCCGTTTTGAAGACGACCCCAAACTCAAGTTGTTGATCGTTGTCGATAAGCTGTTAACGGGTTTTGATGAGCCACAAAACGCCGTGTTGTATATTGATAAACCATTAAAGTCGCACAATCTTATCCAAGCCATTGCCCGTGTTAATCGTCTGCACGACAAAAAGAAGTTTGGCTTATTAATAGATTATCGTGGCATTTTAGCCGAATTAGACACCACAATTGCCAACTATCAAGACTTAGCTAACCGTACACAGGGCGGTTTTGAGCTAGATGACTTACTTGGCTTATATAGCCAAATGAGTAGTGAATATAAACGCTTGCCGCGCCTTTATCAGAACCTTTGGGCGATATTTAAAGATGTCAAAAACAAGAATGACATCGAGCAGTTGCGACAAGTATTGATTCCTCATGTTCAAGAGGTAAATGGCGAGTTGGTTGATGTTCATTTGAAAGTCAGGGATGACTTTTACGAAGCATTAACCGAGTTTGCGAGTTGCCTACAAATTGCCTTGCAGTCGATGAGCTTTTTTGATGATAAAAGCTTTAGCGATGCCGACCGTCAGCATTATAAAGACACGGTAAAACAACTCAGCAGCTTACGACAATTAGCTAAACGAGATGCAGGGGAAACAGTGGACTATGACCAGTATGCCGAACAAGTCAAAAAGCTATTGGATAAGCACGTTGTTGGTGTTGGGGTAAAAGAGTCCGAAGGCGTTTATGAAGTCGGTAAAATGGGTCGTCAACTCAAACCAGAAGAATGGAACGCCGACAAAACGCGCAATGAGACTGACATCATTAAAACACGCGTCACTAAAATGATTGAGCAGGAGTTACGCGATGACCCCTATGCTCAGGAGTCTTTTTCTAAGTTATTGCGTCAAGCGATAGAAGAAGCAGAAAGCCTATTTGACCATCCACTTAAACAGTATTTGTTG
>Ga0209599_10001237_pt1 | contig 12591 bp, 9 predicted proteins | sample Shrwel_input2_FT_FD_187534 | JGI IMG/M metagenome (GOLD analysis project Ga0209599, IMG submission 187534) | Subsurface microbial communities from deep shales in Ohio, USA - Utica-3 well 1 S input2 FT (SPAdes) (version 2) ... | reverse complement strand
GTATCAGGTATTAAATTTGTCCTACGGGACAATGGGGTAAGTAAGATAAAGCAGTAAAAAACAGGCGGCTTGCATAGGGGTATGCAAGCCGCCTCCTTTTTAGGGGGTACTCCCCCGCCCTGGACACGAAAAAGCCCGGCTCCTTGCGGACCAGGCTTCGTCGTAAGCGGACGGAGAGCTCAGCCGCCGCCGGTCATCTTCGTGATGAGCGCGATGAGCGGCAGGAACATGGCGAGCACGATCGTACCGACCACGACGGCGAGGAACACGATCAGGATCGGCTCGATGATCGAAGTGAGCGCGGTCACGGCGTTGTCGACTTCTTCGTCATAGATGTCGGCGACGCGGTTGAGCATCTCCGGCAACTGGCCGGTCTCTTCGCCGACCTGGATCATGGACGTCACCATCTGCGGGAAGACGCCGGACTGCTCGAGCGGGACCGACAGCGGCTCGCCGTCACGGACGCGGTCATGCACGCGCTCGAGCGACTTGGCGATGACGACGTTGTCGAGCGTGTCGCGCGTGATCGTGATGGACTGCAGGATCGGGACGCCCGAGGCCATCAACGTGCCGAAGGTGCGGGCGAAACGGGAGACGGAGACGATCTGCACGAACGTGCCGACCTTCGGCAGACGGAAGATCATCTTGTCGAAGAGTTCCTTGCCTTTCTCGGAGGCGAGCCAGCTCTTCAGCCCGAAGTAGAGGCCGAAGACCGCGATCGGGGTGGCCCACCAGAATTCGGTGAGGAACTTGGAGATGCCGACGACGAACTGCGTGAGCGGGGGCATCGTCGTCTTCTGGCTGCTGAGCAGGTTCTGGAACGAAGGCACGACCTTCACCATCAGGATGTACACGATGATGACTGCGACCGACATCACGACGCCCGGGTAGACCATCGCGGACTTGACCTTCTTCTGGATGCGCTCGGCCTTCTCGCGGAACTTCGCGAGACGGTCGAGGACCTTGTCGAGCACGCCGCCCGCCTCGCCGGCGCGCACCATGTTGACGAAAAGCTTGTCGAAGACCTTCGGGTGAGCCTGGAGGGCCTCCGAGAGGTTGTTACCCTGGGAGACGCTCTCGGCGATGCTGGCGAGGACGGCCTTGAAGGCGGGGTTACGCTCCTGCTTGGTGATCAGCTCGAGCGCGCGGAGGAGCGGCAGGCCGGCGATGATGAGGGTCGCCAGCTGGCGGGTCATCACGGTCACGTCGTTCTGCGTCACTTTCGAGCCGAAGGAGAAGCCGGCCTTGGCCGGAGCGGCCGCGGCCGCAGGCTTGGCGGCGGCCGTATCGGCCGCGAGCGTGGTGACCATCAGGCCTTTCGCCATCAGTTTCTGGCGGGCCTGCGCGTCATCGGCGGCGTCGATCCGGCCGGAGGCCTGGGCGCCGTTGCGGTCGATGGCGGTATACTTGTAGTCGGGCATGGGAGGTGCGGGGGTGGGTGTTAAGGTCAGGTGTACTTCAGGACTTCCTCGATCGAGGTGTGACCGTCGAAGATGCAGCGGAGGCCGTCGTCGCGGAGCGGGCGCATGCCGGACTCGATGGCCTTCTGCTTGAGGACGAGCGTCGGGGCCCTCTGGGTGATCAGGGCGCGGAGCTGGTCGTTGATGGTCATGAGCTCGAAGAGACCCTGGCGGCCTTTATAGCCGGAGCGGTTGCAGTCCGCGCAGCCCTTGCCGTAATAGAACTTCTTGTTCGCGATCTCGAGGGCGTCGACGTCCAGCATGTTGACCACGTCCTTGTCCGGCTCGTAGGGCGTACGGCAGGTCTTGCAGATACGGCGCAGGAGACGCTGGGCGAGCACGCCTTCGAGCGAGGCGGAGATGAGGAAAGGCTCCAGGCCCATGTCGATGAGTCGGGTGACGGCGCCGGGGGCGTCATTGGTGTGGAGCGTGGAAAGCACGACGTGGCCGGTCAGCGAAGCCTGGACGGCGATCTGGGCGGTCTCGATGTCGCGGATTTCGCCGACCATGATGGTGTCGGGATCCTGTCGGAGGAACGAACGCAGCGCGGCGGCGAACGTGAGGCCGACCTGATGGTTGATCGGCACCTGCATGATGCCTTCGACTTCGTATTCGACGGGGTCTTCGGCGGTGAGGATCTTGACGTCCTCGGTATTGACCTCGCGCAGCGCAGAATAAAGCGTGGTCGTCTTGCCGGAACCGGTCGGGCCCGTGACGATGAAGATGCCGTTCGGACGGCCGACCATGCCACGGATGCCCTCCTTGATGTCATCCTGCATCGAGAGGGCCTCGAGACTCAGGTTGACGACGGTCTTGTCCAGGATTCGGAGCACGACGGATTCGCCGAACTGCGTCGGGAGCGTGGACACGCGGAGGTCGATCTGGCGGCCGCTGATGGTCGTCTTGATGCGTCCGTCCTGCGGGACGCGTCGTTCGGCGATGTTCAGGGACGAGAGCACCTTGACGCGGGCGATGACGGCCGAAGCGAGGTTCTTCGGCGGCGGGGCCATCTCGTAGAGCGAGCCGTCGATGCGCAGGCGGATCCGGAACTCGTGCTCGAAGGGTTCGAAATGGATGTCCGAAGCCTTGGCCTTCACGCCTTCCTGGAGGACGAGGTCGACGAAGCGGATGATCGGGGCCTGGCTGGCCTGCTTGGTGACGTCCTCATCGGTGACGGCGGCGGTGTCGACCTCGCCGAATTCGCCGAGCAGGTCTTCCAGCGAAGAGGAGGTCGCCTCGCCGTAGACGCGCACCACGCCGGCCTCGACCTGCGCGGGATCGGCGACGCCGAGCTCGATCTCGCGCTGAAGGATGAAGCTCAGCTCGTTGATGACGGAGGAATTGAACGGATCCTTGGCGAGCAAGGTCAGTTTGCCGGCCTCATCGGCGACGGGCAGGACGACATACTTATGGGCCTGGGCGGGCTTGAGCAGCTTGACGAGCGCCTCGCCCGGATCGGCGGGGACGACGGAGTAGTAAGGAGAGCCGAGATGGTCGGCGATGGCCTGCAGGATGGCTCCGCGCTCGGCGAAGCCGGCGTCCACGAGGCTGTCGCCGAAGGACTTGCCGGTGGTGGCGGTCGACTCCCAGACCTCTTCGGCCTGGGCAGGCGTCACGAGGCCGGCCTCGAGGGCGATATCACGGATCACGTCACTATGGTCGTCGAACATGGGAAAGGTTGGGTTAGTGAGGGGTTGCCGCGGCGCGCATGCGCTCCCGCATGGATTCGGGGCTCTGGCAGTAATCGAAGACTTCGTCTTCGCTGACGAGGCCTTGGTTGAACAAGGCGAGCAGGTCGCCGTCGAGCGTGCGCATGCCCCGGGCGGCGCCGGTCTCGATATCGGTGAGCAGCTGATAGGTCTTGCCCTCGCGGATCTTGGCGGCCACGCCGTCGGTCCGGAGCATGATCTCAGAGGCGGCCACGCGTCCTCCGTCCGTCGTCCGGACCAGGCACTGTGAGATCACCGCGGTGAGCGAAGTGGCGAGCTGCGTCCGGATCTGCTCGCGGGCGGAGGCCGGGAAAGCGTCGATGATGCGGTCGATGGTCCGGGTGGCGCCGGAAGTATGCAAGGTGCCGAGGACGAGGTGGCCGGTCTCGGCGGCGGTCACGGCCGCTTCGATGGTGTCCAGGTCACGCATCTCGCCGATGAGGATCACGTCCGGATCCTGCCGTAGCGCCGAGCGGATGCCTTCGGCGAAGGAAGGCAGGTCTTCTCCCACCTCACGCTGGGTGACGAGGCAGCGCTTGTGCGCGTGCGCGAATTCGATGGGGTCCTCGATGGTGATGATGTGCCCTTGCTCGTTCTCGTTGATCCAATTGACCATCGAGGCGAGCGTCGTGGACTTGCCCGAGCCCGTCGGTCCCGTGACGAGGACCAGACCACGGGCCCGCTTGAGGAGGTCCTTGACCATGGGAGGCAGGCGCAGCTGCTCGAGCGTGAACATGCCCGTCGGCAGCAGGCGCAGCACCATGCCATAGGCGCCGCCGCTGCGGAAAGCGTTGGCGCGGAGCCGGGAGTGGCCTTGGAAGGAGAACGCGAAGTCGCAGCCTCCGTTGACCAGGAGCGCCTGCCGCCGGGCGGGCGGCACCGCGCCGAGCACCAAGGCCTCGACTTCGCCGGCGGTGAGCGCCGCGCCCTCGAAATCGACCAGCTCGCCGTTGATGCGCAGGCAGGGAGTCCGACCGACCCGGATGTGCAGGTCCGAGGCGCCGCTCTCGACCATCGCCTCCAGGAGCTGGTTCAATACGTAGGCCATCGGATCAGATCACGTCGTCGGCGACGGTGGCGCCGAGCACTTCCTCGATGGTGGTCATGCCGGAGGCGACCTTGCGCTGGCCGTCCTCGCGCATGGTGCGCATGCCGGCCTCGCGGGCCTTGCGCCGCAGGTCGACGAGGTTGGAACCGCCGTAGATCATCTCCTGGATCTCTTCGGTGATGACGAAAAGTTCGAACACGCCGCGCCGGCCCTTGTAGCCGCGCTCGCCGCACTTCGGACAGCCCGCCCCCTTCATGGGCGTGGCGCTGGCGAGGTCCTGCTCGGTCATGCCGATCGAATAGAGTTCTTTCGCGGTCGGCTTGTAGGGCGCGGCGCAGGCCTGGCAGTTGCGCCGCACGAGGCGCTGGGCGAGCGCGCCGCGGAGCGCGGCGGACACGAGGAACGGCTTGACGCCGATGTCGACGAGACGGGTGACGGCCGAGACGGAGTCGTTGGTGTGGAGGGTGGAGAAGACCATGTGGCCGGTGAGGGCCGCGTTGATCGCGATCTCCGCGGTCTCGAGATCTCGGATTTCACCGATCATCACGATGTTGGGGGCCTGACGAAGCATCGCGCGAAGGGCGGCGGCGAAGGTCATGCCGACGTCGCGCTTGACCTGCACCTGGTTGATGCCGGCCATCTGGTATTCGACGGGGTCCTCGACGGTGATGATCTTGCGGTCCGGCTTGTTGATGTAGTTCAGCGCCGAATAAAGGGTGGTCGACTTGCCGGAACCGGTCGGACCGGTGACGAGGAAGACGCCGTCGGAACCGGAGATGAGGCCCTGGAACTTGGCTTGGTCGTCAGCGAAGAAGCCCAGCTCGGGCAGGCCCAGCTTGAGGCCTTCCTTGTCGAGGATTCGCATGACGATCGATTCGCCGTACACCGTGGGCAGGACCGAGACGCGCAGGTCGATGTCGCGGCCGCCGGTGCGGGCCTGGATGCGTCCGTCCTGCGGGATGCGCTTCTCGGCGAGGGAGACCTCGGCCATCAGCTTCAGGCGGGAGATGATCGAGGGCTGCAGGCGCTTGGGCGGGCCCTTCATCTCCTGCAGCACGCCGTCGATCCGGAAGCGGACGCGGAAACGTTTCTCCAGCGGCTCAAGGTGGATGTCCGAAGCCTTGCGGCGGATGGCGTCGACGATGAGGGAATTGACGTAACGGATGATCGGCGCGTCGTCTTCCTTGACGTCGCCGCCCTGCGGCAGTTCGACCGCCAGGCCGTCATCGCCACCCTTGCCGAGGATGTCGTCATACGATGCGCCGCCGCCGAGGCTGCCGCCGCCATAACAACGCGAGATGGCCTCTTTCAGTTCGTCCGGAGGGGCCAGCCGGGGGTTGAGCGGAAGCTTCAGGATGCGGGAGATCGAGTCGAGCGTCTCGGTGTCCAGCGGGTCGGAGATGGCCACGATCAGTTCGGCGCCATCCATCTGCAACGGCAGGATGTTCCGGGCTTCGGCCTGCTCCCGGCTGATAAGCTTCAGGACGGCCTCGGCCGGCGAGACATGGGAGGTGTCGATGACTTCCATGTCGAACTCCTTGCTCAAAGCCGCGGTGATCTGCGGCCACGTCACCTTGCCGGTTTCGACGAGCTTGGCGATGGCCAGGCTGTCGGCATTCTGCCCATCAGGCACCGGGACGGTCGCCGCACGGGCCTCGTTCACGTCGGCAGGAGACACCAGCCCCTTGTCCTGAATGAATTGGATGACGTAGTCGTCGGCGGTCGTCACAGTGGGTAAATCCGGAGCGGAAGAATGGGGGTAGGGAGGTTGCTCCTCAGAGAGGAGAACGGCGGGGAAATTGACCCTAAATCGAGGGAACTTTCCCGCAACCGCAAATTAAGCAAAGATAGGGCGAATCACGCGCCCCTCTGTCGTGCGACCCATCGCGCCACCTGCTCCTTCAAGAAGCCGGGCTCTCCGTCGTTCCAAAGCACGACATCAGCCCGCTTAACCTTCTCCGCAAGAGAAAGTTGCGAAGCGATACGTGCGGAAATTTCCGCATCGGAGAGACCTCTGACTCGCAGACGAGCCCGGCGGACATCTTCCGAACAGGCGACGACCACGACCGCGGTCAATCCGGCCGCGAGATTCTTCTCAAAAAGCAGCGGGATCTCGACGACGGTATCGACGGACGGATCCGCCGTGGCCGCGAGCCGCAAGCGAGCGACCTCAGGATGCGTGACTGACTCCAGGAAAGCCAGTTCGACGGGGTCGGCAAAGACCTTGGCCGAGATCCATCGGCGATCCGGCACCCCTTGCGAGTCCAAGCAGGCGCCGCCCCATCGTTCCCGGAGACGTTCGACGCAGGCAGGGGACTCGAGGACCTGACGCGCCAGCTGGTCGGCGTCCACGACCTTGAAGCCTGACTCCGCAAAGCAGGCGGCGGCGGTCGACTTGCCGCAACCGATGCCTCCGGTGAGTCCGATGACCATGCCCTACCCTACCCGCCTCGCCCGACGAGGGCAAACCTCAAGCAGGGCTGGGCGTGGATTGCAGACCAGGACCGGCATCGGCCGCCGGCGCAGGCGCGGACGGAGCCGGCTCGACCGCCGCCGGCGTCGTGGCCGGAACGGCGAGGGGGGTCTGGATGGCGCCTGTCTTCAGGATTTCCATGACATGGACGCCGTCGAGGGTCTCGTGCAGCAGGAGGGCTTCGGCGATCTTGCGATGGGCCTCGGCATTGTCGGCGATGAGTTTCTCGGCGCGGGCGTACTGTTCCTGAACGATGGCCGAGATGGCCTCGTCGATCCGGCGGGCGGTCGCATCGCTGTGATTCTGGGTCCGCGAGATCTCACGGCCGAGGAAGACGGTGTCGGAGTTCTCACCGAAGGCGATCGGACCCAGGTCGCTCATGCCCCAGTCGCAGACCATCTGCCGCGCGAAACGGGTGGCCTGCTTGATGTCGCTGGAGGCGCCGTTGGAGATCTCACCGGAGATGACCTTCTCTCCGACGCGGCCGGCCATGGCCATGCAGATATAGTCGAGCAGGCGCTGGCGCGTATAGCCGAGGATTTCCTTGGTCGGCATCAGCATCGCCATGCCGAGGGCGCGGCCGCGCGGCAGGATGGTGACCTTATGGAGCGGCAGCGCTCCATCGTCGATGAGGGCCTGGACGACCGCGTGGCCGGCCTCGTGATAGGCGGTGTTGCGGAGGTCGACGGCGTCCATGACGCGACGACGTTCGCGGCCGTAGGAGATCTTGTCGCGCGCTTCCTCGATGTCGACCATCTCGACTTTTTCGCGGTTGCGGCGGCCGGCGTGCAGGGCGCCTTCGTTGAGGAGGTTGGCGAGGTCGGCCCCGGACATGCCGGTGGTGATGCGGGCGACGCGCTGGAGGTCGACGGACGGGGCGAGCTGGAAGCGCTTGGCGTGCACGGCGAGGACGGCCTCGCGACCGCGCAGGTCAGGCAGGTCGACGAAGACCTGGCGGTCGAAACGGCCTGGGCGCAGGAGCGCGGCGTCGAGGACGTCCGAACGGTTGGTGGCGCCGATGACGATGACGCCGGCCTGGCCGTCGAAGCCATCCATCTCGACGAGGAGGGAGTTAAGGGTCTGTTCGCGTTCGTCGTTGCCGCCGCCGACGCCGGCGCCGCGCTGGCGGCCGACCGCGTCGATCTCGTCGATGAAGATGATGCAGGGCGCGAGCTTGCGGGCCTGCTCGAAGGTGTCACGGACGCGCGCCGCGCCTACGCCGACGAACATCTCGACGAAGTCGGAACCGCTGATGCTGAGGAAAGGCACGCCCGCCTCGCCGGCGACGGCGCGCGCGAGAAGGGTCTTGCCGGTGCCGGGAGGCCCGACCATCAGCACGCCCTTCGGGATGCTGGCGCCGATCTTGGTGAAGCGCTTGGGGTCCTTGAGGAAATCGACGATCTCCTTCACTTCTTCCTTCGCCTCGTCGCAACCGGCGACGTCCTTGAAAGTGGTCGTCTCCTTGTCGTTGGCGTTGAGGCGGGCGCGGGACTTGGCGAACTGCATCGCGCCGCGGTTGGCGTTCTTGAGGAAGCGATACATCATGAACAGCACCACGCCGGAGACGAGGAGCGTGGGCAGCACGTTGTAGAGGAACATGGTCCAGCCGGTCTGGGCGGGGACCTCCTTGAAGGCGTCCCGGGCGACCGAAGCGCGAAGCATTTCGAATTCCTTCTCGGTCAGGCGTCCGTCAGCGGTGAAGCGGGACTTGTCTCCGGCGTCCGCGTTGGCCACGGCGAGCTCGCCGGAAATCCGGACCCAGCTCTCGGAACCCGAGGTCGGGTTGGGCTGGAGGGTGAGGGTCTTGATCTTCTTCTCCTGGGCGAGGGAGAGCACCTGGGAGACATTGAGGACCTGGACGGCGTTGCCGGAAGCGGCGCCCGGAAGATTGAACAGGACGATGATGGCCACCATGAGGAGGAGCCAGACGAAGGCCGGTTTCGCATTCAGGCGGGGGCCGTTTTTGTTATCATCCGGCTGGTCGTTTTGACTCATGGGCAGAAGTTTTAAACTAAGCAGGGGCCAAGCCAAGTCAACCGGAGAGCCCCCTTCGCCGGGCCGTTCAACCGCACCGCTTCGGCCGGCGGCAGGCCAGGCACCCAGAGGATCTCGGAGCCGGCCAGCACGACGGGCAGGGCCTCGCGTCTTTCCGCAGGAATCTTCCGATTGATGAGCAGGTCGGAAAGTTTGGCCGAACCGGGCGAGCCCAGGGGCTGATAACGGTCGCCTTCGACGCGCCCACGCCAGACGAGAGCGGCGGCGGGTGCGACGACGTAGACTTCCCGGCCGGGCGAAATGTCGCCCTTGGCCAGACTGGCCCACAAAGTCGCGTCGACGTCGACATGTTCGGCAAGGAGGCCGCACTCGTCGTCAGGCAGTCCGTAAGTGAGCCGACGTTCGGCGGGACCGAAGACCATCGGCTCCCTCCGCAAGCTCAGGAGGCCGCCGGCGACTTGGACGACCTGCCCCCGGACGGCGGAAGCGGCATCGCGTCCCGCCGCGAGCGCGGAAACCAAGGGCCCGAGGGACGCTTCGCTCGGCTCCTTGAGGTCATGAGCGTAAAGAAAGCCACGGAGGCACTCCTGGATCAGGGCGGAGGGTCGCCCTTGCAGGACGGCGACCGGCATCATGCCGTCCGCGCCCACGACGCAGCCGAGTTCGCCCGCCCACCGCGCCAGCGCGACCTGCGTTTCACCGAGGATACGGGCGGAACGGGCGAAGCCTTCGGCATGAGATTCGCCGAGGGCCTCGACGCCCCCGGCGGCGAGCCAGGTGCGGACGCGATTGCGGGCCGCGATCGGCAGGAGATTGGTGGCGTCTTCGCGCCAGGGAATACCGTCAGAGCGAAGGCCGGCGAGCAGGGCACGTTTGTCGATGCCCGCCTGGATCAACGGGCGCCAGCGACGATGGCCGTCGCGGAAAGACTGGAGGACGCGAGGGGCGGCGAGACCAGCGAGTCCCGCGCCACGGGCCAGGCGCATCAGCACGTTCTCGACGACGTCGTCGAGATGGTGCGCGGTGCAGAGCAGTTCGTATCCGAGGGAAGCGCGCTGCTGGGCGAAGAAAGCATCACGGGCCAGACGGAGTTCCGCTTCGGACGCCATCCCTTGCCCTGCCCTCACCCCGACCGCGCATGGCACGGCGAGCGACGCGCACAGCTCAGAAACGAAGCGCGCGTCCTCGGCCGAAGCCTCGCCACGCACGCGATGATCGAAGTGCAGGACACGCAGGCGCGGGCGCATAGTTTCGTCCGCCCAGAGCGCGCAGAGCAGGTAGACCGAATCCGCGCCGCCGGAGACCGCGACGGCGACGGGGCCGGACGAGGCCGGAGCCGACGGCAGCCGCGGCAGTCGCAGGGCGGCCGCACGTAAGGCGTCGGGACTGGGCAGGCTCATCGGCACGCGGTCAGACTACCTCGCGTCGGCTCCCTGCCAATCCAAAGCGGGCTTCAGAAGGACAGCGTGTCCTTGCCGTACCAGCGACGGAGCGCCTCGGGCACGCGTACGGTGCCGTCGGCCTGGAGGTTGTTCTCCAGGATGGCGGCGAGGACGCGCGGCAGGCCGAGGCCGGAGCCGTTGAGGGTGTGGACGAACTCGGGCTTTCCGTCCTTCGGGCGAAAACGTATCCCTGCGCGCCGGGCCTGGAAGTCCGTGAAATTGGAGCAGCTCGAGACTTCGAGCCAGCGCTTCTGGCCGCCGGCCCAGACTTCGAGGTCATACTGCTTGCTGTGCGAGAAACCGATGTCGCCGGCGCAGATCATCAGCACGCGGTACGGCAGGTCGAGTTTCTGGAGCAGGCGCTCGGCGTCACCCCGGAGTAATTCAAGCTCTTCGAAGGACTTGTCCGGGTGCGTCCACTTCACGAGCTCGACCTTGTCGAACTGGTGCAGACGGTTCAGGCCGCGCACGTGCGCGCCCCAGCTGCCGGCTTCGCGACGGAAGCAAGGCGTGTAGCCGACGCGCTTCACGGGGAGCGAGGCCTCGTCGAGGATCTCGTCGCGGAAGAAATTCGTGACCGGCACCTCGGCCGTCGGGATCAGGTAGAAATCATCCGTCTGCGCGTGATACATCTGCCCTTCCTTGTCGGGCAGCTGGCCGGTGGCGGTGGCGGAAGCGGCGTTGACGAGCAACGGCGCGTGGACCTCGGTGTAGCCGTTGGCGCCGGCTTCTTCGAGGAAGTATTGGATCAGCGCGCGGACGAGGCGGGCCATGTCACCCACGTAGAACGGGAAGCCCGCGCCGGTGACCTTCACGCCGCGTTCGAAGTCGATCGCCTTGTTGAACCATGTGATGTCCCAGTGCGGCTTGGCCGCCGGGGAGATGAGTTTGGCATGGTCGCCCCACTCGAGGATGACCTTGTTGTCGGCTTCGGTGCGGCCTTCGGGGACGGAGTCGTGCGGGATGTTCGGGACGGAAAGCGCGACGGCCTTCATCTGCTCCTCGGCTTCAGAGACCTTCTTCTCGAGCTCCTTCACCTTGGCGGAAGCGGCCTTCATCTCGGCGACCTTGGCTTGGAATTCCGGCGAACCCTTGGGCATCGCGGCCATCTCCTTGTTCGCGGCGTTCTGCGCGGAACGGGCGACCTCGAACTCGGCCACCGCGTGGCGGCGGGCTTCGTCGGCGGCCAGGACGGCATCGAGGTCGACCTGGAACTTCTTCCGGGCGACGCCCTTACGGACGAGGTCGATGTTTTCGCGGAGGAACTTAGGATCCAGCATGCGGCGACTTTGCCCAATTCACCCGCCCGAGGGCAACGGGGAATTATCGTCCGCGCTGGATTCGGCCTGCCAGGAAGCGGCTGAGCCACAGCACCGTCTCGCGCTCGGCCCCGGTGCCCCCCAGCTTGAGCGTCTTGTCGCCCGCGCAGGCGACTTCGACCTGATAGGTCGTGGAGTAGGAGCTACGACCCCGACTCGTCGCCTCGGTGAGCCGACACGAAAGCACGTCATCCCAGGCGGCTGATTGGGTCCGGTAGACCCCTAAGGCTCCCGTACGAATCGAGAACTTGCTGCCGGCCAGTTCGACGACGCAGCGGCCCCAGACCGTCATCACCGTCAAGGCGATGAGGACAACCGAGCCCGCCAGGAAAGGTATACCGAAGAGTGACATCACGAGACTAAACTCACCCTTGGCGATTTGCGTGCCGTAGATACCTCCGAGCGAACCGCCCGCCCAGAACAAGATAAAAGGCACCAGGAAGAAGGCAATCCCACTGCGAGTCGAAAGCGTCAGCCGGAAGCCGTCCATCGTCTCCTCGAGCCGCAAGCCTTTCGGCACCGCCAGTTCTGGTACGATGTTTCGCTGCTCATACGGCACGGCCGCCTGGCACGCCGCGAGCGGATGAGACTTCTCGCAGAAGCGGCAGACCGCGAGGCCCTGGGCCGGAGCGAGATCGGCCACCTCGATCGGCAAGCCGCATTCCGGGCAATGAAACTCCATGCCGACAACATGGCCGCCCTTCTTTTACCTGCCAAACAGATAAGCCCCGCCGCGCGAACGGCGGGGCTTATTTTTGCTATGCTTTCGCTTAGACTCGGCTCGCCTCGGGGGCGAAGACTTCGTCAGGACGGAAGAAACGGCGGACCTCGGCATCCGCGGCGGCGGGACTGTCGGAGGCGTGGCAGACATTGCGCATCATCTCGGTGCCGAAATCGCCACGGATGGTGCCCTTGGGAGCCACTTTAGAATTGGTCGGTCCGAGGAGTTCGCGGACGCGGGAGATGACGTTCTCGCCGACGAGGACGGCGACGATCACCGGACGGGAGGACATGAAGGCCTCGATCTCCGGGTAGAAAGGCTTGTCGGCGACGTGAGCGTAGTGCTCGCGGAGCTGGGCCGAGGTCAGACGGGTCATCTTGCTGGCCTGGATGTCGAAGCCGGCGGCTTCGAAGCGAGCGAGGAC
>Ga0209599_10001234_pt1 | contig 12612 bp, 20 predicted proteins | sample Shrwel_input2_FT_FD_187534 | JGI IMG/M metagenome (GOLD analysis project Ga0209599, IMG submission 187534) | Subsurface microbial communities from deep shales in Ohio, USA - Utica-3 well 1 S input2 FT (SPAdes) (version 2) ... | reverse complement strand
ATCAAAACACCCATAAGAACAGCTTTCATTTTTGTGCCAAACGGTATAAACATGGATTTTTGGACCCCTAAATCATCTAATTATGCACTTAATGGAATTCTATCGCCAATTGCACATTTGAATAATGTCAATGTCATTACTGGTCTAGCCCAAAAGAATGCATTTCCCCTTGGGGATGGTCCTGGTGATCATGCAAGATCCGCAGCAGCTTGGCTGACAGGTTGTCATCCAAGAAAAACAAATGGGGCAAACATCAAGAATGGTGTTTCTTTTGATCAAGTGATTGCAAATCATTATGCTAATTCAACAAAATTTTCATCCCTTGAATTAGGCTGTGAAAGAGGTGGATTAGCTGGAGATTGTGATTCTGGCTATTCTTGTGCTTATTCCAATTCGATTTCATGGAGATCGGAATCAACCCCTGCTGCAAAAGAAACAGACCCCAGGTTGGCATTTGAAAGATTGTTTAAATCTGAATTTGCTGGAGAAGATGAAATCTCCAGACAAATGAGATTAGAAGAAAACAAATCAGTTTTAGACTTCTTAAATGAAGATGCTAAGAGATTACATAAAAAGCTTGGCAAAACTGATCAGACAAAACTTGATGAGTATTTAACAGGCATCAGAGAAATTGAAAGAAGAATTGGTTTTACTGAAAAACAAACTGCGGAATCCCTTTCTTTTGCAAAATTCAATAATTTAACACAGCTGCCCACTGAATATGCTGAGCACATCAGATTAATGGGAGACTTGATGGTCTTGGCCTTCCAAACTGATACAACAAGAGTAGCAACATTTATGTTTGCTAATGAAGGCTCCAATAGATCTTACAAGATGGTTGGCGTAAATGATGGACACCATGAAATGTCCCACCATCAAAGAAATTCAGAAAAATTAGATGCCCTCTTTAAAATTAATAAATTTCACGTTGAGCAATTAGCCTACATCTTAGACAAAATGAATTCAATAAAAGAGGGCGATAAAACTCTATTGGAAAACTCAATGGTCGTGTATGGCGCTGGTATTTGTGATGGTGACAGGCACAACCATGATGACTTACCAATTTTATTAGCTGGCAATGCTGGTGGTAAAATTAAAAAAGGCAAACACATTGAAGTTCCAAAAAACACCCCAATGACTAATTTATTTCTTTCAATGTCTGACAAGCTAGGCATGGATGTTGAAAAAATAGGTGATTCCACGGGGAAATTATTGCAAGTAGTCTAATTTATTCCCACTGCGTTGTACAATGTATTTAAATTATGACTTCCTTGCGCCCCACAAGGAGGAGGGGAAGAAATGAGCAGAGTATTAAACAACTCAAAGAGTGGTACTCGTAAAACGCCGTGGGTAAAAGCCCACTCATTTCTTCCCTACCAACAATTATGATTTTATTCATCAATGTTTTCATAGAAGAAAATTCACCTAGCCCATTGGGCCATTTTAATTCAAGATACAATTTAAAAACTTATTCAAAGCTTGAAGTGTTTTTCTATACACTAGAAAGTTATAGATCTATAAATTGGTCAAAGGTATACATTTATTGTGGCCTAGACCAAAATTTAGATGATCACGAAAGTGTTTATCAAAGAATTTTAGAAATCTTTCCTGAAGCCCACCTTTATAAATTTAGGAATGCCTATCAGAGTGAATGGCAAATCGCAGTTGATGAAATTTGCTCGAATGACGATGATTTAATTTGGTATGCTGGTAACCATGACCATCCTTACCTTGCCCCCAATAATAATCAATTAAACCTTATCATAGATGCCTTAAATGATTGCAATGAAATTTATAAGGGGGCTGTTTATAGCCACTATCCTGATAACATTTCTTGGATTATGAATTCTAATTTCTTTGATTGGAGATTTGAATCCAAAGGTGTTTGCAGTTTTAAGGCATGCCGATCAGAAGGGATAATGATTGTAAATAAAGCTCTTTTAAAAAACTGGTGGTTTGATTATCATTATGGTAATTCATTCATTCCTAGAGCAGATTGGATTGATGCATCATGTTCATCTGCTGAAGCTAAAATTTTTATGCCTGTGAAATTGCTTTGTCATCATTTTGATGGTTACACTTTTGGGTCTTACGAATACGATGCAAGAGATGTGCCACCATTGGAGATACCAGAAGGTTTTTGGGAAAATAACATAATTATTGATTATTGTTCATTTGAAAGAACCGAAGGCCACACCTTAATTAACCCTGTCCTTCCTTTCAAAGCCAAAGATGAGAATGGTGCTGACTTGAGATGCATGATAGAAGACTTACCTCTTTTTTGGCAAAAGAGAATTGCAAAAATAAATTATTTCAAACCAACTTTCAATCTTAAAAAGGCCCGAAACAGAGCTTTATACGAGGGTGCTGTGGCTAGGAGATTAGAGACTAATAAAATGCTCCAAAAGGGCATAAACTGGGGCGAAGTAAAAGAATACAGACCTCCAGTTGGATTAAAATACTTAAGGAATTTATTTTCCTTTGATTAACTACAGGGACTCATTCTTTTTTTTATAATTTAGATATCATGTGGTACAGAATAGCTAAAGAAATTGACAGAGTGTCTCGGCCCCTTTTTATTTTTGACATTGACGATACTCTTGTCACTACTGGTGCTGAGATTTTAGTAAAAAGAGGCGATAGAGTTATTGCTTCTTTAAAACCCGCTGAATACAATACTTTTGATATTGAAAAAAATCCTATAATTCTAGCCGATGAAGCAAAGTATGGTCCTGGTGATTATACTTTTGATTACACCCAATTCATGGATTCGCTTTTATTTGAAGAAACAAGTAAACCGATTGCTCCTATGATTAGAAAAGTAAAAGCTTTGATGAATCGCAATCCAAATGGTGTAGTTATTTTTAATACAGCCAGAAGTGATTTTGATGCCAAGGAGCCAGTTTTGAGAGCTTTTGAAAAAGAGGGCTTGCCAATGGATCCAGCAATGGAGAATTACATCCACATCAATAGATCTGGAAACATCACAGGAAAAATGCCTACCTCTGAAAAGAAAAATGAACTTTTGTTGAATAGATATTTAACTCCTGGACACAATTTTACATCTGTTCACTTTTGGGATGATGATGCCAAAAATCTTGATGCATTTATGAATCTAACAGACAGAGAAGATGCACAGCACTTGCGCGATCTCAAATTGCAGGCCTATCGTGTAAAGCATGATGGCTCAACCGAAGTTTGGAATAATGAAGCTAGAAAGAGATTTGACGAGCAATTGCAAAAGAAAACCCAAGAGACCGCAGAAAATTTAGATGTACCAGCTTTGCCGCAAGAACCAAAACAATAATCTATACTAAAACCTCAAGCGATAACTATAGTATTGAGGTACATTATGCAAAATCAAACAGCCAACAAGATTATCATCACTGGTCCAGACTATGAAAAGTTTTTGTCTGACAACATCAAAGACAATAAGCTTGATTTTTCTTTTCTAGTTCCAATTCCTGAACATCTAGATGAAAAGTATGAAAACTTAAACTTTAAGCATCTTGAATCTGATAATCTGTTTTTTAGTTTTCAAATGCATGAGCGAGGTTTCCATTTCAAGCCCTCGCATGGCTTTTGGAAATTGACTAATAAATTTCCCTACAAAGGCTTCCATGATTGGACACTTGAGAATTGGGGCACATGTGTTAATAATCCTGAAGTAACTCTCGAATTTATTGACAATGGAGTTATCATTAGATTTTTGACATTTTATGGTAGCCCTCTCGCATGGTCTTTACACCTTATCAAAAACTATCCAAATCTTGACTTCAATTGTTACAACCTTAGTTCAAGAGGTGTACTTGGTCATGAGTATTGTGATAATGGAGAAATGCGTATTTTTGTCAATGATTATCTGAAAGCAAGTGACTTTGATCTTTTGGATTGCTCCATCAGCGCTCCTGTACATGCAATAAAACTTTAAAGGATTATGGGTTTGAATTTCAAATATTTAAAGTATGTGGTATCGTATAGCTGAAATTGATTTAAATAAACTTATCAAAGATAGAGTTTTAGTTTCTACTTGCATTGTATTCAAGAAAAATAATGGCAAGATAGAAGTTTTGCTTGAACGCAGAGGCTCATCTCCTGAAAAGCATAAATGGTGCATCCCAGGGGGTCATGTTGAATTAAATGAATCTCCTGAAGAAGCAGCAGTAAGAGAACTTAAAGAAGAATGCAACATTAATTTAGATCAAAATAAATTAGTTTATGTTGACAAGCATGATAATGAAACAAATAAAGATAAATTCAATTTCATTTTTGCGACAATGTATTTAGGTGATGATGAAATTAAAGCTGGCTCAGATGCAGAATACATTGAATGGATAGATTTTAATAACATGCCAGATTTAGCTTGGAATAATACATCTTATGTGACCAAAGCCAAGAAAATTATTTTTGATAAATAAATACACTATAATATAAAATGAGGGCCCGATTGGAGTAGATTGCGGGCAAGGAGATTAAGCTGCAAGTCGAGGTGTTCGGTGGCCTCGTTAAACCCGATAAAAACAATAAATGCAAACAATAACTTTGCAACAGCTCGCAACGCTTCTGCGTATGCGATCGCAGCCTGAGTATTTAACTCAGCCGTGGAATGAAGTTTTCAGCTAGACTGAAATTCTGCGTTATTTATAGCTGACAATTGTTGATCTGCAGCTCTAAGATTAATAATTAGTATAGCAGAGCTAGTTAATGAGAACCTAGTATAAAGGGGATTCTTTAATTAAATTAAATTTTATACTATGCTTGTAGATGCTTTTTTGATGTGTGCGTAAGACAGCGGTTCGAGTCCGCTCGGGTCCACTTTAATCCCCAGGGTTAAAACCTGGGGATTTTTATTATATTTAATACCATAATAATACTATGGAAACTTTAATTGACGCAAAAAATTTATACACCATGATTGATAATGGTGCAAGCACAAGAGATTTAACAAACATTGAACTGGAAACTTTGGCCGATTATGTGATTACCGAAGGTTTCAAATATGAAACCTTGCCAGATTCACTAAAATTTAAAACTGGCTTTGCTACAATTTGTAGGCAACGAGGTGTTATTTTGCCAGACATCGTTATGTACTATTGCTTTAATTAACTCAATTTATGTTTACTTTTTTCTTAACATAAATGCAATAATAAGCTAGAGAATTAAATTTCTCTAGCTTAAATTTTAAGGAAAAAAATAAAATGGTTAAGATTGAAGCTGTAATTCGCCCCCAAAGATTGGATGAGGTTAAGACAACCTTGGACGATTTGGGTGTCACTGGCATGACTGTTACCGAAGTAAGAGGTTCAGGCAAGCAAAAAGGTTACACTCAGCATTATAGAGGAGCCGAATACACAGTAAATTTGATTCAAAAGATCAAGCTTGAAATTGTTTGCGAAGAATCAATGAAAGATGCAATTGTTAATGCTATTGCTAATTCTGCAAGAACAGGCGAGATTGGGGATGGCAAGATTTTTGTAACTCCAGTGCTTGATGTTGTAAGAATTCGCACAGAGGAGCGTGGCAAAGATGCAATCTAGTTTCAACGCAGCTGACACAGCTTGGGTTCTTGTATCCACTGCTCTAGTTCTTCTTATGATCCCTGGGCTTGCGTTATTCTATGCAGGCATGACAAGATCAAAGAATGTACTTAATGTACTTATGCAATCATTCGTATCAATGTCTGTAGTTTCAGTACTTTGGTTCGTAGTTGGATACTCACTTTCATTTTCAAAGGGGTCTTCTCCTTTCATTGGCGGATTTGACTATCTTCTATTGAAGAATGTTGATCAAGCCCCCTTTGTATTAAATGGGACAACAATCACAGTACCTCATTTATTGTTTATGGCTTTCCAGTTAATGTTTGCAATAATCACTCCAGCGCTTATTTCTGGAGCCATTGTAGACAGGATGAAGTTTTCTTCCTACGTCATTTTCATTGCAATGTGGAGCTTGTTGGTTTATGCGCCTTTAGCACACTTTGTTTGGGGTGAAGGCGGATTATTTGTTGGCAAGGCATTAGACTTTGCTGGTGGAACAGTGGTTCACATTTCCTCTGGATTCTCAGCATTGGCTCTTGCATTGTTGCTTGGAAAGCGCAAGCTTGCTCATAACGAAGATTCTCGTCCACACAATCTTCCTATGACTTTGATTGGAACAGGCCTATTGTGGTTTGGTTGGTTTGGTTTCAATGCTGGATCTTCTCTAGCCGCCAACGGCCTTGCTGCCAGTGCTCTTGTCACAACTCATTTAGCAGCCGCTACAGCTGGCCTAATTTGGCTATTAATTGAATGGGTAACAGTGAAGAAGCCAACTGCTTTAGGTTTTGCTTCTGGAGCTGTCGCAGGGCTTGTAGCTATAACTCCTGGAGCTGGCTTTGTAACTCCATTAGCTGCCATTGCGATTGGTGCAGTTGTTCCATTCGTCTCATACGGCATGATCAAGCTCAAGTCAAAGTTTGGTTACGATGATACTCTTGATGTGTTCGCAGTGCATGGCTGTGGGGGCCTGTGGGGCGCTATAGCAACTGGTATCTTTGCTAATAAGGCTGTTAACTCTGCTGGCTTCAACGGGCTCATTCATGGGAATCCTGGCTTGTTGACAGGCCAAATAACATCTGCACTTGTTGCTGCTGGATTAGGCTTTGTTGGAACTACAGTTATTTATTACGCAATTAAGATTGCCACCAAGACTCTTAGGGTTACACCCCAAGATGAAGAAGCTGGACTCGATGTTACACAACATGGTGAAACAGCTTACGTTACAGAAAATTAGTTTGTTTACAACCCCCTTATTAATTTAAGGGGGTTGTAAAATTATTTTATAGCTCATCGCAAAGTTATAAAAGCCAATAAAATAACAATATTATGAATTACAATTATAAATTTAAAGAACTTTTGGACAAACAAGAGATACAAACTAAATTAGCAGTTCCTAGTAGAATGCATCAATTGCATTATGAAGAATTTCAAAATTTATACGGAATTACAAAAAGTTTGAACTTTTATAATAATTCCACAAATGATCAATATAAGATAAAATGCATTTTGCATAATAATTTTTACAACCAATCAAGCTTATTTACAGAACTTCAAAAAACAAATTTGTCAACAAATGGTTTGTCTTTTGAAAGTATTGAAAATACATTGTTTGAAGGTTCTTGTGAAGAAGCAAATGAAATTTTTGAAGCTCTCAAAAAAGAATTTTATGACCCTCATGTAAAAATTCCAGTTCCGCCGAAGCTTTGACGTACGATAATCATTTGGAGGACACTAAAATGTGGCTTAGTAGTTTGACCGATCAAATGATTAAAGAAGCTTATGATAATGGAAAGTTTGCCCAAATTCATGAGTATTATAAAATTGCTAATTGGAAAATTGTTACAGAGGATGGTTATAGAATTCCATCTATTTTTGATTTAGAAGCAATGGTTCGTAGTCTCTGCAAATCTATTGAAGAACATGGCGTAGATCGTACTGAATCAGGCGGTATTTTTGTTCAGCTAAATTATAATGATTGGGAACAAGAAGAGTTGTCTTTTGGTTTTATCGACACAGCTGCAACTGCTTTTGATCTTCCAAAAGATGAAATCACAGTAATTGACCAACTAGGAAATGAGCTTAAAATTGTGTCCGTTGATACAATTAATAACAAAAAAGTTTATCAAGTAAAAGTTCCTGTCAATAAGTCGTCAATCAAAAGATATGAAGAAGCAATAAAAAATAAAATTTGGGGCAAAGATAATGTTTAAATTTATTACTGTTTTTGTTTTGGCAACTATGTGCCTTATGCCATCTTATTCACAAAATCCAAAGCCAAAACCACCTGTTTATGTTATTAAAAAAGCTGCTGGTGAAAAGCTAATGACTGCAGAATTTGCAATTAAATCAGCTTGCGCCTTTGCTAAAATTTCAGATTTTACCATTGACAAAGAAATTACCGATGCTCCTGGCAAAGTTGTTAGTCAATTAAGTTCTTTAGATCCAGAAGTTCTATTGCTAAAGGTATGTTCTACATTTGATGTAGAATTTACAAAATCTACTTATGAAGATGGTTCATCATTGTTTCATTTCAAGAAAATGAAAAAGAAGTAAATGAAAAAATTATTAGTAATTTTTTGTTTACTCATTTCCATCCCAAGTTTCGCATCAGATCCTTGGGATGGTCTTTTGGTTTACAATAAAAAAGTTTCAATTAATTTCAAGAACTCAAACGCGCATCTTATTAATAACTGGTTTACCAAAGCAACTGGCATTCCTGTTTTGATGGATCCTTCGTTCAACAAGCCTATCACACTTGATTCTCCCAATAAATTGAGCATTTCTGAATGCTTCAAAATGTATAACCAAATGCTAAATTTTTACAATTATGAAATTTCTAAAGAGAATAAATGGCTAGTTATAAAGCCAGTTGTAAAAAAGTTAGAACCAATAAAACCAAATAACCCTGCTCAGGCAGAAGATCAACAAACAGAAATAAGAGTCATTCAGCTTAAAAATAACAACAGTAATGCTGTTGCAAAATTAATAAATGAATTGTTTTCTGTTCCCTCTTTTAAAATTGAAGATGTCATCGGGAGATTAAATCAAAATGTTATCATACGATGAGGTTGATAAAACTAATTGGGTTGAAATGGATCTTGAACTGGACGATGACTTGGCAGAAAAACTTAAGTTGATCGCCGATGAACAGCAGATAGAGCTATCTGATTTGATTTCAAAATTTCTTTATGAATGGTGGCAAAATAAAATTCATAATGATAATTCAATGCAAAAGAACGATAAAATAGAAGTAAATCAGGAGTCCAAAAATGAAGCAGATAATTCCACAGTGTAACACTTTTAAGCATTTATTCGTCAAAGAATCAAACACTATCGATCCACAGCCTGGTTATGATGGAAATCATCCAGATTGCCCCCTTTATGTTAATCACATGGAAGCATTGGATTTCATGCTTAGCAATGACTGGGAGCTTACAAAACACACCCCTCTTGATGTTCATAGAATTCTTACAAAGGGTATTCCATTCTTTGAAGATAGAGGCATGAGTGGGATGTACCGCAATTGTGATGTTTACATTGGAACCGAGACTTGCCCTAGTCCTTATAGGATTTCAGATTTGATGGAGACTTGGTTTGATGTTACTTCTGAAATGATGCAGAACACAGAGATGAGTCCAATGGAAATAGCTTGGACTTCTCATCACATGTTTGAAGTAATTCATCCTTTCATAGATGGGAATGGACGAACTGGAAGATTATTATTGAATAAAATTTTAGTTCAATTAGGCCAAGACCCTGTGATAATCAATTACTCTGATAGGTATTATTACTACAATACGATAAACTTTTTCAGGGACCATTATTTTGATGATGGTAACTTTGTTAATTTAGACATTTTTTAAGGGGGCTTGAGGGCCCCCTTAATTATGGAGATTCTATGAAAATGATTGAATCAAAAAAATACAGATTGAGTTGTGACTGTGGATGTCATGAGATCGGTATTTCTGCAGATTGGGATTCATATAATGGTAAGGTGATGTGTGATTTTTTGCTTTCTTTTTGGCAAATAGGTCACAGCCCATTCAAGTGGGTTTGGCTTGATAGATTTAAAATGGCTTGGCAAATTTTAACACAAGGCCATTGTTACACTGACATGGTCACATTGAATTTCCAAGAGCGAAGAAAATTTTATGAGATTATGAAAGAAGTGATTGAGATTGATGAAAAACTGGAGTCTGTAAATTCTCATGAAAATGATAACTAAATTAAAGCCTAATGAGGTATTTGTGTTTGGTTCTAACTATGATGGCATCCACGGTGCTGGGGCTGCTAAATTCGCCCGGGCCTGGGGCGCTAAAATGGGGCAAGCATCTGGCAGAATGGGGCAAACCTATGCTATTGTTACCAAAGATTTAAAAACTGGCGAATTCGTAGGCTGGGAAAAAGTCAAAGAGCAATTTGATGTGTTTATTGAACATGTTAAAACGAATCGATCTAATCAATTTCTTTTAACTCCCATCGGCACTGGATTAGCTGGTGCCAAAATTGAAGATTTAAATGAATTTTTAAATAATTATGAAATTCCTGATAACTTAATCAAATTATGGTAAATTATGAATTACGTTAAGACATTACAAGAACAATTTGGCGATAACCTAATTGTCAGAAATAATAAAGTCATTGGTGTATGTGAGTGCAGAGGCGCAGGCAAGGGCAGATGCAGAGGCAACGGTTTTGCCAAACACATTCTAGAGCCTAAAAATGAAGAGCCCTCTTTTGATTTTAATAAATGCAAATACATTAAAATTATAGACAGTGAGGAACATCCCCAATAATTTTTGAACTTATCAAATATGAGTATCAGTCAAAAAGAATTCTTTGAAACCTATTTTCCTTATCTTATGGAATATGGTTTCAATTATTTTAAGTACAGTTTAGTTTTGGCTAGAAGAGCCGAGCCTGGCGAGTACATTGAAACTTGGACAGCAGATGGGTTAGAAACTACAAACTACGCTAAAGATGGCGATTTTGTATTGATGAATTTGCAAACAGAGTATCAAGAAGAATACATTGTGACTGAGGACATGTTTTTTAAGAGATACAAATTCTTTTACTACTCAGGCGAAAATAGTGCAGTTTACATGCCGACAGGCAAAGTTAAGGCTATCCCTTATTCCGGTGATGAAACAAGCTTTATAGCAAACTGGGGAAGACCCATGGCTTTGAAATCGGGTGACTTCTTAGTTTCGCCTTATCCAGATTTGAATGAGATTTATAGAATAGCAGCAAAAGAGTTTATTGAGACATACAATAAAGAAATCTAATTTATACTAAAATTTATTGTTTCATCTTTACAATCAGAGATGAGATCATGAAAAACAAAAAATCTAGAAAAAAGAAAAATAAAATCTCTGAGCACGAAGCTGCCAATTTATTTTATTATGAAACGCTTCACATTATTCCACGCTTAAATAAATTAAAAAAGATCACTATAAGTGTCCCTGCTGGCGAAACTTATGACAGCTGGATAGAAAAATTAGGATTTATTTCTAAGTCTTTAGAGAAAAGAATTTCAAATGATTTTTATGATTTAGATGTTGCATCTCAGCTCAAAGCAAAAGAAGAAGCTGACAAAGCCGCGAAAATGCTAGGCGAATTTTGGTTTGATTTATGGAGTTAACTATGAATAAATTTATTGATTATTTGAATTCCCAAGAATACCACGACTTATTAGAAGAAATGGAAAAAGCCCAAGTGGAATATGAAAATTTATCTAAAGAATTTTTTGATTCTTTATCTTATGATGACCAACTCAAAGCATTTTATCATGTTGTGAAAAACATTCATGATGGGTGTCTTGTTGATCAGGGTTCTTATAGGCACATTCTTTATAATAAGTTTAATTTTGGTCCCGATTCATATGCCCTTGGCATGGATTGTGGCATGCTTGAATTGAACAATTCTATTTATAGCCATAAAGAAATTTCAGAAGCTCTCAAAGATGTTTTTGCACATTTGAACATTGAAATCGACAAACGAACCTTTTATAACATGTGTGATCGTTTTGTGTTGGGAAAATTTGGCAGCACAAATTTTCGTGATAGAACTATCCAATTATCTTTAGATTTCAACGATAATTAATGAAATGGGTAGTTGGCTGAGAGGTCTAAAGCGCTCGCCTGCTAAGTGAGTGTGGTTTTTAAACGCCACCCAGGGTTCGAATCCCTGACTACCCGTAATAAAATAAAAGGGGAGATAAAATGACGACTTGGATTTTCATGCTTGCTATTGCCGGTATTTCAGCTTATTGGGCTAAAGTAAAAGGCTACAATCCTTATGCTTGGTTTTTTGGCGGTTCTTTAATCGGCCTAATCATTTTAGCTTTTTTGCCTAACATCGCTGATGTAGCTGAAGATAAAAAAGATAAGCTTGTAACCAGAGGGAATGTTATTGCAATTTGTATGGCAGTAGCGTTTTTTACATGGGGCTTTGCACAAGGCTTTTTAACAAACAAATAGGTTAATTTAGCATAAGTTCATAAAGTTGTATTTATGTGGTATCGCAATTCTCAAACGCAAACCTCCAAGCCCCCTTCTAATCAAGGGGGCTATAAATTTACCATGCCTTCTGGTAATCAATTACCTTGGTATTCAAATATACAACTAGACCCCTCCAAATACAGTCAGAATTTTACCAATTGGGTAAATTCTCAACTTCACCCAGAAGATGCAAGAGGCGGAGAAGGTGGATTGAAAAATTGGAAACCTGGGAGAGGTGGTCTCACCAATAAAGGTATTACTCAAATTGAGTATGATGCTTTTAGAAAATCCCAAAATCAACCCCTTCAAACAGTGGCTAAAATTGCTGGCGAAGAGGTGCAACAAATTTTACATAGAAATTACTGGGCAAGACTGAATGCTGATAAATTGCCCCCAATGGTTGCAAAAGTAGTAGCTTCTTATGGTCTGCTTCGTGGTGCTGAAGAAGCAGCTACAGAATTACAAAAATTGATTAAACAAACAATTCCTGCCCAACCGCTGACAGGAAACATTTATGATAAAACAGCTGATAACACAAAACAAATAGCAATCACAAAGCAAGCCGAACATGATTT
>Ga0209599_10001232_pt1 | contig 12621 bp, 27 predicted proteins | sample Shrwel_input2_FT_FD_187534 | JGI IMG/M metagenome (GOLD analysis project Ga0209599, IMG submission 187534) | Subsurface microbial communities from deep shales in Ohio, USA - Utica-3 well 1 S input2 FT (SPAdes) (version 2) ... | reverse complement strand
TTCAAATCCTCATAATATATATAATCAGTATCAAGTTCAAGCTCATCCTGATATGACACAACTTCAACCCCATCATTATTAAGCCTTTCTATTAATTGTACGATATTACCAAAACTATCAATACATGGTGAGCTATCCAATTCCAAGTCCATAGTTGAAACACAACCCCAATCACCAATAACACGTTTAATATAATCTATCTTTTCAGTCTTCCTATCACTATCCACCGGCTCAGTTATTTTCCATGTAGGATTATAACTACTTGTATAACCCTTATCAATCTGTTCAGCAATGTACCGAAGCAAATCTGGTAACTCTGATTTAGAACTTAATTGTTCTGAAATTTCAATTTTAATCATGGTAGTTTATTTTTTAAAATGGGAAATTTTGAAAATTAATAAAAAAATCTTCAATACTATCGGCCATACCATTCTCCAATGGATCGCTCCCATAAAACCCGGAGCAGCTATCAATCTCATTACCATTCTCATCTAGCAGATTATATTGGTATACATTACCACTAAGAAAGTCATTTAACATTCTAACCTCACTTTCCAGTGTGACCATAGCCTTATCCACCAGCTTAGATGAGATACGCTTAACACCATACTCTTCCCGGATGGCATCCTTAGTAACCACTGCAAAACCAATCGTACCGCTATCCCATCTGCAATTGAAAGGGTATTCATTGGATAGTGAGACACCGCATCCACCATGCTCATAGTAATTGACTGGTAGGCATATAGCAGCATCTAGCACCTTCTTGACGTACACAGCACCGTTGTCTGCAAAGTCATACCTGCTGCTATAACTATCCACCAATTCAACATTGTGCTCATCGCCAATGTCTTTATGCTTGCCAAAGAAAACCATTGTTGCAAGATTTTCAAATGTACCACGAGGGGATTCGCAATAGCGGTCTTGAACGACCTGTAGAGTGTGGCCGTTTTTAAATTTGTATTCTGTCATAACCTTTTGTTTTAAAATGTAATATAAACTAGTCCCACCAATGGGTAACCTTATCATTCATGAGCTTCCAAAATATCCTACGACACTTCTCTTCATTGTGCCTGGATAGTCGGATCGCTAATACAGACCGGTCTGTAACCTCCGGGTGAGCTTTCTTAATTAGCCTGAGACCATTAGGGTACTTAGCAAAGTACTCATCCAAGTTATCCGTAGTAGGAGTATCGTTGATCCTGTAACTACCATCACCGTTATCTAAGAGAAAAGTATCGAACCCTACAAAATCAAAATACTCAATAGAGTAATACTCAGAGTTCATTCGGTCAATCAGATTCAAAGCGAGAGTCATGTCCCTGTTGGTAGTCTCAAGACCCACATGCCTATTAGCGTGTATGAGATAGGCCCTCTGATGCTCTAGCTTCTTTTCAATGACCTTGTTGATAAAGTAATCGTCCCAGTCTTTATCCCGGTACAGAGTTGGTACCCACCTAATAATATTATAAATCCCGTCTATGAAAGACAGGATAGATGATGGAGTATATGTTCTCCAAGTCACCCTACCGAAAGCTGAGTCAGTAGGGTGATTGAGTTTTGAATATTTGTTTATCATGACAATGATTTGTATATGATAGCTATTAGTAATAAAGCGCCATAGAGGTACCATTTAGCCTGTCCTAGCTTGTCCCACTCACTAGTAGTGCCTGTGTAGTTCCAACGGACGTGAAGGGCTATTAGATTGATTCCTATGTCGAATAGGATCATGTTGATGATACCTGCTAGAACAATGTCTGGGAATGGGGTCTTGGGTAGGAGGAATGGTGCGAACATTAAGGCTCGCATAATGGCTCCATACATATGCCATTTACCGGCTCTGCCATTGATAAACTGGTACTTGCTGTAGAGTACGAATGCTAAGGTGAACAGCGACGTGATGATGTAGATCATATTCTATTTGGTTTTTAATTGGTTTACTATGTTATGAATCTCTTCTACTATGTCATTGGGAATCTCTTGGAAAAGCCATGCTGTCCCATACGCATACCCATTGTCTATATGCAGGTCTATGGACTTAAGGTACTCACAGTCCTCTGTGTATGAGTGTGACTTGGGCTTATTAACTCTCTCTTTGAGAGCCAACTCCTGACGCGCAGTACCGGCATTCAGATCGTTGAGGTGCCATTCCTCCCATATCCTTACCAACCTTTTAAGGCCTGGATTACCAGGGAAGAGCGTAGGGAGCTCATAACACATCCGACCTCCAGATACGATATCCGTTTTCATACTGTCCCAAACGTTCCCAGACATAGTGAATACTAGACCCTTAGGTTTCTCAGTAAGCTTAACCTGAATGTCTACTAGATTGTTCCGGTACTTAGGATTAGTGTAGGCAACCTTACCCAACACTATCACTTCATTTAACTCTCTCATAACTTTTATTGGTTTACGATGTTATTAAGCTCTTTCAACTAAGGTGATGTAGTCACTGATTATACTAGACCTAGTGCTTGTGCAGTACCTGCCATTCATTTCAAAGGCTAGGTGAGTGCTATCAACACCGCCCATATTAGTGTGGATCAGGTATTGATTATTAGGATTGAATCTCTTTTCAAAGATAATGCAATCTTCATTATTATTTTCTATACCTTGTTTGAATGAGTAATGCCTGGTTACTATTTCGTACATCCTCTCCCTCTCATCCTTAGTCATTGCATTGTGATGCTTGTCTATAAGGCTAGACCACATCATGGACCTGGCAATCGGGCTTGGTGGGATACAGGCCTCTGCCAGGAAGCAGAGTTCAAAAAAGTCAATCGTGAATGTTGTCATTGTTTTTGTTTTTGATGAGTAGTCAGGACAGGAATCGAACCTGTGATAAGGGTTTTATTTGATTTACATGGAATTTATACCAACACGTCCTTGCGTTTGCCATTCCGCCACCTGACTATATTGATTGTCTTTCCAATCTGTCATACTGTTCTCCATCATTCTACCTTATTTCTAAGTAGAGTACGTACCTCCATTGGACTACTTCTATAACCTCAGTAAACGAGTGGACTTGCACCACATTCGTAGTCAGGACAGGATTCGAACCTGTACTTCCGTACAATTACAAGTACATAACTGAATTTAACAGTTTTGAAATCAACCGAGTGTTTCTCCTTGTGCGTCTGCCATTGCGCCACCTGACTATAATTTCTCTATTAGCTCTCAACATCAATCTCCATTATATCCAGCCCATATCCTCTTAAGACATACATTTTGTTGCTATACGCTTCGGCAGCTTCTAGAGTAGTGAAAGCTCTGGAGTTAGCCATGTCACTTAATCCGTAGTCACATATTTCATGTGTTATGTAAATTTTCATAATATTTAATTTTAGTAGTCAGGGCAAGATTCGAACTTGCATGATGACCGCAGTCATCTACTCCGTTTGTTCTCTACCTCATTAGGTTTCAGGAGTTAGCGTCTAACCACGAGGGTGGACACCACCCTCCTTCCGCCACCTGACTAACGATTTATTCTTCAACCATAACTATACCCACACCAGCAACATGTACTTCCTTACCTATCAAATCATCTATGAAGTAGATGTTACCTTTGTCATCTTGAAACTTCATATCATCAGACCATTCCCTAGGATTGTTTAGTACAGAAAATATGTTGTGTCCTTTTATTGAGGACTCCATCCGGCCATAGTTATCTACTACTTCGCTGTAGTAAACTATTGTAATTTCTGTGTCGCTCATATTATTTATCTTTTAATTCTATAAACTCTACTAAGATTTTCAAAACCTTGTGTGACTTCGAATCTAACTTATCTACAATGTAACATATCTGCGTAGCAAGCTTATTATCATCCATGCTATTAGCCAGCCCTTTACAAAATCCATTAAGTAAGTTAGCTTGTGTTACATCATCTGACATACCTATCTCAAATCCGATTGTTTCGGAAAGTTTTTCAACGCTACTCTTTATCATATTATTTATTTTATATTAATGGAATTAACCTTTCCTAAATAACCTTTCGCATATCTACGAGTTAGCAAACATAAAAATTATTCTCTACTGTACTTAACTTTCATCTTTTCTACAAACTCGATAATCTCATCCGCAATTTCTTTACGTTCACCGTGTTCTTGGCCTCTAAATAACTTTTCTAACTCTTCTATTGCCTGTTTCCCGACAATGTAATCTACATCCATTCCCATAATTTTTACGATTTGCTAACAAGCAATATATGTAATTGCCTATTAAGGTTTATATTAATTTTTCAATAAGTTTCCCTATATCTACGAGTTAGTGGCAATTTTAAGACACCGTAACTTTCGACAGACATCTCAACTTTTTATCTGCTTCTTCTCTTAATTGTTTTTGAATTACATACAACTTGTTTATCTCTTTTTGATTTTCTTTTATTTGTTCAAAAAGTAATTCCAAATCTTTAAATTCTTGCTTTTTATCAACTGCCTTTGGGTAAAGTAATTTTCTTGAATAGTTTGAAGTATCTGTTCCATCATCAAAAAACAATCTGTTACCTACTTGTCTAACGATTCTCAATGGATTTAAAGTTGTATTATAAAGAACAATATCATAATATCTATTACCATCTATTTCTTGTCCTTGAAAATCGTCAATTGCTTTTTCAATAGACTGCAATTTTGTTGATACAAAAGTTTTCTTTTTGTAATCATTTGAGTTTGTGTTTGCATCACAATAAAATTCGCCTTGAATAGATACGAATATTTTTACTCCTTTGTGTTCTTTTACTAAATTCATTTTATTATTGTTTTAGTATTATTTAAAATCAACGTAACCAATCCCATAACAATTACCACAAGTAGCTTCTTCACCAATATCACCATACTGGGCTAACCTGCCTGGCATAAAGTCTTCAGTATCTTTATTACCTCTGCATACCCATCCTGTACCTTCGCAGTCAGGACATAGGCCATCATCTTTAATGGTCTCTGCATTTAGTATGATATGTCTAATATCATGTTCGGTTAATTCGAATATCATATTGTTGTTTTGTGATGTGATTATAATATTATTTTCTCCTGTACTTAGGATGTTTTTTCCTGTACAAAGATACAGCTTCTTTGATAGAATAATAAAGATATTTCTCACCCATGATGTTAATAACACCGTTGCGGTATTGGTGATAATACACTCCATCCCTGACTTTACCGCTACGTATTGGGGTTGCAAATAGATCTACGGTTAACATGTTGTTGTTGTTTTGAGGTTTCAATAATGATGGCGGCAAGTTTAGCTTCAAGCCAGTCTGCATACATTGCAGGGCTTTCCAACGGTACATCTGATTCTCCATTTATTTTACCATACTCTTGTCTAAGCTGTTGCCGGATTTCGTTTATTTCTGTCATTAATTAGTATTTTTAGATGTTTGAAGAATTACTTTCGCGCATTTACTAGTTAGCAGAAAGGCTATGAAACCGCATCTTCGACCATTCCAGGATTATCAAAAATATTCCCGACAACTTCTTTAAGAACATCATGGTTTTCATACCAATTTATATCACCATTTGCACTTTCGCCAGAATAAGTCCAGTAAAATTCAAATGAAGCATCTTCTTCATTCCAACGAATTGAAAGGAAGTCTTCTAAAATATCGTGTTCATAAAATTCAATACCATTTCTAAAGGCAACTAATTGACAAAGTGTATCAATTTCAATATCACTTTCTATTCCTGCTTCTTGATTGTGTATTCTAAATTCATTTGAACAACCTTTAAATCTTTTCGAGTGAATAAAATTTCCGTAAACCCATTCACCCGACATTGCTTTTGCTCTGTACTTTATATTTCTCATTTTTATAAACCTTTTATCAGTAAAAAAATAATTTCAAACGTTAGTTACAATTTTGTAAATAGCATCTGTACTTGTTTGAACTCTTTACTACTATCTAACACCACCGCAGGTAAAGTTAAATTTTGTACTAAGCAAGTATCACCATTCCCGCCTATAAGTATGTTATGTTCATTTGTAATATAACCGTTGTCAATAGCAAAATTTAACTTTTCAATCAAACTTCCAACTGTTAAATTATTTACATAACTGTCATTAATACCAATTATAGGCAATTTGCTGTAGTTCCTATTATCATTTTCTGTATTCATATCTTTTGTTTTATAATTTAAAATCCTAATGCTTTAAACCAATTATTCAACCCCATCCATTTATAATGCCATGAACCTGTGATCATGAATTTTAACGGGAGCGTTATTATAAGTAATAGTAATGCTACTACTCCGAAGGGGAATGTCAACCGTACAAGCAACGGTACCGGCTTCCTTGTTTCTTGGAGTATTACAATATCATTAGTGCTTAAAGAGTCTGTTATGTCATCTACAGAAAGATTTTTAAGTTCAGGAAAAGCGTCTCTTAATGTTAACGCTCCGTAGAATTCTCCTAGTGTTTTCAGTTCCCAAAAATTTGCCATTTTGTATTTGTTTTATAGTTTAAAAAATTAATCATGTGTTTCAACTTCTAACCTTTCAAATTCAACACACCAGCAATCACCAACACCATCAGTTACGATAGCATAGTCATCCATGATATGACTGACTGAACCTTGAAATTCAAAGTTCCACTGATCTTCGCTAGTAGGATAAGGCACGTTTACAGTATCACCTACTTTAATAGGCACTCCATTTACATCAAAATTTTCCATAACTTGTTGTTTTAAGATTTAAAAAAATTAATCATCTGTCTCAGGATCGTAAGGAATCTCAACATCTTCCACCACAGCATCTACGTTCTCACTGTTAATGTAGAACGCAATACCAGTTGCTAGCATGTTGTTGCGAGCCGCTCTAACAATGTCACCGAAGGTGTATTCACACTCATTGAAATCCTTGTCCACGTCTACCACCACACGGGTGACTGGTGAGAACCGTACTAAAAAAGCTTTCTTTGCCATAACTTGTTTTTTATAATTTACAAATGTAATCCTAATTTGAATCCTTTCCAAATACTATTCCCTAATCTCCCGGACCACCTTCATCCTCTGTGACAGTACCCAGGTACCTCCCTGGCTCTCAGGGCGCTTGTAGTATTCGAAATCGTCTATCTCAACCTCCACCCATACCCTACCGTTAGTTGATAGATGTGGGGCTACAGGCTTCAATGTACAATGCCATCCTCTCCTAAAGGCGAAACCTTTGGTCGGGTGCGGTTCAGAATCTAACCACTCATTAACTGGGAAGCGGAGCTTTTTGTTTATGAAGAGTGGGGAGAGTGAACCGTCTTTAAGCTTCCTTACTAGTTTGTATGCGGTCATATGTTATTTCTTTTTATGTTGTTCAAACCATTCTTTTCCTTGAATTAACTTACCTCTAACATTTAAGGCTTGTCCTTCATTAAAAGCATTAATAACTTCTTCTTCACTATACATTCTATCAGCTTTCCATATAGTACCTTCTATAAATCCATCTACAAAATCATCTCTGTTATCCCAAGCACCTGCCGCCCAACAATTAACCGCAACTTCTTCAACCGTTTCTTGTTTCATGTTATTTCTTTTTAATTTCGTTAAACCATTCTTGAAAGTCATAGTAATAAGGTTCTTGTGTTTCTTGACTAATATCAGTCCAAGACATTTTACCCCCACCTTTAAATGCTTCTTTTAAATCTTCCTCACTATAACTCCTCTCTTGTTGCCATTTAGCACCTTCTTGAAATCCCTGAATACATCCACCAGATAACCAAATTTTTTCGTTAAATGTCAAGTCTAGATTTTTACGACTATCTACGACTTGTTTTCCATACTTTTTTGATGCTTCTATAAATGATTTTTCAACCGTCTCAGGGTCAGTCTGATTCTCCTCCATAAGCTCTTCACTCAACCTCAGCTGGTAACCGAATTCAATAGCAAGGGCTATCTCCTTGTATATGCTTTGGCCTTCGTATAACTTTAGATAGTCTACTATCTTCTCACCTCTGTTTTCTGTGATGGCTATCTGTTTATCAACATCTTCTAGGGTGATTTGATTTTGCTTAGGAATAATGATTTTATAATCTAAATCCCATTCTCCTTTAGTTTCCCAAGATTCTATCTTAACATATTCACAAGTAGGATTCTGAATAAACCATTCTAAAAACTCATCATTAATTTCCTGAACACCGTTTGCAATTAATTTTGAATCTGTTGTTAATATTATTTTTTCAACCTCTTTTATCAAACAGCCATTTGAATACTTTGCAATTATTTTGGCATCGTCTAAATAAAAAAAATCACCTTGTTTAATCTCTTCTGAATTAGTGACGTAGATGCACTGATTAGTTATATGTTTACTGTTTAATCCTTCTTTTTCAGAATAGTTTAATTCATTGCAAGAATTATCAATGCATAACCTACTTGGTTTATCTGTTGGTATTAAATAAACATTTTTCATATTATATTTTTAAACTGTTAAAACTGTAAATACCACTAAGCAATGAGCGTAACCTCATCAATCATCTGTAACCTCTCATAACCGCCATTCTCAGTCACAGTAAATGCCGTACCGACAGGCAACCAATATATTCCCAACCCACCGGCACCTCCTGCGTACATATCTATACCTAGATGCTCCTTTACCCAATCATCATCTATTTCATCTCTGCGCCCCTGCTCCACCATCTCCACTAGCTTAGGATGGAATAATAATTCTGGATGCTTAAGGTACCAGGAATACCATCCTGTACCAAATCCTTGTGAAATAAGCACGGCGACTTCTCCGTCTCTAATTACTTTTTCCATTGTTTGTTTTTTTATTGTACTGATTAACGTATGATTGAATGTTGTTCAGATTGATCTTCTCATCCAACCAGAGCCTGGTAGGGACTTCAATCTTAATCTCATCATCCCACCATATATGGCCTGTATAGGTCTTGTCATCTCTTATAGTAAAAATACCCTTCGGGATATTGTTTACGCATTTGATGGATAGGATCATTGTTTCGTGGTTCATGTTATTTGTTTTAAAATGTAATCGAATGCTGCCGAATATGCTTCCTGTGGTGAATCATATTCATCATTTGAACAAATGGCGGTGTCATTTTCTTTCTGTTCTCTGATGGAATACCAGTACATTGCTTTACCTTCATCATAAACCATGTCTACGGAAATCCAAATGCCGTATTTAAGTCTTAACCATTCAACCACTTGCCATTGATGATATCTTATTATTACAAGATTACCGCCAATACCAACATCTCTATTCAAATCATCAAGTTCATAATCTGAAATTTCTTTATAATCAACTTGAGTCATTTGAACCCAGTACCTATCCGATTTAGCAACTAGACCTTTTTGTTTAAGCAATTTAGCCTGTTCAAATGTTATAAATGATGGTTTAATATACATGTTATTTGTTTTTAGCTATTTCAATTAATTTTTTAAGACAAGCAAGTTCTGCTTCTTCATAGGTGCTAAATGCACTTACCGGTCTTACGCCTTCATAAAAGGCATTGGTATATTCTATACCAATTTTAGTTATTCTATAATCATAGACTTCTAAATTAGCTACAAACCTTACTTCACTTGGTAAATCGTGCTTCTCTCTAAACCATCTAAATGCTTGTGAGAATGTTGGTGCTGTTATTGTATCTGCAATTAAACCTACAACCTCAGTATTTCTTACAAGTTTAAAGGGTGTTGCATTAAATCCTGTTTCTTCTTCTCTTGAGTTTGGATATTGACTTAATTCTTTTCTATAAAAAGTAGCTAAACAAGGTTCAACAAAACCCAATTCTTTCAACGCTAATGCCAGTTCGTATGGTACAAATTCTTTATTCATGTTATATATTTTAAATTATTAAAGTCCCCACCCATGTTCCACAGTACAAATATACTCATAACCTTTCACACCTCAAAGCACAATCCCCATAAATACTTTTCTCCCCATTTTCATAGACAGATACCATATTTCCGGAAACACGCCGAAGCTAGCACAAGCATATTCATACTGCAGAACAGGATAGAGATGGTGTTAATAGTTGACTAGAAGGTCAGTACAATCAGGACAAAGAGCGCCATACGTTTCGTCATATGTTATATCTCTTACATCCATAACCATAGTACATCCTCCACAATATGCAGAATTATCATCAGTAGAACTAGACTCCCAATACACAGGCTTACTAACCAACCCCTTGCTAGCCGTCTTAAGGTCATCATAGTCATCGTAGTCATCCTCCCTGGAATACTCATAATCAACATCGACGTGGGCCCATACCTCATCACCAAGCTCTCGCAGGATATCGAAGCACATGTCCCTGCAGGCTTCTGCATGTGTGATAACGACATACTCATTGTCCTCATGCGGATTGTAATACCCACAACTGATGTTAGCACAGCAGCATGGCAGGCCAATGGACTTTAGCGCCATGACATCGGTCATCATACCATTGGAAAACTTATACCCGTATCTTTTCAGTATAGGCTCCACAGCATACTGATATTCTTCGCTAGACAGCTCTACATTAGACGCATCGGTAACGAAGTCCGTGTTGCCTCTCCTATCGCACTGCAGCACCATTGAACAGTCCAGGAAGAAGTCTATATCAGCCTGGTAACTACCATGGCAACCAACCTCCTCATCTATAAAGAATGCAGCCTTACCGAACTCGAAATATTCTAAGAAGGATAATGCTATCCATACTCCTACCTTATCATCTCCGCCTATGCCGCTCTGAGTCATCGTAGTCCTGTCGAACCCGGTCAGGCAGTCACCTATCTGCAGTACTGTGAGATCATCCTTTATAGAGTGCACAGTGTCCATGTGAGCTACCATACAGGGATACACATCGGCCACACCTTTGGTGATATAGATGTTTTTGTAGGCATCTACTTTATAATCCCATCCATTGGCCTTGGCCTGTCTGATAATGAATGCGAACATTCTCCAACACTCATAAGAGTATGATTGTACTTCTAAAACTTTCTTAAGTTCCATAATTGTAATAGTTTAATTTGTTTATAATGGGTTCGCATCTGATTCTACACTGTCATCTGATTCATCTTCTTCTACTGTCCTATACTTATCCGCTACTGAGTTATGATAATAGACTCCGTCTATTTCAACACAATCGTATTTAAACACCCATCCTAGCTCAGCACACTCTTCTGCATCATCCTCTCTTATATACTCAGATAGGTACTCGCTGTAGCAACATTCGTCGTATGGAAGATAGTCATCTAGGTGATCTACGTATGCAGCATCGTCTTTCAGTATGTAGTCTCCATGATAATCGCAAACAATAGATTCATCTTCCCTGTAGTAATTGTACCGGCCTACTAGAACTACCTCATCATCATACAACCACTGTCCTGCATACTCTCCTCTATCTACATACGAACAGTCGTCCTCATCATACCAATTATCTCTTATAGGACAGAATATTTCACCACAATGATCATCTTCTTCATCCTCTGGTACACCATCTCTACTGCCATCGGTATTGTTATATGTGTACCTTAGGGAAGAATCGTAATTGCACAGAAAACCCTCATCACCGTAAGTGAATGTGTCTATATAAGGATATCTACTAAAGTCCGTATCCAACTCGACCTTCATCTTCAAGTCGTAGCTCGTACCATCTGCAGGATTAAACACTTCCCTCTTATTTTGAAAGTTCTGCTGAGCCTTACATATCCAGCCATACTCCAAACACTTATTTTTGAACAGCTCTTCATGCCAGTCTAATACGGTGTATATCCTGTCCATGAAAGTTACGGTATCAGATATCTTCCATACCAATGCTCTACCCATTAACATCCCGGAACTGCTACGCAGAACTAGTATCCGGAGAAGTGATTGATTGTATATGTCAAGATATTCTGAATCGCCATTCATGCATGAGCTGTTCAAAGTACCGGACCCTTCACATACTTCTTCGTCATACACCGAAGCTATCTTGTTAGAACTCAACAACTCAAACATTAGTCCCGAGTCATTGTAGGTAGATATATACCTGTTATGAAAGTGTTCGAAGTCTTTATCCTTTATCAGCTTCTGAGCCTTCTCAGTAAATACCTTTCGGATAATCTTAGAAGGCTTGCCCTGCTGCCTACCCTCTCTACTCCAATCCCCGGAGTCATTCAATAGGTGAGGCTTACCATCGGGGAGATAAGATAGATGACCATCCCTTCTGAAAGTTATGTAATTTATCTCATCAGTAGTGATTACCTTGTCCCATACTGGAGGAGGTTCATTGCCTCTAAGGTAATTATGCAGCAGTCTGCATATAGAGTTGATGTGTCTGTTATCAGTTATGAACTGATTAAAAGACTTAGATACTACTAGCTTACTCATAATTAATGGATTTTATTTTGAGTGAATAGGAACATTTTGCTTAGTTTGATAATATATCGATTGATCGAACCTGGCTAGGATGCAATCATATAGTTCGTCGTATAATCTATCTGATAGAGACTGATGACCTTTGTAACACACTGGTTGGTTCAGGTATTTCTGTAGAGGGGTTCTTAAATCTCTTTCCATTGATGCTGAGATTTTATCGTTTATATCTTTCATATCTTTATATTTGTTTTTATTTGGTTATAAATCATCAAATCAAATTTCATAATATAATGATTATGAAGAGTTTCCATAAGACATATACTTAGACCAGCATCAATATGTACAATATAC
>Ga0209599_10001230_pt1 | contig 12631 bp, 12 predicted proteins | sample Shrwel_input2_FT_FD_187534 | JGI IMG/M metagenome (GOLD analysis project Ga0209599, IMG submission 187534) | Subsurface microbial communities from deep shales in Ohio, USA - Utica-3 well 1 S input2 FT (SPAdes) (version 2) ... | reverse complement strand
CATAAATATACTTCATTATACACTATATACATAACAATGGAGATTGTTTTAGTTATGTTGAACACATTTCAAGAATATATATTAGATGCAATTCAATGTTTACGTAAGTTTAATAACCATAAGGTAGTCGTCCTTACAGATTGTGTTATGATAAATATTTTTCAAGAGAGAAACATAAAGGTTGTTGCAGTTGAAGGATTTATGTCATCGTATAAAGAATACAAACAGAGCCTAACAAATACATACAGGGACGGGTTTTGGCAATTGGCATCATATAGATTCAAAATACTACAAACGTATATGCGACATCACAGAAAACAATCCATATGGCACATAGAAAATGATGTTTTAGTTTATAAAAATTTAAGCGATTTAAATCTATCCAATACCAACAAAATATTATTAACTATGGATTCAAAAACCAGATGTATTCCAGGAATTATGTATATACCCAATATTGAAACACTTGACCAGTGTATTGATCATTTCAAAGATAATTTAAATGATATGGAAAATTGGGGACGATGCTTCAACGAGTTGCCTCATTTGGTTGATACATTTCCCATTTTCCCGCTAGATACTAGTAGTCCAGAATTAACTAATATAACTAAAAATTACAACCAATTTAATTGCATTTTTGATGCAGCAGCCATTGGGCAGTATATAGGAGGTGTTGACCCAAGAAATGCAAAGGGTGATACAAGCGGATTCGTAAATGAAACGTGTCTAATCAACTATTCAAAGTATAATATAATCTGGAAAACCGACTCAACATCTAACATGCTTGCTCCATTTTTACAAGTAAATTCTCAACTCATACCTATAGTAAACTTGCACATACATTGCAAAGATTTAAAGAAATTTATTAACTATGACATACCAACCAGTTGGAATAAATTTGAGGTTGATGTGTATGACGCATTTTTTCACAAACAGACATCTAAAACGGGACATGAAACATTAGGAAATGTTGACGGAGCTCTAATACCTGGATTTTTGAAAACACATGAATACCCCGATGCATTTTTTACACATATTAATTATCACACTATGAAAGAGGCCCTTAGACAACTATTAGTTCACAATAAAGACATTAATAAATTCAAATTTGTTGAAACTGGTTGTTCTGCACATGGCACCAAAAGCACGTTATTGTGGGACAAGTTTGTGAATTTTTACGATGGTTCTGTCGCATCAGTTGATTTAAATGAACACGCTGTAAACGAAACAAATTCATTAATCTCTAGCAAATCCAAAGTGTTTCATTCAAATAGTCTTGACTATTTACCAAAGGTAGATAGTTTAATTGACTTTTTATACTTGGATAGCTACGACGTAGATTTTTTGAATCCATTGCCATCTGCACTCCATCATTTAGAAGAATTTAACCGAGTAAAACATTTACTTCATAAAAATAGCATCATTTTGATTGACGATACACCAGTTTCACAATACTGGTTAGATGACGGGCAAAATAATCCCATATATTCAATATTGAAACGTCAATTTAACCCCAACATGTCAGGTAAGGGTTCGCTTGTAAACCTAGAATTGGAAAAGATGGGTGCAACCAAGATATTGCATCATTATCAAACATTGTGGAGATTATAAAATCATATTTACGCAAATATAGTAAAAATATGATTAATAAGGGTTCTCCCAATACGTAATATCAAACAACTTATCATAGTTTGACCAGTTGCAGGTTTCATAAAATGTGCCGATGGCATCTATATTTAAATCTTCCCAGTTATCCAATAATATAACAGGAAAGAACTTGCTATAATATTCTGTAATGATATTTCGAGAACAAATCGGCACAACTTTCAAATATAAACATTCCCAAAAACGATGCGTATCAATTCCATTCCCTTCGGGACAAATCGCAAATTTAAATGTCGAAAGCGATTGTATATAGTCAGACAATGACCTTTTGGGTTGAGATTCAATTCCCTTTGCGCGGGTAATATCAAAACATCTTTGCCGTTTATGTACGTTTGTATATATCTCAAAATAAAAATAAATAAGATGCTGTTTCTTTGGCAAAGGCATCTGTAATTTTGATACCCATGTATATATATTGCCATGCTGCCACATTGAATTGGCTATCCCAATTGGCAATGGTTTAAGTCTGTCATGTGGAGGTATACTTAAATTTTGACTATAAATGCACAAAATATTATTGTTTTTTAATAATGCGTTGCTGTGTTCTTGAGTAAATGTAGTATCCCCATTATGAAAAAATAATTTAATTGTTGATTGTATATGAGATAATATATTCACTAATACGTATAAATGAGTTTCTAAAAGCGAAAGATAACAAAACAAATTATGGATTTCTGTATTCTTTATTTGGTCTGCTATATCTAAAGAATCAATAAATAAATGTTTATGCGTTTGAGATTTGATGAAGGGGTTATAATTGAATTGGTCTGATGTTCCCAGATAATAATCGCATATATTTTGTAGTTTCTCTCCCGTCACTATATTCATTATTGTTAGTATACATAAATTTAATAATAGTTCAACGTATATTTCAAAATAATATATTTGGAAACAATATAATCTATTACTATATATAATAATAAATGTCTTCATTTGGGTCTTCTCTCTTCTTCTTGTGTTTATTTTTATGCAATGTATTCATAAACGTGCAATGTCAGACACAACCACAAATATATGTTTACGCATATTCATGGACACCCGGATTTTGCCACAACCAAAAATATCCTGGTTGTAGTGCGCCGTTGCCATATTGGACGACAAACTTTACTATCCATGGTCTATGGCCTCAATATGCAACGACTGGATATCCTGCGTCTTGCACAACTGAAGCCTTTGATATGAGTATTCCACAACAAATCGGCATGAACAAAATGACACAATATTGGCCCGATGTGCAGTATGACGTTAGTAGCCCGTCTTATGATAGTTTTTGGCAACACGAATGGTCTAAACACGGCACTTGCAGCGGATTATCGCAACTTGACTACTTTAATCAAGCGTTGGATTTAACGAACCGCATTCCTACGCCAAATGTATTATACAAATCTATTGGACATAATATGAGTGCAAGCGCGCTAAGGCAAGAATTCGGTGGCGCAAATTATGTAGTGCTACTATGCACTAACCAAATATTAAATGGCGCGTACACTTGTTGGCAACAAACTAATAATATTCCGTCGGTGCAAATAACATGCCCCACGTCTGTTGTCAAAGAAGATACGTGCATGAGTTCTGACGATATAATCATTCTCTCGTTGCCCTCAAGTTAAACGAATTACATTCTTTTTATAAATATTATATTATCATATTACATAATATAATGTTAAGCCGCACAAATATTATGCACGGGGATTCTCCAAAGGCCCTTTTATTTAGCTCAACCGATAGTATGTTTAGTGAAGACATCAAATTAATGATTCATGGTCAAGGTGTCTTTATTTTCGAGAATAGAGAGAACCAATTCCCTTGTGTATTCACATTCTATGACGACAATCAAGCAGACGGAATTCGCGTAGAATTAACTACAAAAAATGTAAGGGTAAATACTATTTTCAATTGCTTGCCGTTGAAGGATCCTACTAACACCAAAGGATTAACAAGCCAATCGGGAGCGTATTACTGGTTCAGTATTGATTCTCAAAATCAAAAATTATATGCTGGTATCGGTGAAGCACGTCTAGATAATATCATCTATAAATACGAATTCCCAAACACAAATAAAGAGATATGGAAAGCAAATAAACAATTTTTAGAAGGTCTTACCCACATTTACATATCTAAAGAAAGTCTCTCTATTCACCCAATGAAACTATTGCGCGACCCAATAACAAATAAAATACCCCTCATAGTAAAAAACACACATGAACTGATGATGACCGACATTGCTCGTAGTAAATATTTACCCAAATCCAATTTATCCATGACCTCGCAAGTATTATACGATTGTATTGCGGGAGAGAAATTCGTATTGGACGACGCGGAATTTCCCGACTTCACCAAAGCAATTGAATATAGCATAGCGACGCCTGGTTGCTGGTGTAATACAAGACTACAGGAGAAGAGCACGGAATTCAACAAGGACAAGCCGAATATCCTTGAAACCTATTTGCGAATTACTCTTGGAGAGAACAATGGCGAGTCGCCAGGAATACCATACGTCATGGAAATCTGGCCTGTTGGGCATTATTCACCCATACATAGTCATGCCTCTGCAGATGCGATTATCCGCGTCTTGCACGGCGATATCTTTGTAGAACTATATCCGTTTTTATGCGCAGATAAAGATGGAGTGGAACCTTTTGCGAATAAGACTTTTTACAAAGACGAAATAACGTGGATTAGTCCTACACTCAATCAAGTCCATAAATTAACCAATTTGGAAAAGAATGAGCACACATGTATTACTATTCAATGCTACATGTACAATGACAAAAATCGAACTCATTATGACTATTTTGATTATCTTGATGTGAATGGCAAAGTACAGCAATACGAACCGGATTCAGATATGGATTTTGTCAAGTTCAAAAAACTTATGAAGACAGAATGGACGAATCGCCCTCGGTCGTTTATGGACAATCTGAAACACGCATTTTGCCCGTGCTGTTTGTAAAAAAAATGAAACTAAAAGACCTGTGAAATATTATTTATAATCAACATATATAACATTTGTTATGACCACAATCAATCTTGATACTATTGCCGATAATGTCCCTAGTATGTGTATTCCACGGACGTTTATAAATATAACACGAAGTCATGTGTATAAAACAATCAACGACTTAAATTTGGGAGTAATTGACCATATAGATATGGTGCGCCGAAAGAACGAAAAGGGGGAAGACTTTCAACGTGTCTTTATTCATTTCAGTAAGTGGCATTCTAATAGTGTTGCGGATAGGGCGCGAACATTGTTATTGTCGGGTAAAGAAGTCAAGGTTATATATGACGATCCGTGGTTTTGGAAGATTTCTGCGAACCGCTCATCCGAACGTGCGTCGCAGAAGGTTGCGAAACCAGTTCCTACAACCACAAACACGCCTACGGCATCTACTCCGCTATCGTCGTCGCCAGCCAGGCGCACATATGCTCAAATGGCCTCTGCTCCGCGTCCACCCCCGACTCCGCCTCCGCGTAAAAATAATGATGAATTTGAACGCGGGCGTGTTTTCGATGCCGATTCATTGTTCTACTGGCCACGTAGCCCATCTACTTCTCCTCCACCAAGTCCGTTTGCATAAGATAATTACCAAATAAAAATAAAAAATAATTTATATTATCTTTTTTCATTCTGTGCAACCAAAGTGGTAAAATGTCTCATTACATATATTAAGTATAATCAAACTATTATATGTATATTATATAATATGTCCGCCGGTGATGGTCCACCTTTGGTTAATATAAAAAGAACAAATGCAGATATTAGAGAAGCCGTGAATCTTTGGTACACAAATCGCGCTGAAGCTGAAACGCTATACGGAAATATTAGTGATTGGGATGTTTCCAGCGTTACAGACATGAGTTATCTGTTTAGTGAAAAGGTAAGCTTAAATGATTACGGCAGCTTTTTAGACATAATCCAGGTACCCGATGAAAAGGTAAATTTCAATGATGATATTAGCAAATGGGACGTATCTAATGTAACTAATATGAAATACATGTTTGCATTTGCATCTAAATTCAATAAACCGATTGGTGATTGGAATGTATCTAATGTAACTAACATGGAATGCATGTTTTATCGTGCATATAAATTTAATCAACCTATTGGAGATTGGAATGTCTCTCATGTAACTAACATGAAACGTATGTTTGAACGTGTCTATAAATTCAATCAACCTATTGGAAATTGGGATGTATCTCATGTAATTACCATGAATGAGATGTTTTATGCAGCACATGTTTTCAATCAAGACCTAACTAGATGGGATATATCCAACGTTGTTTTTCGCACTAGAAATGACTACACCCCTGCAGAGAAAAATGAAGTGATACGTAATGGGATAAAAAATATATTTTCATATTGTGCTATTTCTAATGAAAATAAACCACTAAGAGCTCAAGTTATTGATACGCCTGCAGTTGTTGCAACTAATATGCCGGTAGCAACCAGTAATATGCCTGCAGTTGTTGCCAGTAATAAGCCTACAGCAACCAGTAATGCACCTCTAGTCACAACTAATAAGGCTGTTGCGACAAGTATTATGCCTTTTCCAAATATAAACAGAACAAATGCAGATATTAGACCAGCTGTAAATCTTTGGACCACGAATCGGGCTGAAGCTGAAAAACTCTACGGAAATATTAGTAATTGGGATGTTTCCCGTGTAACTGATATGAGTAATCTCTTCTCTAATAAAAAAAACTTCAACGATGACATCAGTCGTTGGAATGTATCTAATGTAACTAATATGGCATACATGTTCCATGAAGCATCTAAATTCAACCAACCTATTGGGACGTGGAATGTATCCAATGTAACTAACATGCAAGAAATGTTTTCTGATACACATGACTTTAATCAACCTATTGGAGATTGGGATGTATCCAAGGTTACTAATATGCAATCTATGTTTGATAATTCAAAGTCCTTCAATCAACCTATTGGAGGATGGGATGTATCTAATGTTACCGAGATGTATCGTATGTTTTGGTTTAGCAATTTCAGACAACCTATTAGGCAATGGAATGTCTCCAAGCTTGGCCCGATATCAGAACGTTGGATAAACATGTTCTATATGAATCCTTCTTACAGACCAGAAATGATGCAAGATCCCAGCATTATTATTAGTATCAACAGCATTATCAATAGTTTCAATATTCAAAATCGTGATAAGCCTTCTCCAAATATAAAGAGAACAAATGATGATATTAGACTCGCCATAACTATGTGGACCATGTATCGTGATGTAGCTGAAAAATACTATGGACATATCAGTAGCTGGGATGTTTCCCGTGTGACTAATATGACTCGTCTCTTCGAATATAGAACAAAGTTCAATGATGATATCAGTAGTTGGAATGTCTCCAACGTAACTAACATGGGTTGGATGTTTAATGATGCAAAAGCTTTCAACCAACCTATTGGGGTCTGGAATGTCTCCAACGTAACTAACATGGGTTGGATGTTTGATGGTGCTGAAAAATTTAACCAACCTATTGGGCGGTGGAATGTCTCCAAGGTAACTAACATACGTGGAATGTTTAATAATGCAAAGTCCTTCAATCAACCTCTTGTCTCGTGGAATTTGTCCAAACTTGAACCGATGTCAAACGAGGATAAAGAAAGGATATTCAAGTCATCTGGTATGATGCGCGATAATCAAATAAGAATGTTTCGCAACCTTGCAGGCGCTAGTAATAAACCTGCATCAAGTGGCTGTGTTCTCTGTGGTGGCGCCAAGAAGACTCGTCGCGCTAGGCGTACAATCAGAAAACGTCCGAGAAAGGGACGGCGAACACTGAAACGCATTGCAAGGAGAACGCGCAAAAGATAAATGCAACGAGGAAATGTTAAGCAAATATTAATTATAATAATCTAGTCCTTTTACACCTTTTCTCATTTAAAACACCCACTTTATTTATTAGTTAAATAATTTAAAATATTATCTAAATAATTTTATATGTCGTATAAAATTATAGTAGCGAGGTACAATGAAAATGTTGAATGGTTAAATAGTGAAATGTCAAATTGTATAATATATAATAAAGGTAATAAATTAAATATTTATAATGAAATACTTTTAGAAAATTTAGGAAGAGAAAGTGAAACTTATTTACATTATATAATTACAAATTACTACAATTTACCAGACGTAGTAGTTTTTACACAAGCAAGAATATCCGACCATATAGGCAGCGATGATATTAATTATTTGATAAATATTAAAAATCAAGCATTAAATTACTCAAAATCAACCAATTTTTTTATACATAATGATGTAGGAAAAAATATTGATTTTGATAAAGAATGGAATTTAAGACAAGATGGTTTTTATTTAAAGGATAATTATAAAAATAATAATCCAATTACATTTTTAGAATGGTTCAAAAGCAATATAAATATAAATTATCCAAATCCAATGTCTATTTATCGTCATGCTATATTTGCTGTTAAAAAAGAAAATATAATAAATAAACCACTTGAATATTATAAAAAATTAGCATTAGAAGTAAATCATCACATTAATTCAACAGAAGGACATTTTTTTGAGCGTTCTTGGTATTATATATTTAGTTAGATAGTTAAAAATGGGCCTTTTAAATGAGAAAAGGTGTAAAAGTATTATATGTATATATTATATATATAATGGCGTACAAATCATCATCAAGACCCACGGCAAAAAATCCCATCAAACAAGAAAACTGGGATACTCTCAGGGTTCTTCACCAAATTGCAAAAAAGAAAACTAAAGAAGAAGGGTACGGCACTGGAATTGGTGCTTTATCCGATAAGAGATTCCTCAAAAAAGTGATTGGCCCCATGATGCGAGGTAAGAAACTATCAAGAAGCAATGAAGATATTAGAGAAGCAGTGGACCTCTGGTTCAGTAATCGTGATGCAGCTAAAGAACAATACGGCGATATCAGTCTATGGGACGTTTCCAGAGTCACTAATATGCGTATGCTTTTCTTTTCTCGGTATACGTTCAATGATAATATTACCCAATGGGATGTATCAAATGTCGAGGACATGAATGCTATGTTTAGTTATGCAGAATCCTTCAATCAGCCGATTGGCAATTGGAATGTATCTAAGGTCAAGGACATGAATGCTATGTTTAGTACTGCGGTTTCCTTCAATCAATATATTGGAGGGTGGGATGTATCTAATGTCAAGGACATGTCTCACATGTTTTATCGTGCGAATGTATTCAATCAACCGATTGGCAATTGGAATGTATCTAAGGTCGAAAACATGGGTGGTATGTTTAGTCATGCATTCGCCTTCAATGAAAATATTGGGCAGTGGAATGTATCTAATGTCAACAACATGATTATGATGTTTAATAATGCAACAGCATTCAATAAAGACCTATCAGGGTGGGATACAGGCTGGAATAATGGTACTAGAGAAGTCAAATATTTTGACATGTTCAAAAATTGCAATATTAATCCAAATTACAGACCAAGATTTTGGTGGAGTAGTGGTGGTGCTAAAAAGTCGCGTCGCGCTAGGATGCGTGCAAGTCGAAAAGGAACACGTTCGCGAAAAGGTCGGCGTACTTTGAAACGCGGTTCCAGGAGAACCCGCAGAAGATAAACCTCAAACATAATCACATATTAATACTTCCACGTTGCCGTCAACTATGACAATTTGAAATGGCTTACCACATCCATGTATTTCACCGCTTTCCACCAATTCTTCGCATTCTTCTTTACACAAATGCGGGTCTATTTGTTTTCCGTCATCTTTATAAATGCCATGACGAAAAATACCACAATTCAACTTTTCTATGATAATAAATTCGCTGCAATGGGGGCAACATACAACATCTTCGTCGTTCATAATTTACGCATACACAATAAGACGAAAATTTATACGCAATACCAGATTTTTTTCATAATATAGTATATACTTGAATATGAAAGGAGAGTTGCATCCATTAGTTAAAGGCAGTTTTGCAATAACATATATTTTATTAATAACAACAGGTACTATTACTTTTATAGAGGCATTACGAGATCGTGCTATCACGTATACCTCACATGTTATGAATTTAGAAACAGCGATTAGTATTATAGCCGGATACTTTTATACTCTATTTATGGCTGAAATTACCCGTTCAGAAGAGACGAATACCCCTTTGAATTGGGATAAAATAAATACGTATAGATACGTAGATTGGTCAATTACCACACCAATCATGTTATTAGTATTATGCATGTTTTTAGCCAACAACGCAAAAACCACGATACATGTCTTCACGTATTTCTCAGTAGTTGTGTTAAATTATATCATGTTAACATTCGGCTATTTAGGAGAAACAAATATTACAAGTAGAGAGACCAGTCTAATGGGTGGGTTTGCTGCCTTTTTCTTAATGTTCGCAATTATTTATGCAAAATTCATTATGCCCAAGTGGTCAGCATCTAATAATTTGTTATTTGGTCTATATTTTGTAGTTTGGTCATTGTATGGTGTGGTGTATATGTTTGACACTCAACTGAAAAATGCACTTACAAATATTTTAGATTTAATAAGCAAATGTTTTGTGGGTCTAGGTTTATGGGCGTATTACAGCAAAATAATAGTCACCTAAACGGCACGTTTAGCGATACACCATTTAAGATTTAAAATGCGCATCTTTAACAAATCTCAAGGACACGAAAGTAAATCGTCTGTCGGTTCGTTTGAAAGAAACAGATATTCATCTTCTCTCCGTCGGCGTCCTCAATATCACTAGTCACATCCGTATTTTCATGAATGACCTTCTTGTAAACTTCAACAATATATTGAAGACACTCAAGTTCCTTATAATAGATCCTCGTGGTCATATTATCAACAATCTCCGCCTTATAGGCTTCCTTTTCAAAAAGTTGCACGAACATTATAAGCTTCTGCGGGAGCCATACATCATATCTTCTCCGTCCAAGACCCTCGTCCTCTAGATAAGGGGGTGCGTGATTCTCCACATAATAATAACCATCAAAATGAATATAACCCTCTTTTCCATCACAGAAATATTCTATTGGTTCTTGGTTGCATATATATGGAGTTTTTCCATGGGTGCCTGTTTCATACTCGTAAAAATTAATTTGGCGCGTTGTCATTATATATATTAGATCAAATTATTTAAATGACAATCGTATCATATTTCGCACGACTCATACTACTTCGTGTGTTAAGGATGAATGTCTAACATGCTCTCTCAGTTGCAATCTATTTTGGCGTTGACGATCGCGTTTCTTATTCAATAGATCTTTTTTTTCTATAAAACCATCGCAACAGCAGTGATAAATCGTTTGAATACATGATATAAATGTTGTTTTACAACAGGACGGACACATAATGCAACGAGATGTGCCATAATCTGGAATAATTGTTTGGTTGTCAAGCGAATAATCACTAAACGCGTTGTCATTAATGTCAATATCATTTTGTTCAAATTCATCCACAAAATTACGTTCGCCCATGTTAACTCCATTGCTTCGTGCAGAGAGAACTTTATACTCGTTATATCGTTCTGATAAAAACTTCCCAAGGTCTCCTTTATCACCTCTATCTGATGGCGAGCGTTGTAATTGGACATAAATATCCACGCCTATTTTGGAATATTCTTTGTATGATTCTAGTTCCAATTCCATTCGCTTTTGCAAATTTATAAGTAGCTCTATGCTTGTTAAAATTCCACAGAAGAGAGAAATCATTGCCGTTATCAGCGATATATAACTTTGTTCAAGATAGGGTTGCAAACCGACTGACGAAAATGAGTTGATGCCGCTCAATAAAATTAGTGGGACACGGAAACAAGTGAAGAGTATATTTTTGTATAGATGATATCGGTGATTATGGTAAGCCGAATGTTTTATACAATTTTTGCGTATTTTATTCAATATTCTAAATCGGTCCTCTTGCACTATGTCATAATGTGAATTAAGTATAACACGTCGCATTAATTCTGGTTCGACATTTTTTATTTTTTCAATGAGATTCCCTACTAATTTATTTCCAGCTTCTTCTTTAATCAAAAATCTCTTGTCTGCTTCGTCGTCGCTGTTATAAAACTCATTCTCTATTAATTCCCTAATCAGCAAAGTAATCGCATTTGTAGGTTTGGAACTATCGTCTAAATTTATTTGATATTTATATTGTGAAATATCAACTATCTCTGTTTCTGACTCCTCTGGCATAATTGTTATATAAGTATTTGATTATTATTTGTTAAAAACCAACTAACGTGTCGATTATATACAATACAATGTTTGATTAAAAATAATTTGTTATGTCTATATATAAAATATATAATGAGTAAAACAGATGTATTATCAAGCGATATATTAAAAATAATAAGTCAAGGTGCTCTTGGCGCTATGACCTTTGGAGCATATCATCAATATACTACTAATAAACTAATGGAATTAAATAATGAAAAACAAGAATTACAACAAAAATATTTTATGGATAAAATGGATAATCGTCATAAAACAGAAATGAATGAATTAAGAGAAAAATTAAATAAAATAGAACAACAAAAAAATTGGTGGAATTAATAAGCGTTTGAAATGTAAAAAGGTGCAAAAATAAAGTATTATAATATTAGAATATTATAATATTGTAATGTGTTGGAATGAACATGTATCTTTGAATACTTTTTTATTTAGTAGCTTTGTATTATTGCTTATTTTATACAACAACACCTATACACAATATAAACTTAAATATTTTGATAATATTTGGATTTATCTTTTTTTTATTTCATTTATTTCCATGCAATTAATAGAATTTTTTATTTGGCGCAATATTGACAATAAATTTTATAATCATATTTTTTCTACTATGGCTGCAATGTTAATATTTATTCAGCCAGTAGTTAGTCTGATGCTGATACCAAATATATCATTAAGAAATATCTTACTATGTGCATATTTAGTCTTGTTTATTCCATATTTTACATATAAATAC
>Ga0209599_10001229_pt1 | contig 12637 bp, 8 predicted proteins | sample Shrwel_input2_FT_FD_187534 | JGI IMG/M metagenome (GOLD analysis project Ga0209599, IMG submission 187534) | Subsurface microbial communities from deep shales in Ohio, USA - Utica-3 well 1 S input2 FT (SPAdes) (version 2) ... | reverse complement strand
CATCCCTGCCCTCACCCGCCTCGCCGGCCAGGCGCTCGAGACCAAGGAACGACTCCGCGCCCACCAGGAGGACCCGCAGTGCGCCAACTGCCACCGCAAGATCGACCCGATCGGCTTCGGCCTCGAGAACTTCGACGCCGCCGGCCAGTGGCGCACCACGGACAGCATCATGGCGCTCGATGCCCTCGGCAAACCGGACAAAAAGACCCTCAAGACCTGGACCATCGAGCCCGCCGCCGCCCTGCACAAAGGACCCGCCTTCAAGGACTACTTCGGCCTCCGCGACATCATCGCCGCCAAGCCGGACGCGTTCGCCCGCAGTTACAGCGAAGCCCTGATCGAGTACGCCCTCGGACGGCCCATCGGCTTCCGCGACCAACCGCTCATCGACACGATGGTGCGCGAAGGCGCGGGCAAGGACTACGCCGTGCGCCAGTTCATCCACACGCTCGTCGCGAGCCGCGAATTCCATACCAAATAACCTTACCCCATCATGAGCCTCCCTCATACCCGCAGGCACTTCCTCCGCTCCGGCACCGCCCTCGTGGCCTTGCCGGTCCTCGCCTCGCTGGGTTTCCAGCGCTTCGCCTCGGCCGCCCCCGCGCCCACGCCGCCTAAGCGGCTCATCTTCCTCGGCTTCGGCTGGGGCATCACGACCGAGAGCTGGTTCCCCGACGTGAAGCAGCCCGGCAAGGATTACACCCTCCCCGCCGGCCTCGCTCCGCTGGCCCGCCACAAGGAGGACTTCTCGGTCGTCCAAGGCCTCTGGAACAAGTACTCCAACGACGGCCACTGGGGCAGCACGATGTGGCTCTCCGGCGCCAACCGCTTCGCGGAAGCCGGTCAGACCTTCCATAACAGCATCTCCGCCGACCAAGTCGCCGCGGCCCAGCTCGGGCTTTCGACGCGCTTCGCCTCGCTGCAACTGAACGGCGCCGAGAACGGTGAAGCCTCCGGTCACGGCCCAGGCCTCTCGATGGCCTGGAACGCCTCCGGCAAGCCGATCGCCGGCGAGAACGGCCCGGTCGCCGCCTACCACCGCCTCTTCGCCAAGGACAACACGCCGATCGCCCAGCAGAAGGCCATGCTCGCCCAGCGACGCAGCGTGCTCGACACGTTCGTCGAGAACGCCCGGGACCTGCGCCGGAATCTCTCCAAGAACGACACCCAGAAGCTCGACGAATACTTCCAAGGCATCCGCGAGATCGAAGTCCGCCTCAGCAAGGATGAGCAGTGGCTCGGCGTGCCGCAGCCGAAGACGGACCTCCCCGCCCCCGCTCCGGGCCTCGCCGGGCGCGAGGAAATCAAAATCATGTACGACATCATGATCGCCGCGATGCGCACCGACAGCACGCGGGTGATGACCTACCGCCAGCCGGTCAGCACGCTGCTCACCAGCATCGGCGTCAAAGTCGCCCCGCACGACATGAGCCACTACCACTCCACGATGGGCGAGAAGCTCGAGGCTTCGCAGCGTCGCGACCTCGCCCAGAGCGAACTCCTGGCCGGGTTCATCGATAAGCTGAAATCCACGAAGGAAGCCGACGGCAGCTGCCTCTTCGACCACGTCGCCTTGGCCTACGGCAGCAACATCCGCACCGAGCACAACCTCGACAACTGCCCCACCCTCGTGACTGGCCGCGGCGCCGGCCTGAAGCTCGGCCACAACATCATCGCCCCGAAGGATACCCCGCTCTGCAATGCCTGGCTCGCCATGCTGCGCGGCGTCGGCGTGAAGGCCGAACGCCACGGCGACAGTTCCGGCGAGCTCACCCAGATGGTGGCCTGAGCGCGGCCGGACTGAATAGTCCCATCCGCCGAGGATGACGCTCGCCCGCCGGGTCGGTTTCCGACTCACTGCGGCCGATGCTCGAATGGATCCATAGCCACACCCTGCTGCCGGCCGACGGGTGGATCCTGCTGCTCGCCCTCTTCGGGGCGATGTGCATCGGGCTCTCGAAGTCAGGCCTGGCCGGTACGGCCACGCTCAACGTCGTCATCATGGCCAAGATCTTCGACGCCAAACCTTCCGTGGGCATCGTCCTACCGATGCTCATCGTCGCCGACTTCATGGGCTTCCTGATCAACCGCCAAGGCGGCAGCTGGAAGCAGATCGTCCCGATGATCCCCGCCGCCGTCGCCGGGGTGCTGATCGGCTGGGTCCTGCTCGACCAGGTCGACAACGGCACGGCGCGCATCGTCATCGGCGTGCTCATCCTCGCCCTGCTCGCCTTCAACGTGCTCCTCAACCGCCGCCGCGAACAACTCCTCGCCCTCACCCGCGACCGCGCCTTCACCTGGGGCATGGGCGGCATCGCCGGCATCTCGACGATGCTCGCCAACGCCGCCGGCCCGGTGATGACGGTCTACCTGCTGGCCCAACGCCTGGAGAAAAAGGAGCACCTCGGCGTGTTCTGCCGCTTCTTCCTCTTCATCAACCTCTTCAAGCTCCCTTTCAGCGGCAACTTGGGACTGGTCACCCAGGAGACCCTGATGACCAACCTGATCCTGCTCCCCGGGGTGGTCGCGGGCATCGTCCTCGGCTGGCAGATCCTCAAGCGCATCAAGCAGGACGCCTTCGAATCCGTGCTGGCCTGGCTCACGGCCTTCGCCGCGGTCTGGCTGATCGTCGGCTGACCGCTTGACTCCGCCCGGCGGCGGCTTGGAAATAAGGGTCTTATGAAGACCCCGCTGTTCGCCCTCCTCGCCGGCTTCGCCCTCGTCGGCTGCCAGACCCCGGAAACCGCCCCCGCCACCCCGGCCAAGAGCGCGCCCGTCGCCGCTCCGGCCAAGGCCGTGCCGGCTCAGCGCAACCTCGCCGTGGGCGCCACGCCGGAGAGCGTCACCAAGGGGTTCGGCGGCAAGTATTTCGTCACCCTCATGGGGACCTCCCGCAAGGCCGGTGATGGCGATGGTAAGATCGTGAAGGTCGACGGCGACAAGGTCACCGTCCTCACCGAAGGCCTCGATGACCCGAAGGGCATCGTCTTCGTCGCCAACCGACTCATCACCGCCGACTTCGACAAGGTCTGGTCCATCGACGCCAAGGGCAAGAAGACCCTGCTCGCCGGTCCGGCCGCCTTCCCGACCGCCCCCACCTTCCTGAACGACGTCGTCGTCTCGCCCGACAAGAAGAGCGTCCTCATCACCGACATGGGTGCGGTCACCAAGATGCGTGGCGCCGACGGCAAGCTCTTCGCCATCAATAGCGCCGAGCACAAGGCCATCCCGGTCATCGCCCGCGTCTTCCAGGTCACGCTCGAAGGCAAGGTCACCGAAGTCATCGCCCCGACCCCGAAGATGCTCAACCCGAACGGCATCGACGTCATGGCCAACGGCCGCATCCGCATCGCGGAATTCTTCACCGGCGACGTACTCGAATACAACAAGGGCAAGTGGAAGACCCTCGCCAAGGGCCACCGCTCCGGCGACGGTATCGTCCACGATTCCAAGGGCCGCTTCTATATCTCCGAAGTCATGACCGGTCGCGTCACCCGCTACGAAGCCGATGGCTCCGCCCCCAAGGAACTTGGCCAGGGCCTCAAGGCCGCCGCCGACCACTTCCTCGACGAGAAGGCCGGCGTCCTGATCGTCCCCGACAGCAAGGCGGGCGAGCTGGTCTTCCTCGCCCTTTAAGGCGGGAAAGGGCCAAGGCTAGAGTCAGGGCTAGGGCCAGCAATCTGGCCCTGGCGAAGCCTGCTCAGTAGGGGTTAATCGACAGAAAATAAAGGTGGTCCGGCGCACAGCGGGCTGGAGTTATCCTATCACCCGCCAAGGATGACTCACCTCAGCGATGCCCCTGCGTTGCCTTACCCTTCTCCCCTTCCTCGCCGCGCTGGCTTTCGGCGCGACGCCGGAAGCGCGTATCGACGAGAAGCATCGTGCCTTCCTCAAGGAATACTGCGTCGAGTGCCACAACGCGGATAAGCAGAAAGGGAAGCTTCGCCTCGACGATATCGCCCTGAAGCTCGACACGGTCCAGCTCGCGGATCGCTGGCAGAAGATCCTGAACCAGGTCAACTCGGGGGAGATGCCGCCCGATGACTCCAAGCAGCCGACCCCGGTCGCGAAAGCTGATTTCCTGGAGATGCTGTCCGGCACGCTCGTCACCGCGCGCAAGACCATCGGCGACGCCCATGGGCAGATCACGATGCGTCGCCTCAACCGACGCGAATACAAGAACACCCTCCGCGACCTGCTCGGCGTGGACATGTCCGTCAACGAACTCCCGGCCGACGGCGGCGCCGGCGCCTTCGACACGGTGGGAGCCTCCCTCTTCATGTCTTCGGATCAGTTCGAGCAATACCTCGCGCTCGGCCGTCAGGCCATCGACGAACATGTCATCCGCTACGGCCGTCAGACGACCGAATTGAAGGTAAGCTACGAGGCCGAAGCTTACGCGAATCCGCGCATCACCAAGTCGTACGCCGACCGCGTCGACTGCCACGAACGTTATGTCGCCTGGACCAAGGCGGTCGATGAGGCGGCGGCCCGCCCTGAAAACAGTACCATCGTCGCGACCCTTGCGGCCGAAAAGAAAGGGAATGCCACCTACCGCTATTACCAGTGGCAGCGCATCCCGGGAGCCCCCAGCCCTGAGAAATTCGGCTACCTCGACGCCATCCACGCCGACGAGCAAGGCAGACGTAATTGGGTGCACTCCGCCCCCCAGCAGCGAGCCTACCTGGCCAACCCCGCGACGAAGACGGGCTCCTTTCTCACTTACGCCGACGTCTTCGCCAACCCCTACCAGCCTTTCAACGTGCCCGGGAACTGGCCGGCCGGCCGCTACACCATCCGCGTTAGCATCGCCGCCACCGCCGATACGCCCAAGTCACGGCATTTCGTCGAGTTCGGTCCGATGCACGGCGCGGTCGCCAGCACGCACGCAGTGACCGGCACGATGGCAAAGCCGCAAGTCCTGGAAATCCCGGTGACGATCACCACCGGGGGAACGCGCGGGTTCTTCCTCCGCGAACGCGGCTCCTTCGACTCCAATGAGCGGGCCCTGCAGATCTTCGGCGAAGCCCTCCGGCGCAACGGCGTCGGGCCGGAGTTCGCCCTGTGGATCGACCGGATTGAGATCGTGAACGGCGGACCGGCACCCGTGACCTTCGATCACCGCGAGACGGAAATCCTCGCCAACCGAGTCGTTGGCGGAACCTATAACGGGTACTACCTCGGGGGTTATACCGTCGCCAAAGCCTACCTCGACTCCGACCGCTCCAAGCCCCCCTCCGCCTTCGGCAAGGGCATCCCTGACGAACAGGAGGCCAAGTTCCGCGTCTCGGTCTTCGAAAAGCACGGCCCGGGCTTCCGACGCTACCTTGAGGACCCGCTCAATAAGACCGGGGCGACGCTGAATATCTTCGAGACGCACAAGGAGGAAGTGATCGCGCTGCCGCCGGATGTCTCGACGGACTGGGATAAGACGAAACGGGATCCTGTGCCGCCTGGTGAATACAAGCTACGCCTCCGGGTCGGCGCCATCGCTGGCACGCCGACCTCACGGCATTACCTGGAGATGGGCAGTCGCACCAAGGATGTCCCCTTCGCTTTCCTGCATACTTACGAAATCACCGGCACGACGGACGCCCCGCAGATCATCGAGGTGCCGGTATCCATCACGGCGAACGGACCGCGCTCATTCGTCTTCCGGGAAAAGCGAGATATCAAAAACGACCAGGAAACATATGAGTCCGCCCGCAAGGCCACCGGCCTAGGCCCCCCGGCCGCCCTCTGGATCGATTGGGTCGAATGGGAAGCCGTCGATGCCCGCCGCAACGGGCTGGCGGTGGAAACCGCGATCCCCGCGCCCCCTGAAGGCGTCAGCGAAAGTGAGTATGCCCGGACGGTCATCGGCCGCTTCGCGACCAGGGCTTTTCGCGGCAAGACTCCCGAGGCGGCCTATGTCGACAAACTCGTCACCCTCTTCGCCAAGCGCCGCGCGGCCGGCGACACCCTGACGACGGCCCTGAAGCAGCCTCTGAGCGTGATCCTGGCCTCGCCCGGCTTCCTCTATCTGCAGGAACCTGGTGCAGAAAAACAGCGCCGCCGTCTCGACGACCTCGAACTCGCCTCCCGTCTATCCTACTTCCTCTGGAGCGCCCCTCCCGACGCCGAGCTCCTGCGCCTTGCCGAAAAAAACACCCTGCACGAGCCCGCCATCCTGAGCGCGCAGGTCGACCGCATGATCGCCGACCCGAAGTCGTCCGCCTTCGTGACCGGATTCACGTATCAGTGGCTCGGGCTGCATCGCCTCGATTTCTTCCAGTTCGATACCAAGCTGCACAAGGATTTCGACGACAGCACCAAAGCCGCCGCCCGCAATGAGGTCTATCAGACCATCGACCACATCCTGCGCCATGGCGACAGCCTCAACCGCCTGCTCAAGAGCGACTACGTGGTGATCAACGGTCTGCTCGCCGATTACTACGGATTGAGCGAGGTGAGCGGTGACGCCTTCCGCCAAGTGAAGCTGCCCAAGGATTCGCCTCGCGGCGGACTGCTCGGTATGGCCGCCGTCCTGGCCATGGGCAGCAACGGTCGCGACACCAGCCCGGTCGAACGCGGGGCTTGGATCCTGCGCAAGCTGCTGCACGAACCACCGCCCCCTGCCCCGCCGAACGTACCGCAGCTGAATCGCCTCGAAGACAAGCTCCTCTCCACCCGCGAACGCCTCGCCGCCCACCAGGAACAGCCCCAGTGCGCCCAGTGCCACCGCAAGATCGACCCCATCGGCTTCGGACTCGAGAACTTCAACGCCACCGGCAAATGGCGGACGACGGAGACTTACGAGAAGAAGGGGGTCGGCAGTAAGACCTGGCCGATCAGTCCGGCCGGGACTTTCTACAAAGGAGCCAGCTTCAAGGACTACTTCGAGCTCCGCGACCAGATCGCCGCCCACCCGCAGAAGTTCGGCCGCGGCTTCACCGAGGCCCTCGTGGAGTACGGGATGGGGCGTCCTTTCGGATTCCTCGACGAACCGCTCGCCGCGGACATCATGACCCAAGCCCGCTCACAAGACAACCAGATGGCAGCCTTCATCCGCGCGCTCGTCCTCTCCGAAACTTTCCAAACCAAATGAGCCAACCCGACCTCAGCCGCCGTCACTTCCTCCGCGCCGCCGGCACGCTGATCGCCTTGCCCGCGCTGAGCTCGCTCGGCTTCAAGGCCTTCGCCGCTGAGAAACCCTCGACGCAGCCCAAGCGCATGGTCTTCCTGGGCTTCGGCTACGGGGTGACCAATGAGACTTGGTTCCCTTCGCTCAAAGACACCGGAGCTGACTACGCCCTGCCCGCCGGGCTCGCCCCGCTGGCCGAACACAAGAAGGACTTCACACTCGTCCAAGGGCTTTCCAACAAGTTCAGCGACGAAGCCCACTGGGGCAGCACCTTCTGGCTGACGGGTGCGAATCGCTATTCCGAGCCAGGACAGAGCTTCCACAACGGCATCTCCGCCGACCAAGTCGCCGCGGCGAAGCTCGGGATGAACACACGTTACGGCTCCATCCGCCTCGACTGCGCCAATGCGCTGGATTCCGGCCACGGACCCGGCTCGATGGCTTGGGATGCGCGCGGCAAACCCTTGATCGGCCATGAGAACCCCGTCGCCGCCTACCATCGCCTGTTCTCCGACGAGACGATGCCGCTCGCCCAACGCCAAGCCATGCTCGCCGAGCAACGCAGCGTGCTTGACGTGGTCCTCGAAGACGCCGCCCGCGTGCGCCGCGGACTTTCGCGGAGCGACGCCGACAAGCTCGACGAGTACTTCCAGAGCGTCCGCGACATCGAACTACGCCTATCCAAGGACGAACAGTGGCTGGACCGCCCCAAGGCCAAGGCACCCTTCCCTCCGCCCAAGCCGGGCCTCGCCGGTAAGGACGAGATCAAAGTGATGTATGACCTCATCGTCGCGGCGCTCCAGACCGACAGCACCCGCGTGCTCACCTACCGTCAGCCCGTGAGTTCGCTCCTCGCCAGCCTCAGCGTGAAGGTCGCCTCGCACGACATGAGCCACTACGCCCCCGGCGAACGCATGGAAGCCTCCCAGAAGCGCGACCTCGAGCAAAGCAGGCTGCTGGCCGGCCTCTTCGCCAAGCTCAAGGCCACGAAGGAGGCCGACGGCTCCAGCCTCTTCGACCACACCACGATCGCCTACGGCAGCAACATCCGCACGATCCACTACCTGGATAACTGCCCGACGCTGATCGCCGGCGGCGGCTCCGGCATCCGACTGGGTCAGCATATCGCCCTCCAAGGCAAGAGCACCCCGCTCTGCAACCTCTGGCTCACCCTCCTGCAAGGCAGCGGCGTGAAGGTCGACAGTCACGGCGACAGCAATGGCGTCGTCAAGGAACTCACTCTCTGAACTCACATGAACACCCTAAGACTCCTCCTCCTCACCCTGACCCTGCCCGCCTTCGCCCAGGACGGCTTCACGCCGCTCTTCAACGGCAAGGATCTTTCCGGCTGGGACGGCGAACCGGGCCTCTGGGCCGTCGAAGACGGCGTGATCGTCGGCACGAGCGAAGTCGGCAAGCCGAAGACGAACTCATTCCTGATCTGGAACGGCAAGGTTAAGGACTTTGAGATCCGCGCCACGGTCAAGGTCGTCGGCGATAACAACTCCGGCGTGCAGTATCGCAGCCGCCGTCTGCCTGAAGTCACGCCTTGGACGATCCTCGGCTACCAGTGCGACGTCCATCCGACCGACGTCCATACGGCGATGACCTACGAAGAACGCGGTCGCGGCATCTTCGGCTACAACGGCGTCGACGTGGTGATGGACCCGACGGGCCAGCGCTGGCAGGTCGGCGAACGCCCGCGCGTGCAGGCCGACATCTCCCAGTATAACGAGTTCACGGTCATCGCCCGCGGCAACCGCCTCGAGCACAAGGTCAACGGGCAGACGACCTCGGTCTTCATCGACCATGACGAGAAGGGCCGCGCCCTCGAAGGCCTCATCGCCATCCAGCTGCACGCCGGCAATACGCATAAGACCTACGTGAAGCAGGTCCTGCTCAAGGTGCTTACGGACGGCGCTATCCTGCCCTTCGACCAGGCCGCCCTGCCCGCCGGCGCCAAGAAGATCGATAAGCCCAAGGTCGTCAGCGCCCAAGGCAAGAACCCGCCCAAGAAGGCCCCGGCCAAGAAGTAAGCGCCGAACCATTCGGACCCGATGGGGTCAGACCTGCTTAATGGGGTCTGACCCCATTTCCGTCTTTGCCCTCCCCCTCCCTTACCCCGTAATTTTCCCTCCTCCCCATGCGTCCCCTGTTAGCCCTGCTTTTCGCCACATTGACGGCTCTCGCCGCCCCGCAGCGACCCAATGTCGTGCTGATCCTGGCCGATGACCTCGGCTACTCCGACCTCGGCTGCTACGGCAGCGAGATCGCGACCCCGAACCTTGATGGCCTGGCTAAGAACGGCGTCCGCTTCACGCAGTTCTATAACACCGCCCGCTGCTGGCCCTCCCGCTCCGCGCTGCTCTCGGGCTACTACGCGCAGCAGATCCACCGCGACGCCCTCCCCGGCCTCGGTGGCGGCGGCCAAGGCGTCCGTCAGTCCTGGGCGCGCTTGCTCCCGGACTTCCTCAAGCCCGCCGGCTACCGCAGCTACCACAGCGGCAAGTGGCACATCGACGGCCCGGTGCTCGCCGGCGGCTTCGACCGCTCGCTCGACATGCGTAACCAAGGCAACTTCTTCAGCGCCAAGGGTAACTCGATCGATGACGTCCCGGTGAAAGTCCCGGCCGATGAGAAGGGTTACTACGCGACGATCGCGACGGCTGACCATGCCATCGACTGCCTGAAGGACCATGCGGCCAACTACAAAGACAAACCGTTCTTCCACTATATTCCGTTCATCGCCCCGCACTTCCCGCTCCACGCCCTGCCCGAAGACATCGCCAAGTATCGCGACAAGTACCTCGCCGGCTGGGAAGCCCTGCGTGCCTCCCGCCACGCCCGTCAGAAGGAACTCGGCCTGACGAACACGACGCTCTCCGCGGTCGAACCTGAAGTCGGCCCGCCCTATGCCTTCCCCGAAGCGATGAAGAAGCTCGGCGCGAACGAGGTTAACCGTCCGCTGCCGTGGGACTCGCTCACCTCCGAACAGCGCCGCTTCCAGGCCAGCAAGATGGCCATCCACGCCGCGATGGTCGACCGCATGGACGCGGAGATCGGCCGCATCATCGCCCAGCTTAAGGCCATGGGCGCCTACGAGAACACCGTCATCCTCTTCGCCTCCGATAACGGCGCCAGCGCCGAGATCATGGTGCGCGACGGCGGCCACGACCCGCAGGCTGAGATGGGCAGCGCCGCGACCTATCTCTGCCTCGGGCCCGGCTTCTCCAACGCCGCCAACACCCCGCACCGCCGTCACAAGACCTGGGTGCACGAAGGCGGCATCAGCACGCCCCTCATCGCCCACTGGCCTGCCGGCCTCGCCGCCAAGGGCGAGCTCCGTCGCACCCCGGCCCATGTCGTCGACGTCGTCCCGACCGTACTCGAGCTCGCCGGCGTGACCAAGCCCACCGATTGGAAAGGCCAGCCCATCCCTGCCGCACCCGGCAAGAGCCTCGTGGCCGCGCTCAAAACTGACGTCACCATCGAACGCCCGAGCCTCTGGTGGCTGCACGAAGAGAACAAGGCCATCCGCGTCGGTGACTATAAGCTCGTCGCCGCCAAGGGCGACGCCTGGGCCCTCTACGACCTGAGCACCGATCGCGCCGAGCAGTTCGACCTTTCCGCCAAGATGCCCGAGAAGGCCAAGGCACTCGCCGACCTCTGGCAGAAGCAGACCGACGAGTACGTGACCCTCGCCAAGCTCACTCTTTCCGAACAGCCCAAGGGTAAGGCCAAGAAAAAGGCTCACTGAGTCTGCTCGCCCGTCCAGTCCACGGCCGACGACACAAGCAGAGCACCCCGATGAGTAGATACCGATTTTCTAGTTTCATCGTGGTCGTGGCATTTACCCTGACAGGACTCCGCGCGGAAAGCCCGCCGACGGTCTTGAAGCCTGATGCGATGCGCAGCTATGTCGCCGCCTTCAACGGGCAACGACCGGACGATACCTCTGTCGACCTGCCGAGCGATGGCTCGATCACCGCCATCCGCAACGACCAGGCCGCCGCCTGGATGGAGCGCAACGTACCCCTCTTCGAGTGTTCCGACAAAGACATCGAAGAGACCTACCACTTTCGCTGGTGGGCTTATCGTAAGCACATCTGGCACACCCCCGCCGGCTTCGTGGTCACGGAGTTCCTGCCGAAGGTCGGCTGGAGTAAACTCTACAACACCATCAATTGCCCGGTCGGACACCAACTCTACGAAGGGCGCTGGATTCGCGACGCGAAGGTCATCGACGACTATTCCCAGTTTCACTTCGGCAAGGGCGGCGATGCCGGGGGCGAGACCAAACAGTATTCCCAGTGGATCACCGACGCCATCTATGCCCGTTATCTGGTCACCGGTGACAAACCCTTTGTCACGGGGCTACTCGATGGGTTGATCAAAAATCATGAGGCCTGGAAACAGGGCAATCCGAAGCTGAACGCCTGGCAGAAAAGCCGCCTACTCGACGATGGACTCTATTGGCAGGTCGATTCCTGGGAGGGACAGGAATTCTCCATCGGCGGTACGGGCATCCGCCCACCGATGAACTCGTATATGTTCGGCGGGGCTCAGGCGATCGCCCGTATCGCGGAATTGGCGGGCCGGAAAGATCAGGCGGAACACTATCGAGCCGAAGCCGAGCGCCTACGCCAACAGGTGCAGGCCCAGCTCTGGGACCCCGAGGCAAAATTCTTCAAAGTAATGCGGCATGAAAATGCGCCCACGAATCAGTATAACAACTCCGTCGCTGAGGAATGCGCCCCAGGCAAGCTCGTCAAGGTCCGGGAAATCTTCGGTTATGTACCCTGGTATTTCAATCTACCTACAGACGGCCAGGGCTACGAGGAAGCTTGGCGCCAACTGACCGACCCGCAGGGTTTCCTCGGGACCTATGGCCCGACGGTGGCCGAGCGTCGGCATCCCAAGTTCTTCATCAACGCAGCCGGCTGCATGTGGTGCGGAGCAAGCTGGCCCTTCTCGACCTCCCAGACCCTGACCGCCTTAGGCAATGTGCTGAACAACTACCACCAAGGCGTGATTGGTAAGAAAGAGTATTACGACACCCTGAAAGCCTACACGCGCAGCCATCGCCTGAAAGTGGACAACAACAAGGTCGTATCATGGCTCGACGAGTCGATCAACCCCGACACCGGCATCTGGATGAAGGTCGGCCCGTTTCCGAAAACCCGCGGCCGCGATTACAATCACTCGACTTACTGTGACCTCATCATCACGGACCTGGCTGGCCTCCGCCCCCGCGCGGATGACTTGGTCGAAGTCAACCCGCTCGTGCCCGATGGTGCGCTCGATTACTTCTGCCTGGATAACGTCAGCTATCACGGACGCTCGCTCACCATCCTCTGGGACAAGACCGGCAAGCGCTATAACCGAGGCGCCGGCCTCCGCGTACTCGTCGATGGTAAAGAAATTGCCCACAGCGACACGTTGCAGCGCGTGACAGGAAAGTTGCCCCATTGATCCGTTGACCCGTTGGCCAGAAGTAAAAGTCTACCCCTACCC
>Ga0209599_10001227_pt1 | contig 12639 bp, 7 predicted proteins | sample Shrwel_input2_FT_FD_187534 | JGI IMG/M metagenome (GOLD analysis project Ga0209599, IMG submission 187534) | Subsurface microbial communities from deep shales in Ohio, USA - Utica-3 well 1 S input2 FT (SPAdes) (version 2) ... | reverse complement strand
TCCAAGAAGCTTGCTCGTGGTGTAGCTCGAAATCAGAAGCAGAAGTCCGAGAAGAAGGAGGACTCTTCCTCAGCTACACAGGCTTCGGATGGCGTCACGCCGCCCCAAGGATAAACGTAGGGCAGCTGCTTTCCGAGAGCCAGGTAAGCTTTTGTTGGGTGGTGGCTAACAGGTTTGTTAAATGCTACGCTAAACTACTACCAGGGGCGTCAGAGACGCCCCGGGGTTCTTTCGCTTGTCACTTCGCTTTGCTTTTCGTCGGTGAAAAAAAGAGAAAAGGAAAAAAGAGAACGGGAGATATCAAGAGGGGGAATGCCGCTGAAGCAACCGCTCTTTGCCCACTTCGGAGATGCTTTCGCCTTTGCCTCTAAGGGCGAACTTAAGCCAATCCTTGGAGCTTCTTGCGTAGCCGTGGACGCTCGCTTTGGGCGAGTGAGCCAAGGTGAATGTATGTAAAGGTAAGACCTGCTCTTGCGTTTGGGTAAACAAGTTCTGAGACGACGCTGTGTCATACGACCCAGCGCCTTTGGCGCCTGGGTAATAGATTTCTTCCCCGCCCGGGAGGGTATCCGCCAAGCTGGGGAACTTGGCTCACTTATGGCACACTTTGGTAGTGCCAAAACTGTGCCTTGGCAAATAGCGGAGTTTGGCTACTCTACCACTTGTGAACCAGAATACCCGTATTTCACAGGGTGCTCGGGGCGGGGGTCGAACCCGCACACCTTGCGGCGCCAGAACCTAAATCTGGTGTGTCTGCCATTCCACCACCCGAGCGTGCCTGTGGCCGGTAAGGTTTGCACCTTGGGCCCTGCTGGCAAGCGCTTTGCGAGCGCTTAGGCGAGTCGGCCCAACGGAGAACCGACCTTGGCGTAGAGCTCGACACCCGCTTCGCCGGCTTGGATGAGGTCATCTTCCAGGCGGATCCGGCCGGGCTCGAAGAGCGTCGCCAGGAAGGAGCCCCCGAAGCGGAAGTAGCCTTTTTCGTCACCCTTCGCGACGGGCACGCCGGGGCGATAGGTTTCGATGATGGTGCCAACGTTCGTCGCCCCGATCGCGACGATGGTCACGAGACCGAAGGGGCCCGCGTCGAGCGTCACGCGTTGGCGTTTGTTTTCCCAGAGGTAGGCGACGTTGCGACGGAGGGCGATCGGGTTGACCGAGTAGAGCCAACCATTGGTGAGCACCGCTTCGCCGGGCGTTCCCGCGACCGGGAAGTGGAACCGGTGATAGTCGACCGGGCAGAGACGGGAGCAGACCACCGTCCCTTTGAGATAGCGTTCACCGAGCGCGCGGTCGCCGACGAGGGCAGGGATGTCGAAGGTCTGGCCTTTCGCGAAGATGCCCTTCACCGCGCTCGCATCTTGGAAACCCAGGTGTCGGCCATCGGCGGGCAAGACCGCCATCTCCGGGCGAGGGTCGATCGGCCGCGCGGACGGCTTGAGCTTCCGGTAGAAGAATTCGTTGAACGTCTTGTAGGAGTCCGGATCGGGGTCGGCGAATTCGTTCACATCCAAGCCGAAGTCGCGAATGAACGGTTTCACTCGTTTGGCGCTGCCTGGCCGGTCGGCGGCCCAGCCGTAGAACTTCGATACAAAGGAGCGTTTGGCGGCGGCGTGCAGCGTCAATTGCCCGAGGGCATTGCCGTAAATACGCTTTAACCAAGCCTCGCCGTAGACCTTCTCGATCTCATTGCCGCCGGTGTGGCGGTTGCGCAGGTGGATGGGGGCGTCGGCATTCATGTGAGTAGATTTGCTAAAATAGGGCTTCAAGGGAACCATTTATCTGACAAAAACACGTTCCCCTCCCATGCCCCGCCTGGTCCTTGCCCTTTTCTTTCTGACCGCCGCGCTCCCTGCGCAGCAGTCGCCTACCCGTAAGTCGCCCGAGACGATCAAGGCTGAAGTCGAAGCCGAAATCATCCGCGCCCGCCTCGAGCTCGCGGCGGCGAAACGTCGCTTGGCCAGTCTCCCCGAAAGCTTGGAGATGCGCAAGCTGGAGGCCGAAGCGCAAGTGCGGGCCGCCCGAGCCGAAGCCGCCGCGGCGGCGCAGGAGGCCGAACGCGCCCGCTTGAGCTTGGAGGCCTCCGTGGCTTCCGCCCGCGCCGCCGCCGCCGCCGGCGACAAGGACCGCGCCCGCGCGGAGCTCGAAGCCGAAGCCAAGCTCGCCTTGGCCCAGGTCACGCTCGAGTACGCCAAGGTCTCGTCCGTCGCCGCCATCGCGCGCCTGCAGCAAAAGACCTCGGAAGTCGCCAGCCAGGCGAAGATGACCTACCCGAAGGACCCGCTGATCGATGGCGTCCTGCACATCAGCGACCGCCGCATCCCTTTCAACGGCGTCGTCAATGACGCCCTCGCCCGTTCGGTCTGCGATCGCATCGCCTTCTTCAATGCCCAGGACTCGGAGGCCCCGATCTTCATCGTCATCGACCGCTCGCCCGGTGGCTCGGTGATGTCCGGCTACATGATCCTGCAGGCCATGGAAACCTCCAAGGCCCCCGTGTACGTGGTCGTGAAGGGCTATTGCGCCTCGATGGCCGCCATCGTGACCACGCTGGCCAAGCGCTCCTTCGTCTACCCGCAGACCATCGTCCTCCACCACCAAGCCTCCACGGGCGTCAGCGGCAACATGACGCAGATGCAGGAGCAGCTCAAGTGGAGCAAGGTCTGGTGCGAGCGCATCTTCCACAAAGTCGCGGCCCGCATCGGCGTCCCCCTCGACGACTTCATCAAGGACATGTACAAGGCCACCGTCACCGGCGACTGGAAGGTCCATGGCGACGAAGCCGTCCAGCGCAAGTGGGCCACCGACGTGGTCGAACGCATGAACGAAAACAGCTTCACCACCGCCGGCGCGGCGCCGGCCCCGGCCCCGTTGCCCTCGACCGGCTTTGGCGACGTCAACCCGGCGACGGGCCGCGCGCGCCAGGAGATCGACCCTCCCGGTCCCTGCGACCTCTGGTGGATGTACGACCCCACCATCGAATACGTCATCCGCTGAACCCCTTTTATAGATAACCCCAAACACCCTCGCATCATGAACCTCCCCTCCACCTTCCGTCTCCTCGCGCTGGCCGCCTTGGTCACTGCTCCGGCGCTCGCGCAGCAGACCCAACGCCGCGTCATCGTCGTCCCGGCGAACGCCGTTCCCGCCGGCGCGACGGCCGCCCCCGCCACCGGTGGCGCGACCGCGGCCCCGGCGACGGGCGGCCTGCCGACCGCGCAGCCGGGTGCCACCACCGTGGCGCCTGGTCCGGGCATCAACCGCGAAGAAATCTCGGCCGAACAGAAGGCCGCGCTCAAGGAAGCCGACCGTATGCGGACCGAGAAGGCCCGCATCGACGCCGAAGTCGCCTTGGCTGAAGCGAAGCGCACCGAAGAGCTCGCCCCGCTGAACGCCGAGACCGCCAAGCTTGCCGCCGAACGCGCCCTCCGTCTCGCCAGGGCCGCCGCCGAGGCCGCCGCGTTGGAAGACGAGCGCGCCAAGCTCGAGCGCCAGGCCGCCCTCGAGGCCGCCCGCTCGACCGCCCGTCTCTCCGAGCGCAACAACAAGATCCGCGAACTCGAAGCCGAAGCCAAGCAGCTCCAGCTCGAATCCGCCAACACGATCGCCCGCCTCAGCAATGAGCTCTCGCGCTTCCAGAAGGAAGAGGAAGCCCGCAAGGTGGCCTCGAAGGCCAAGCCGAAGTACCTCAAGGAGCCCTTGGTCGATGGCACGCTGGTCATCAGCGATCGCCGCATCGCCTTCAACGGCGCCGTGACGGAGAACCTGGCCGACTACGTCTGCCAGCGCATCAACTTCTACAACAACCAGTCGTCGGAATTCCCGATCTTCATCGTCGTCGACAACAGCCCCGGTGGCTCCGTCGCCGCGGGTTACCAGATCCAGAAGGCCATGGCCGCCTCCAAGGCGCCGGTCTTCGTCGTCGTCAAGGGCTTCGCCGCCTCCATGACCGCCGTCATCGCGACCCTCGCGGAGCGCTCCTATTGCTACCCGAACTCGATCATCCTGCACCACCAGGTCTCCAACACCGCCCGCGGCAACATGACCGTGCTCAAGGAACAGATCGAATTCACCAACCGCTGGTTCGAGCGCCTCGGCACCCCGGTGGCCAAGAAGATGGGACTCACCTTGCCCGAGTTCGTGAAGCAGATGTACGCCAACGACTCCAACGGCGACTGGCAGGCTTTCGGCGAGAAGGCCAAGGAACTGAAGTGGATCGACAACGTCGTTGAACGCATCGAAGAGACCGCGGTCCTCGACCTGCTCCCCCCGGCCCCCTCGGTGGTGGCCATGCCGATGCCGCGCACCGCTCAGGCGGATGCCTCGGGCGTCGTCCAGAAGACGGATGCCAAGGGCCAGACCTACTTCGAACTCCCCGCGCTCTCCAATCCCTTCGACGCTTGGTGGATCTACGACTCGCGTGGTCAATATCGCTCCCGCTAAATCGCGTATTTGAGCGGTTTTAAAAGGCCACGGACCCGTTCCGTGGCCTTTTTCATTTGCTCGGAACCATCGATTAATATGAATGTCCTCATCCCCATGCGATTCCCCGCGCTTTTGGCCCTCGTGGCCACCTCGACCGTATCAATGGCCGCCGAAGACGGCGCCCAGGTCTACAACACGCTTTGCGTGGCTTGCCACGGCCCCGACGGCAAAGGCCTCAACGGCCTGCCGCCCCTCGTCGGGAGCGATTGGCCCAAGGGTCCCGCCGAACGCACGATCAAGATCGTCCTCCAGGGCATGACCGGTCCGGTCGAAGTGGCCGGCAAGTCCTACAACATCGACATGCCGCCGCAGGGCGCCGTGTTGAGCGACGAGAAGATCGCCGCCGTCTTGACCTACGTCCGCAAGACCTTCGCGGGCAATGCCGGTGCCGTGACCCCGGAACTCGTGAAGTCGGTCCGCGCCGCCACCGCCGCGCGCACCACGCCTTGGACGGCCGCCGAGCTGCTCAAGGACCATCCCTTCCCCCCCGCCAAGACCGCCCTCGTGAACCTGGTCGGCACCATGTACAAGGGCGAGTGGAAGGAGCTCCCTGACTTCACCAAGCTCAAGCCGGCGCAGATCGAGGACGAGAACACCGGCGTCATCAGCCCCGCGCAGGCCGGCTTGAAGGACGCGTTCGCGATGGTTTGGACCGCGCAGTTCCAGGCCCCCGAAGACGGCAAGTACACGTTTGTCTTCGACTGCGACGATTTCGGCGCCCTCTACGTCAACGGCGAGCGTATCGCCGAAGTTAAGGGCATCGGGGCCATCGGCACCCGCCGCAAGGAAGTCCCCATCTTGCTCAAGAAGGGCCCGGTGCCTTTCCGTCTCGAGTATGTCGAGTTCGCCGGTCACGAGGTGATCCAACTCGGCTACAAGGGCCCGAAGGACAAGGAGTTCAAGTGGCTCTCGGACACCAAGGGCGCGGTCGCCAAGGCCAAGCGCACGCCGATCCCGATTGAAGCCAAGGACGGTTACACCGCCAGCTACCGCAATTTCATCGGTGGGACGACCCCGCGCGCGCTCGGTTTCGGTTTCCCCAACGCGACGAACCTGACCTACAGCGCCGACAACTGCGCCGTCGAGCTCCTCTGGACCGGTAAGTTCATGGACGGCTCCAACCATTGGATCGACCGCGGTCAAGGTAACCAGCCTCCAGCCGGCGACGGCGTGGTGAAGGTGTCCGATGGCGCGGTCATCGCCGGTCCGTCGGCGCCGAGCGGCGCCATCATCGCCTACCGTGGCGCCAAGGCTGGTGAGTTCAAGGCCGTGCCGGTCGCCGCCGAGTTCAAGGGCTACCAGCTCGACAAGAACGGCAACCCGACCTTCAAGGTCGCCGGTGAAGGCTTCACCTTGACGGATGCTTGGGCACCCGCGGACACGCGTGGTTCGGTCGGCCTCGCCCGCAAGCTCGTGGCGGCTGGTGACAACCCCGTGACCATCACCCTGTCCCGCGGACTGGCGGTGAAGGCCAGCCTCGGTTCTTTTGAGGTCGGCCCGCGCCTGGTGGTCCGCTCGTTGTCGGGCATCGCTCCGGCGCCTGTGGGCAATGACCTCGTCCTCACGCTCAAGCCCGGCGAATTCGCCGAACTCGGTTACTCCTTCCGCTAATCCCCAAGCCATACCTTTGACATGAAAAAACTCACCCTCACGCTCTTGGCCTTGCTCGCCCTCGCTCCGCTCGCGGAAGCGCAGGCGAAGAAAAAGGCCGCCGATGGCAAGGCCGCTGCCGCCAAGAAGGCGGCAGGTCCGGAAGCCTTGGCCCTCCAGGACAAGTATTACGAACGCGTGCAGATCCCGACCCCGCCCGGCGAAGTGGTCGAGGTCTCCTCGATCGCCTTGATGCCCGGCAAGAAGGTCGCCATCGCGACCCGTCGCGGCGACGTGTGGGTCTGCGAAGGTGCCTACGAGGCCGACGTCTCCAAGGTCAAGTGGACCAAGTTCGCCTCCAACCTGCATGAGCCGCTGGGCATGTTCTACCAGTCCGGTTCGCTCTACCTGACGCAGCGTCCGGAACACACCCGCCTGACCGACGTCGACGGCGACGGCAAGGCCGACGCCTTCGACACCATCTGCGCCAAGTGGGGCATCAACGGCGACTACCACGAATACGCCTTCGGTTCCGATCCCGACAAGGACGGCAACGTCTGGGTCGTGCTGTGCCTGACGGGCTCGTTCCACGCCTATTCTCCGTGGCGCGGCTGGTGCGTGCGCATCACCCCTGAAGGCAAGATGATCCCGACGACTTCGGGCATCCGTTCGCCGGGTGGCATCGGCATGAACGAGAAGGGCGATGTCTTCTACACCGACAACCAAGGCGTGTGGAATGGTTCCTCTTCGTTGAAGTGGCTCCGCCCCGGTTCCTTCCAAGGCAACCCGACGGGCAACAAGTCGTCCCTGCTCGCGAACTTCCCGGCTCCGCCCGAGCCCCAGAGCGGTTCGCGCATCCTCACCGAGCGCCTCAAGTTCCCCGAGTTCGTCCCGCCCGCCGTCATCCTTCCGCACGGCAAGGTCGGCAACTCGCCCTCCGGCATCGCGTGCGACATGACCAAGGGCAAGTGGGGCCCTTGGGCCAACCAGTTGTTCGTGGGCGAGCAGACCGCTTCGCAGGTCCAGCGCGTCAACCTCGAAGTCGTCAATGGCCTCTACCAGGGCGCGGTCTTCCACTTCCTGCAAGGCTTCGAAGCCGGCCTCGTCCCCGTGCGGATGGACCAGGAAGACGGCACGCTCTTCATCGGTGGCACCAACCGTGGTTGGGGTTCGCGCGGTTCGCAGCCGTTCACCTTCGAGCGCGTCCGCTACAAGGGCACCGTGCCTTTCGAGATGCACAACATCTCGGCCCGCGCCGATGGCTTTGAAGTGACCTTCACCCACCCGGTCGACCCCGCCACGGCGGCGGATACGGCGAGCTATTCCTTGGATGCTTTCACCTATATCTACCAGTCTGCGTACGGCAGCCCGGAGGTCGATCAGGCCAAGCCTACGGTGAAGTCTGCCACCGTCTCGGCCGACGGCCTGAAGGTCCGTCTGGTCGTCGATGGCCTCGTGCGCGGTCACGTCCATCACCTCGTCGCCGACGGCGTCCGCAACAAGGCGGGCGATGCGCTCTGGCATAACGAGGGCTGGTACACGTTGAACGAGATCCCTGCTAAATAATCGTTATCAGTCTTTCCCCTCAGGGGAAGACTGTTGCCAAGGGGGTGTGTTTCTGGGAAATCAGAGACATACCCCCTGACCATTTATGCAACTCACCTGGATTGATTGGGCGATCGTTATCGGTTCGATTTTGATCTGTTTCGTGCCGGCGCTTTTTTACGCCAAGCGCTCGAGCGAAAGCACCTCCGAGTTCTTCGCCTCGGGTCGTTCGGTGCCGTGGTGGCTGGCGGGCCTCTCGATGGTCGCCACGACTTTCTCTTCGGACACGCCGAACTGGGTCACCGAGCAGGTCCGTAAGTACGGCGTCGCCGGCAACTGGCAGTGGTGGGCCTTCGTGCTGACGGGGGTGGCCACGGTCTTCTTCTTCGCCCGCCTCTGGCGCCGTTCGGGCGTCATGACCGACCTCGAGTTCTACGAGCACCGCTACTCTGGGCAGGCAGCGTCCTGGGTCCGTGGCTTCCGTGCGGTTTACTTGGGGCTCTTCTTCAACTGCTTCATCATGGGCATGGTGACGTTGGCGGCCTGCAAGATCGCCAACATCCTCTTCGGCATGCCGGCTTGGCAGACGATCGTCGTATGCGGGGTGCTCAACGTCGTCTTTGCCGCCCACTCCGGCCTCTGGGGCGTGCTGATCATCGACATGGTCCAGTTCTTCATCAAGATGACGGCGGTCTTCGCGGCCGCTTGGTTCTCGCTCAAGGAAGTGGGCAAGCGTCTGGTCAACGATGACAGCGCCTTCGCCGGCCTCAAGGCTCTGGTCGAGAAGCTGTCGACCCAGCAGGTGAACACCGCCCACGGCGCGCAGCCCGTGATGTCGGTCGCCAACGGTTCCGGTCAGCCGTTCCTCGATATGCTCCCGAATTTCACGATGTCCGAGCTGGCGCTGATGATCTTCATCCTGCCGATCGCGATCAGCTGGTGGGCCAACTGGTATCCGGGTGCCGAGCCAGGTGGTGGTTCCTACATCGCCCAGCGCATGCTGGCGTCGAAGTCGGAGAAGGATTCCTTGGGTGGCACGCTCTTCTTCAACATCGCGCACTACGTGCTCCGCCCCTGGCCCTGGATCATCACCGCGCTGTGTTCGATCATCATCTATCCCGACCTGGCGTCCATCAAGTCGGCCTTCCCCGCGGCGGACCCGTCCCTGATCGGCCATGACTCGGCTTTCCCGGCCATGCTCAAGTTCCTCCCGGTGGGCTTCGTTGGTTTGATGGTCGGTGGCCTCATCGCCGCGAACTCGTCCACGATCCTGACGCACCTCAACTGGGGTTCTTCCTACCTCGTCCACGACTTCTACCGTCGTTTCATCAACAAGGACGCCACCGAAGGCCACTACATCAACGTGGGCCGTGTTTCCACCGTCCTGCTTTATGTCTTCGCCGCCGTGCTCAGCCTCTTCATGACCTCCGCCCAGCAGGCTTTCGAGGTCCTGCTGTCCATCGGCGCCGGCACCGGTTTGATCTACATCGCCCGCTGGTTCTGGTGGCGCGTTTCGGCTTGGTGCGAGATCGTCGCGATGGTCATGTCGCTCGTGACCTCCTTGGCTGTGCCGCTGCTGATGCCGGATACCGACTTCGCCACCCGTACCATCGTGCAGGTGGGGATCACGACTCTGGCTTGGCTGATCACGGCCTATGTCGGTCCGGAGACTGACCGCGAGACCCTGATTTCGTTCTACCGCAAGGTGAAGCCAGTGGGTCCGGGTTGGACGGCTATCCGTGCGGAAGCCGGGGTGTCGGACGCTGAAGTCGCCCAAGAGAACCGCATCGGGTCCGCCTTCCTTGGCTGGATCTCGGGTTGCGCGGTCATCTGGTCCTCGCTCTTCGCCATCGGCAACTTCCTGTACGCCGCCGGCGATCCTTCTCGCCTGAAGATGGCCTGGATCCTCACCGCCGTCTTCCTCGTCAGCGGCTACGTGCTCCTCAAGGTGACCCAGCAACTCTGGGCGGACAGCACCGCCTCCCAGGTCCGCGAAGACGAGCGCCTCAAGCAAGGCTAAGCGAACGTCCAGCCATGAAAAAAGGGGCCGGCAATCGCCGGCCCCTTTTGTTTGGCCAAGTTTAATTTGAATGCAGGCGGTAGGTGCTGTCCCATGGCTTAGGCTCTTTCGCATGGGGGTTGAGCTCCTGCCAGCGCAGGTTGGTCTTCAGGTCGTACTCCAGGTTACGGTCATTGGGTGCTGGGTTGTAAAATATGGTGAAGCCATTGCCTGCGCCCCGGGGAGAGACAATCTTGGCGTAGTTAGCGGACACCACATTGCCGTCCTTATCCAGTTGGGTGCGGACACGCAGGAACATCCCGTTGTTCTGCAGCAGTTCCCGGCAATGGGCCAGGTCTGGCCGAAGCCCGGTTTGGCGTGCTTCCTCCGAAAGCGTGAGTTCGGGGCCATACCCCTCCTCGGGTGCCTTATGTGGCACCTTCAGTTTGCAGTAAGGCCAGAAGTGAGGACTGAGGACGATGCCATCGCCCTTATTCGGGAAACGATACGTCACGGTGTGCGTCCAGTTTCCGTAGCGGACTTTGCCTTCGTCCATTGTGTGAAGTCCACGGTTCACTTCTACGACGGCACTCCGCTCAAGGTTCGCGTCCTCAAAGCCACGGAACGCGCTGGTTACCCTGATGGTGAAGTCCATGTGCTTGCCTTGTCCGTGGGGTGGCATCAACTCCAAGAGCTCGGCATCGTAGCCCACTTCGGTGATAGCCAAGTCCGGCAACCTGGGGTCGGCCGGTTCGATGTCTTTGGGCCCGTTGACTCGGCGGTGGCTAAAGCCTTCTTGCTTCGCCTTCAGGGGGATGGGCTTGCGGACGTAGGGTAGGGTTAGGTCAAAGCTTTGGGTGATCGCAAAGTATCGAATCCATTCTGACTGGGTCAGGTGGATTTCGTAGGCCTTTCGGTCGGCTTTTTCGTCTAGGCCGCTGACATCCACGTATATGTCCCATACGCTGTGATAGGGTGGTACATTAATGACGGCACGGCCTGCGGTGTCTGTGGTCTTGCGGTCTCCGCTTCCCGATTGCGTTTTCACGTTATTCAGGACCGCCCTTATCCGGGCGCCTTCACATGGTGTGCCATCTTCGTCCTTGATGCTCAGCCGAATCAACCTGGGGGTGGCACGGTTGGCTTCGCTTTTTATGCGTGTCACCTCCGGCCTGTCTCCGGCGTTCAGGCGCATAGAGGCATTCGGCAGGATTATGGACGTGGTGGCTATCGCTATGAGTAGGTGCTTCATTGGCTTTGGGTGATGATGTATGTGAAGAAGGGGTGGACGTAGGGCAGGGCGATGTTCTTGAAGTCGCTATGCAGCCAGCGGTTCTCGGTCTTGTCGCTGGCATGTCCCTGTGATGGCCATTCTGACGTACGCCCTTCAGCCTCCAGGTTGTAGTTCGTGATGGGTTCGCCCAAAGGGGATTTTGTCATCAAAGGTATCCCGCCTGCGGCAAACGTGCTCGCGGGGATGCCGCGGGCCAAAACATCGTACCAAGTGTTTTTCCGATCCAGGGCCCAGTTTGTCTGATGTAGCATTCCCTCGTAGTAGTGCAGGGTGTGCTCTCTGAAGGGACGAAAGAATGGTTTACCGATGAGATGCTCGTTGGTGATGTATTTAACTGTATCCTCTGGGCTCATCGTCTGGCGGATGGGCGGCCAGGCCCAGACGTTATTGGTGTCCCAGTCGCCGTTGAAGCCCCACCCGCCTTGGCGTTCCGACACCGTCAACGCAGGTAAGCTGTAGTTGCCCTTCAGGAGCTCCTGGGTCTTCCACGCCCCATAACCCCAGCGATAGATATCTTCCCAGATACCCGCGTTCGTCATTTCCTCTGGGCATTTAACAACCTCGTCGCCGGCTGAGTAGCAGTTGATGGCGTATCTGCCTTGGGTGATTGAAGCAAATCTTTCAATCCAGGTTATGTCTTGACGCCGATCTCCTGCTGGGAAGGGAAGCGTATGCCATTTTGAGGCAAAGAGGCGTGTGTTATACGGTCGCCATGAATCTTCCGTCATTTCCTGGGATTGTTTTAAGTCGTTATACCCATACGCCTCCGCGGCCACGGCGCCGTTGACCATGAGGTAGCGATGCGGGATCCATTTACTTTCCTGGAGCATGTGCGAGGCCACCATATTGCCCAGGCTGTGCCCCATGAGGGTGGTGTTGCTGAAATCCAAGAATCCCAAGGAGTCGCTCAAGGCATCGCCCGTTTGGAAGGCGTGGAAGACGGCTTGGTGATAGTCGAGGAGGGTGTCACCGTACCAAGTCACGCCCACGAAGCGCGCCTTGCTACCCATGGCATAGAGACGTTTAAAGGTCTCCGCCTGCCACCCTTTGGCCTTTTCGCAGTCGACGTTGTAGCCGTGGATGAAGACGAACCACTTTTCCGAGCACTCGTTGTCGGGGAGGCCCACCGGGGCTGCCGTGTTGGTTGGTCGGGCATCACCGGGTGGGGTTGCGAGGTTGCGCCCAGACGTGTCGGTGCAGATTCGGGTCAGGTCAATGTGGCGGAACATGTCCGTGATGTTGCTCACGGCGATCCTCAGCGGAATCGAGACGATGACCTGGTTGCCCTTAGTGACTTGCAGTTCCAATGGGCTTTGGGAGCCGCCGCGTCCTTCTAGCAGGATGATGCCGTGCCCTTGCTGTTCGATGCGTGAGACCCAAGTGCTAGGTAGCTCGATATTGCCGCTCGCATCTAGATTCAGGACGACGGCCTTATCCACGCCGCTAGCTAAGTCCGCGCCGAACGCCTTCAGTTTCGGCGCCGTGTGGATCTTCCTCGCTGCCTTCGGTGCCAGGGAGGTGAGCACCATATTGACGGCCAACTCTGGTTGATGCAGGCGATAGCGGTAGCCGTCCGTGGGCGGAAGCAGTCGGATGACCTCCGCAATGGCGAGGTTGACGGGAAAGAAGTCGATGAGGTCGCGTTGCCCTTGGATGCCAGGTTCCGTGAAATTGTTATAGATCCGGTCCGTGATGAGCGGGCCGTTTTCGCTCACGGGGTAGGTCT
>Ga0209599_10001226_pt1 | contig 12643 bp, 13 predicted proteins | sample Shrwel_input2_FT_FD_187534 | JGI IMG/M metagenome (GOLD analysis project Ga0209599, IMG submission 187534) | Subsurface microbial communities from deep shales in Ohio, USA - Utica-3 well 1 S input2 FT (SPAdes) (version 2) ... | reverse complement strand
TAACTCGTCAGACGTTGAGCTTTTCAAAAACCAAGAAAAACCACGAGGCCGTGTTACATGCCTTTATATTGCAGTACAATCAGGAAATTATGCAAAAATATCAAACACGTTAAGTTTTTACACTACCATTTTTCTTAAGTCATGCCTTTAGGCTTATAACCTTTACGCACTGTTTTGCGTTTTAAAGGTTCAGTAATACCCGTTAAATCACGCACCACTAAACCTGCCAAGGTAAAACCAAACAACGGCGGCATATAGCTTACCGTACCGTTAACAGCGCGAGGACGACCTGTCGAAGTGGGTTCGGGCGGCAAAGGTGGTAAAGGCGGCTCGGTAGAATACACGGTGCGTACACCTGTCCCTACTTCTAAGCGCTTTAAGCGTTGACGCATTTTACTGGCCAAATGACACACGTTAGTATCATAAATATCACTCACTTTAATTTGTGATGGGTCAGTTTTGCCACCTGCGCCCATACTTGATGCAATGTTTAAGCCTAATTTGTAGGCCACTTCAATTAATGCCACTTTACAATTCAGTGAGTCAATACAATCTAACACGTAGTCATATTGATTTTGGGCAAAATGTGCCTCAAACAACTCTCGATTCATAAATTCAGTAATGAGTGTCAGTTCAACATTGGGGTTAATATCACGCACGCGCGCTGCCATAATCTCGGCCTTTTTTTGGCCAACCGTAGAGTTAAGTGCCACTAATTGACGGTTGATGTTACTGGCCGCCACCACATCACAATCTACTAATGTTAAATGGCCAACGCCCATACGTGCCAATGCTTCGGCAGCAAATGAGCCAACACCGCCTAAACCTGCAATAAACACACGCGCATTTTGTAAACGCGCTAACTTTTCATCCCCTAATAGGATGTGGGTACGTTCTAATAAACCTTGCATAAGAAACCCTATATAAGAAAATCTTATCCTCCTATGGCGAGGATAGATATAAAAAACCGACTTAATTAAAACCGTTGCTTTGTAACGATAAATGCAGAGCTTGGCAACTGTTTTGCCATAAAATTGGCGCAAGTTGTTGTAAGGAGAGTTGTTTGGCTTGTGCTAAAGCAATAGCGATACTCGCCAAATAGGCAGGAGAATTGCGGGTATATTTGGCATCTGCTTGACGATGGGGCATGGGAATCATATCTGGCGCATCGGTTTCAATCACCAAACTTTCTATTGGCATGGCAGCAACAACACTATGCAAACGCTTGGCTTGTGGATAGGTAATACTGCCACCGATGCCCAATTTAAAACCTAATTTGGCATACATTTTTGCTTCTTCTATGCCGCCCGAAAAGGCATGAACAATACCGCCTTGATTAAATTTTTGTTGTTTAAGAATTTTAAAGACATCGGCATGGGCTTTACGAACGTGCAATATCACAGGCTTATGATACTGTTGAGCTAAGGCTAATTGGGAAACAAAAAAATCTTGCTGCTTTAAATATAACTCTGGCTGTTTAAGTTCGGTAACGTAGGTATCTAGGCCAATTTCACCTATCGCCACACAATCATTTTGCTGCAAGTGTTGTTCTAATAATAACAAATCTGCCGTTTGATGCTCGGCAATATAACAAGGATGTAAACCCAAAACAGGTAATAATTGCGGTTGTTGAATTTGCTGACAGACTGACAGTAACTGAGGCCAATATCTTGCTAAATAGGCAATCACCGCGATTGCCTCTACGCCTTGAGCATAAGCATCAGCCGCGACTTGCTGACGGTCATAGGCAAACTCTTCTACATCAAAATGACAATGGGTATCTATCCACATACATATTCATCTGATAACTGTTCTAATTCATGCAGATGCTTCAATAAAAAAGCTCTAGCGTGACGTGCGGCTGTCGAAAAATTACTTGGATGATGAATACGATAACAAGGCGTTTTTCCATATAACGTGAAGCCCCATAATTGCGCATCCGTTAATCCTTGCTTTTTAAAATATCTAAAATCGGTACAAACTCTAGCTTCCCCCTTAATTGGGAAATACTCTTGTCGCTCTTGCCATGAGGAAGAGCCATTTGCAAATATGATGACATTAGGTTGGAGTAATTGTATTTGAGCCTCTAATATCTGTTTAGAAATTTGCTTAATGACACGAAACTCAGGACTAGATGCGGGATTACTTTTATGGAATGAAAAACAAAAAAGATTAGCATGTACAATCCCTGCACTACCCACTCTAGTCGCAACATCTCTCATAAAATTAAGAAAACTCGCTCCCTTCACTCTTTTTTCTAATGCAAGTTGCTGTTTAAAAAAAGCTTTATGCTGTTGAACGGATTCTTGAACATATTCCTCAGTATTTAAGCCAAGATTTTTAACCCGTGACCATCCCTTAGTCTCACGACCAACAATCATAATTTTGTTAGTAGCATCGGCATAACCATCTAAAACAGATGGTAAAAAGATTTGTGCCAAGCCTGTAGGTCTCACCTCTGACTGTGGACTTAGAAAAGCTGGATCTATTTCTTTAAGAATCTCTTTATATAAACGAACTAATTGTTCTGAACCCATCACTACACCCCCTATATAATTTCAAATAGCATTTACAAAAACTCTGGTTTAACAATACCTTTTAGCTGCTCATAAAGCACAACAAACTCAGGTTGCCCAAACGCATAAGCCGCTATTTCATAGGCTTGATATTTTACTGTTAAGCCTTTGTCAGTTAAGGCAAAATTTGTAGTCTTACTAAACGGCCATGCTGCTTGTAAATCGGGGTCAGTTAAATCATTTTGCTTTATCCATTGCTGATGTAAACTTTTAACCAACGCCCAAAATGCAGACTCTTGCCCTGTTACTAAAACTTCTTTTAGCGTTAATAATTGCTGTGTTTGACGATTGATATTTAAGTATTGAGTGACGGGCGAACCATGTGCGCCGCCTAAATAGGTATCGGTATTTAACTCCATTACCAGTAAATTTTTATCTTGACGCAACACCTTGGTTTGCAAATAAATATTCCACTGTCCTTCGGTTTTTGGCCAAAAATACTCGCTTAACTGGCTAATATCGGTAAATTGAGGCTGCTTATCTTCTATATACACCAAATTAACTAATAGTTTTTCAATCAAGGTATTAAGTGCTGAATCTTCAACTCTTTGTAGTTCCACTTCAATATAAGGACAGGTATCACCTTTGCACTGCGGTTTATTTTTTTTCCATGTTTCGTTTTTAATCATTAAAGGCGAATAACTTGGCATAGCAACAACAGGTGTAGGTGTAGTTTTTTCAACAGGCTTAGGAGATTGAGGTTGGTCACAGGCAGATAAAGAAACAACTAATAAAGTGGGTATTAGATAGTATTTCATATTAGCTTTCCCTAACTCCATCGTATTGTAAATGGACAGTAACACAAGTTTTTTAGTTTCTGAAAAGTTATACAATCGTCAGTAAGTCTACTTTTGAGGTAATGCACGTCAGTTAAGCCATAAAAATCCTTAACTGACTTGCATTGCTCCACTGAGGAGTATTTCATCGCTATAGCTTAGCTATATCAATGCTCGCGGGTTTGTCTAAATTGAATATCAGGGTAACGCTCTTGCATTAACTGTAAATTAACCCGTGACGGGGCGAGATAGGTTAAATAGCCACCACCATCTTCCGATAATTGGTCATGTGCCTTTTTCTTAAATTCGGCCAACTTCTTTTCGTCAGCACAATCAATCCAGCGCACGGTGTTAATACTGACAGGCTCATACACACAATCGACTTTGTATTCTTCTTTTAACCTAAAAGCAACCACATCAAACTGCAATACACCTACTGCACCTAAAATTAAATCGTTATTCATAAAGGGCATAAACACTTGCGTTGCCCCTTCTTCGGATAACTCTTTTAAGCCTTTTTGCAGTTGTTTACTTTTGAGAGGATCTTTTAAACGTACTCGTCTAAACATTTCGGGGGCAAAATGCGGAATACCTAAAAAGTGTAAATTTTCACTTTCGGTAAAGGTATCACCAATTTGAATCGTGCCATGATTATGCAAGCCAATAATATCGCCTGCCCATGCTTCTTCTAAATGTTCGCGCTCGCCTGCTAAAAAGGTTAACGCATCAGCAATACGAATTTCTTTACCCAAACGGACATGATTCATCTTTAAACCTTTTTCGTATTTCCCCGAACAAATACGCAAAAAGGCAATACGATCACGATGTTTAGGGTCCATATTGGCTTGGATTTTAAAGACAAAGCCAGAAAATGCAGGCTCAGTTGGCTCAACCAAACGCTCGGCAGCTTTATGTACTTTAGGTTTTGGCGACCAGTCAACAAAACCATTTAAAATATGGTCAACCCCAAAGTTACCCAATGCCGTACCAAAAAAGACAGGCGTTAATTTACCTGCTAAAAACAACTCTAAATCAAAAGGATGACTTGCGCCCTGCACTAATTCTAAAGACTCACGCAAGGCAGCAATTTGCTCACCAATCAATGCGTCTAATTCGGGATTATCTAAACCTTGAATGGTTTTGGTAGCTACAATTTCATGGCCATGCCCTGCTTGATACAAATAAATTCTGTCTTCAATCAGGTTATATACCCCTTTAAAATCACGTCCCATACCAATTGGCCATGTAATCGGCGCGCATTGAATTTTAAGTACATTTTCGATTTCGTCTAATAACTCAATGGGTTCGCGGTTTTCACGGTCTAATTTATTGATAAAGGTAATAATCGGCGTATCACGCATCCGACACACATCCATCAATTTGATGGTACGGTCTTCAACACCTTTTGCGCCATCAATCACCATTAACGCCGAATCAACGGCAGTTAAAGTACGGTAAGTATCTTCGGAAAAGTCTTCATGACCGGGTGTATCAAGTAAGTTAATAATATGGTCGCGGTAAGGAAATTGCATCACCGAGGTCGTGATAGAAATACCGCGTTGTTTTTCCATTTCCATCCAGTCAGACGTAGCATGACGGTCGGACTTACGCGACTTAACTGTCCCCGCGACTTGAATAGCTTTGCCCCACAATAAGAGCTTTTCGGTAATGGTGGTTTTACCTGCGTCGGGATGGCTGATAATCGCAAAAGTTCTTCTAACCTTAACTTCATTAAGGAGTTGTTCGTGGCTCATAGATATAAATTTTGAGTAGGTGATGATTACGCCGATTATAACACAAACAAAAAACCGCCCGAAGGCGGTAAGACCGATTACGGGATATTATCAGCAATCAAAGAACCAATGATACGGCTCCCAGCAGCATTAAAATGTAATAAATCACGCTGTGCATAACCGCTTGGTGTAGGTACATACACGGCATTGCTTAATTGAGCAGCAACAGCCTGCTGTGCTGATACAATAGCAGTAGCATCCTTTCGAGCAATAAACTCAGGCAGTAAACCAAGAATCACAATTCGTGCATTGGACATTCCTGAGATAGTTCTAAAGCTGTTTAATGTTGCCAATAACGCCGCTTGATAATTTTCTTGAGATACTTTATTGCTTACATCCGTTTCACCTTGTAACCATACCAACACATGAATCGCTTTATTAGCAGGATAATCAACCACTGCTTTTTTAATCTGAGTGAGCGCGTGATTTTGCCAGACTCCTCCCACAGCCCATACATTACGGTACAACCCCGTCCCTCCCACGGCTAATGGGTTCAAAATAACCATCGCTGCGCCATCACTTAATAAATCGCGCGCCGCTTGCAAAGCAGGAGACACTCCCCACGCGGGAGCTTCCTTGCTATTTGGCCATGTTAAGGGGTCACTCGCCACAATCGTTGAGCCATTAGGAGCATCTGACAATACAGGGCGAACGGAAATATCCTCAATAGTTAGCGTGTCACCAATACTTGGTATGGTGTTAGTAAAAACCGATAACATAGCGGTAACATCGGAGGGAGTAAACTCAAAATCGAGATATATCGCACTGCCATTAGGCGTCATATAAACTTGCGTTTGGGGTGCTGACAACCTAAATTTGAGTGATTTATGGTTTGTACCACCAATTTTAGCCTGTGCAATATATTTTTGGCCTACGGTTAAACCTGTTAAAGTTAAGTTGATATTGGCATCTGCGGCAACGGTGACTGTTCCTGTGAGTTTATTGTCCGCTAACGATAATTTAGTGTTTAAACCTTTCCATGAGCCTATGCCTAATTTAAAGTTAGGGTCAGGTACTACATTCTCTCCAAGTGCAGGCGTATATTCACGCGCTGCATAAGGCGTAGTATCTATGCTGCGGTCAATTTTATTACCCCACCCCAACATATTGGACTGACCCAGTAAGTGTAAAACGTAAATAGAACCTGCATGAACTGGATCATCCAACTCGGAACGGTCTGCTGTAGCATTGTTAGTCATCAAAAACAAATAAGCTAATAACAATACCTTTTTCATAATCATTCCTGTTTTAAGATAGGCAAAAAGCTATTATAAATCTAAACGCCATGAAGTGATAATGCGTATTTTAAAACCCTTAATAAGCTGTTTTGTTTACTATTAAAAAAGAGTTAAATGAATAGCTTTACTGTTGATTTAAACTGCTTATAATAACAATACGTTATCTTAGTTTTTTAAACCATTTTCCTAACCACATCATTAACTATCAGCATGGATTGCCTGATTTATTCTGGAGTCCACCTAATGGCTATTCAAGAAATCATCAATTCCAAAACAGGCGAATACGGTTATCAAGTTCGTGTTAAAGGCCAAACTCGTTATTTTTCGGTCAAAAAACATGGCGGGAAACGAAGCACACTCAAATTAGCACGCGAAGCAGAAAAGGAAATTTTAAAAGAGTTGGGTATTAAAAGCAGCTCAGAACGCTTACCAAATGATAAATTGGGTAAACGTAACACCTCTGGTGTATTAGGCGTACATATTCAATGGCGGTGTAGTCGCGGCAGTAGCAACAGTTACCCCTATTTAAGTGGTAGCTGGAAAGACAAAGATGGCAAACCAAGGATGTTTGGTTTTTCCATCGAGAAACACGGTTTAAAAGAAGCGGTTAAATTGGCATTTGCCAAACGAAAAATCAGCAAATTGCCCGTGATAGATATTGATGAAGCGGTGTCTATTTTAAAAGAAAAAATACGCTGTTAAATCCTAAAACAGTTTATGCCCAAAGTCGAAGTGTCAATACTTCGACTTTCGCTTAGGACTTAAGCAGTTAAAACATCATCAAAGCCATAATCACTGCATCTTCTTTGCCTTGTGCGGCAGGATAATACTTCTTACGCACACCCACCTCATTAAAACCCGCCATATAATACAACTGAATTGCACGTTGGTTACTGGCACGCACCTCCAAAAATAACGCATTGGCTTTTTTGGCTTGCGCTTCTTGTTGTGCATGGTCTAATAATACTCGCCCAATACCCTGTTTTTGCTGCTTTGGGTCAACCGCGATATTTAACAAATGTGCTTCATCTACAATCAACTGCACCACTAAAAAACCAACTATTTGTTGATTGTAAACGGCCACAGTACAACCATGACGTTCTAAACTATCACTAAAAAGCTGCTCCGACCAAGGTGCGTATTGCACTTGTTGCTCAATAGCACACACTGCCGCTAAATCGGAGACAGTCATCGGACGTAAAATTATTGATTGAGGGCTAACCATAAGGCTTTTTTCTGTAAGGGTTGTTGCAGCAAAGTGCTTAAACTGGGTTGTTGGATAACGGCTTGTGTTGTGCTGTCTTGTAATAACGACAATAATTCATGTTCATGGTCGGTTAAGACAATATAACCTTTGTCACTCAAGGCTTGATTGGCAAAAAATGCCCGTAATGCTTCTTGTGCTGCTTGCCGATGGCGCGGAATCGCATAATGATTAACCATTGGCCATGTAAATAATAAGGGTGGTGCATTTTCACTTTGCATCACCCGTTGAATATTGGCTAATAAACTCATTTCACTGGGACTGAGTAATTGTGAACGAGGCACAATTAACCGCCATAATCCACAATGATATAAGGCAAAACGAAAATGAATCGGTTGCTCGGTAGATACAGGTAGTGTGATGATTTGTGGACTAACAATTGGTGCAACTTCTGCCGTTAAGGCTGCTCGGGTTTTGGCAAACGCACTAAAGTCTTCGGCTTTTTGATAGTCTGGGTCATTCAAATACGCTTCAAGCGGCGGCTCGTCAAAAGTGGGTGGCTCAAGGCTTGGGCTAAGGGGCGTAACAGGATTATTTTTTGCAACTTCTACTTGTGCGACAACGGGCGCAATTAACACTTCATCTTCAATCGTTTCGTCTTGAAGATAATAAGGCACAAAACTCAAACTCTGGCTAGCCTCGGCTAATGCGCTGTCAATACGCACCGTCCACATAGGAATGCCCAAGGCCGCCAAATAGGCTTGGCGGCGGCCTTCATCGCTAACAAGAGTGACATTCATCAACTCAAATCGTCTCTTCTTGAGGATGCGCTCGGTCAATATTGGCGACCATCAAATTTAAGGCATCCAAGTATGCTTTTGCACTGGCAATGACAATGTCAGTATCTGCGCCATGACCGTTAATAATGCGCCCTGCCTGATTTAAACGTACCGTCACTTCACCTTGTGAGTCTGTGCCACTGGTAATTGCATTCACTGAATACAATTCTAGGCTAGTTCCCGAATTAGCTACTGCTTCAATGGCTCTAAAGGTGGCATCAACTGGCCCTGAACCAATGGCAGTCACATTTTTATCAATACCATTAACCGTTAACGTTAATTTAGCTTCAGGCTTAGTACCTGTCTTAGAGGTCACTTCCAAAGCAACTAATTTATAGCTTTCATTCGCTTCATGCGGACTATCACTGGCCAAAGCATGTAAGTCTTCATCAAAAATATCGTGTTTTTTATCGGCTAATTCTTTAAAACGCATAAACAAGGTATTAAAAGAATTATCAGTACCTGCCGAAATCCCTAATTGTTCTAAACGCGCTTTAAAAGCCGCACGTCCCGAATGTTTACCTAACACCATACGATTAGCATTCCAACCTACATCTTCGGCGCGCATAATTTCGTAAGTTTCACGATGTTTTAATACGCCATCTTGATGAATGCCTGATTCATGGGCAAAGGCATTCGCGCCAACAATGGCTTTATTAGGCTGAACAGGAAAACCGGTAATACCCGATACTAAACGTGAGGTTGGTACAATTTCGGGGGTGTAAATCGTGGTTTCGACTGGAAATAAATCGCTACGGGTACGAATCGCCATCACCACTTCTTCTAAAGCGGCATTACCTGCCCGCTCACCCAAACCGTTAATGGTACACTCCACTTGACGAGCACCATTTAACACCGCAGCTAAAGAATTTGACACCGCCAAACCTAAATCATTATGACAATGTACCGAAAAAATCGCCTTATCGGCATTTGGGACGCGAGTAATAATGTTATGAATCAATTCGCCGAATTGTTGCGGAATGGCATAACCTACCGTATCGGGAATGTTGATGGTGCGCGCACCCGCATCAATGGCCGCTTCAATAATGCGACACAAAAAATCTAATTCGGAACGCCCTGCATCTTCACAAGAAAACTCAACATCTTCAACCAAATTACGCGCATGTTTAATAGCACGCACTGCATTTTCGACCACCGCATCGGGTTCTAAACGCAGCTTATACTTCATGTGAATCGGGCTAGTGGCAATAAAGGTATGAATCCGTGCGGCATTGGCAAACCGTAAGGCTTCGGCGGCGCGGTCAATATCTTCGGCACGCGCCCGCGCTAAAGAGCAAATCCGCGAATCTTTGACGGCTTCAGCGACTGCTTTTACCGCCAAAAAATCACCCTGACTGGCAATAGCAAAACCTGCCTCAATGACATCTACTTTCATCCGCTCTAAGGCTTTGCCAATACGCACTTTTTCTTCCAAAGTCATGGATGCACCTGGACTTTGTTCACCATCACGCATGGTAGTATCAAAAATAAACAGTTTATCTTTATTCATCTTTTTTCTCGGTCAATTAGTTTTCGGACTTACGCGCTAATTTCGGTGCAATGCGTCAGTCCTGAGTTTATTACCTTCAAAATCAATGATAACTTTTTTAAAAACAAAAAGCGCGTATAAAACGCGCTAATTATGCAAACCTAAAAAAATACTATTTATTTTTGAATTACTTGTACCGTAGGCAAACGGGCAGCCGCTTCGCTTAAATCTTTGTTGGTAGGACGATTACGTTGCAATACTTGGTCACGCATCCATTCGCCTACACATAAACGCAAGTCATCCATCTCGCCCACCGTCATCACTTCACGTTTATCTTCATCAGAAAACTTTTGAGCTAAGTCACCACAAGTATCGGCGGTGGCATGAACTGAGGCAGTTGCAGAGGTAGTAACCAATAACAGTAAAGACAATATACGCATAAAAGACCCCGTTTTTTATTTATTGTGAACCACTCGGGTTGATTGTGTGCAATTGTAATATAAAACTGTGCGATTTATCTACAAAAGGTTGTTTTTTCCGACAAAATGACTTGCTAACAAAAAAGCCTATCTTGGTAGATAGGCTTTTTGGGTACAACGCAGTGACTATTACATCATGCCGCCCATGCCACCCATACCGCCATCTGGCATACCACCACCTGCGGCTGGTTTGTCTTCTGGCGCATCGGTAATCATGCACTCAGTCGTCAACATTAAAGCAGCAACAGAAGCAGCGTTTTCTAAGGCCGAACGAGTCACTTTTGCTGGGTCTAAAATACCCATCGCAATCATATCGCCAAATTCGCCCGAAGCCGCATTATAGCCGTAGTTGCCCGAACCTTCTTTAACTTTGTTGACTACTACCGAGGCTTCTTCACCTGCGTTAGTCACGATTTGACGCAAAGGAGCTTCCATAGCACGGCGTAAAATGTTGATACCTGCGTTTTGTTCGGCATTGTCGCCAACCAAATCTTTAATTGCTTGTACTGCTCGCACCAAAGCCACACCGCCACCTGCAACCACACCTTCTTCTACGGCTGCGCGTGTTGCGTGTAAGGCATCGTCAACGCGGTCTTTTTTCTCTTTCATTTCAATTTCGGTGGCTGCACCAACTTTAATCACGGCAACACCGCCCGCGAGTTTGGCCACACGCTCTTGAAGTTTTTCTTTGTCGTAATCAGACGTTGCTTCTTCGATTTGAATACGAATTGTTCTTACACGAGCAGCGATTTCGTCAGAACGACCTTCACCGTCAATAATAATGGTGTTTTCTTTAGAAACAACCACTTTTTTGGCACGGCCACAGTCTTGTAAAGTCGCTTTTTCTAAACTCAAGCCCACTTCTTCGGCAATCACTTGGCCGCCTGTTAAAATTGCAATGTCTTGCAACATGGCTTTACGGCGGTCACCAAAACCCGGTGCTTTAACCGCACACACTTTAACAATGCCGCGCATACTGTTGACCACTAAAGTCGCTAAGGCTTCGCCCTCAACGTCTTCTGCAATCAATAATAACGGCTTGCCCGACTTAGCCACGCCTTCTAAAACAGGAATCAATTCACGAATGTTAGAGATTTTTTTATCAACTAACAAAATGAATGGGCTGTCTAATTCGGCAGTCATGGTATCTTGTTTGTTGATAAAGTAAGGGCTGATATAACCACGGTCAAACTGCATACCTTCAACCACATCTAAGGTATCGTCAAAACCAGAACCTTCTTCAACGGTGATAACGCCTTCTTTACCAACTTTTTCCATTGCTTGTGCAATTAAGTTACCAATGGTGCTATCGGAGTTGGCAGAAATAGAACCGACTTGAGCAATCGCGGTGCTGTCGGTACAAGGCGTAGAAACTTCTTTAATTGCGGCAACGGCAGCACGAACGGCTTTGTCGATACCACGTTTTAAATCCATAGGATTCATGCCTGCGGCAACCGCTTTTAAACCTTCGTTCAAAATAGATTGCGCCAAAACGGTAGCAGTAGTTGTGCCATCACCCGCAATATCAGCCGTTTTAGAAGCAACTTCTTTAACTAATTGCGCGCCCATGTTTTCGAATTTGTCTTTTAATTCGATTTCTTTAGCTACAGACACACCATCTTTGGTAATGTGTGGTGCGCCAAACGATTTATCAATCACAACGTGACGACCTTTAGGGCCTAAAGTCACTTTTACCGCATCGGCCAATACGTTTACGCCGTTAATCATTTTTTGACGAGCGGAGTCGCCGAATTTTACGTCTTTAGCAGCCATGATAAGCAACCTCTAATTAATTTATACAAATAAAACAACAAGTCAGGACTTAGGCATTTCAACCAGATTAGGCTTCTAATACGCCCAAAATGTCAGACTCATCCATAATCAATAATTCTTCACCGTCAACTTTAACGGTTGTACCTTTATATTGACCAAATAATACTTTGTCGCCTGCTTTCACGGCTAAAGGACGCACTTCGCCTGATTCGGTAATTTGACCATTACCTACCGCAATAACCACACCTTGTGATGGTTTTTCAGCAGCAGAACCAGCCAAAATAATGCCACCTGCGGTTTTAGTTTCTTGCTCTTCGCGGCGAATAACCACACGGTCATGTAAAGGACGGATTTTCATTGTTTGCTCCTAAATTTCATCTTGAGTTGGGAGTGAATACCATGTGGCGGATTTAATTCCATAGCCACATTGGAACTGAGGGAAAGATGGGGTTAGCTTTTGCTGCTTCAAGGGGGAA
>Ga0209599_10001224_pt1 | contig 12712 bp, 19 predicted proteins | sample Shrwel_input2_FT_FD_187534 | JGI IMG/M metagenome (GOLD analysis project Ga0209599, IMG submission 187534) | Subsurface microbial communities from deep shales in Ohio, USA - Utica-3 well 1 S input2 FT (SPAdes) (version 2) ... | reverse complement strand
CAATAATGTAAATGATCCGGAACAAATATTAGGATATACCAAATTACTTAAAAGATTTGTAAGTGGTGAAGGAGAACGTAGGGTAACAATATTAACAGCACGTTCAGCATATGCACCTGTTAAACAATACTTAAAAGATATTGGTATGGGTAGTATTTATGTTGTAGCATTGGGTGATAGTGATCCCGAAAAGAAAGCTAAGTACATTGAGGATCAAATTAAGAAAGGATATGATGATGTATTTTTTATAGATGATTCAGCTAAAAATGTTGCAGCAGTACAAAAATTAGAAAAGAAATATCCAGAAGTTAAGTTTAGAATACAATTAGCTAAACTTTAATTTGGTACTATCGGTTTTATTTAGTAAATTAGTTATATGAGGTCATTAAGATTTTGGAAAAAAGAAAATTTTGAAGTAACAACTGAACCCGTTTGGAATTTAACTGAACGAGTAAATAGTGTGCATACTACATCTGGAAATGATGAAAGTGGAACATGTACATATACCTATAATGAATTAGGTTATAGAGGAGATTCAATATACAAAGGTGGATTAAGAATATTATCGGTGGGTGATTCACATACGGAAGGTGTTGGTGTAAGTGATGAGGAAACATGGTCACATCAATTATCTAAACTAATACCTAATGGTGTTGATTTAAATGCGGGATTTGGTGGTAGAAGTAACGATTACATAGCAAGAACTATCTTAACATTATTTAAAACATTTAGACCTGATATTGTATTAGTAATGTACACATACCCTACACGTAAAGAATATTATACAAAGAAAGGTGATTTACAACCATTTCACGTTAACCCATGGGGATATTTTAAAAATGATCCAATAGGACAAGAAGAACACAACGCATATCTAAATTTATCACATGATGAAAATGATATGGTTAATTGGTACAAAAATCATTTATTAATCAGTAATTTCTTAAAAGCAAATAATACACCTTTCTTTTGGAATGGTAGTTTTTTAAATGATACTACTATAAAAGAAGATAATAGATTTGATGGAGATTATGATAATTTTTTAGATAAATCAGCAGATAAAACGCACGCCGGACCTCATAGTAATAAAGTATATGCTAAAAAATTACATACCTTTTTAAAACAACAAAATGCAATTTAAAACAATATATTTAAATGGTTGTTCTTTTATGTGGGGAGTAGGTCATTCAAATCCATCGGTATTTAAATATTTTGAAGAAACTAAGAATATAGATGCATCACATGGTGAACATTTTAATGGTAAAACATTATTTAATAACTACGATTGGGTAAGACAAGATACAAATATTAGTGGCAGACTAAAAAAACACTATGGAGAATTACCACTAATAGATGAATCAATCTATGGTGGTTCTTTGCAAAGAGTAGTTCGTAAAACTTATAATTGGATATTCAATAATGATAAGCAAGCAAAAGAAACCCTGTTTATATTAGAATGGCCGATAGGTGTTAGAAATGAAATGTATATTCCGTTACAAAAACGATATGTAAACTATACAGCAAACTTTGATAACTTTGATAACATAGACCCTTACTTACATAGATTAATGATTAATGAAATTGCACCAAACTTTTTTGCAGATGGTGTAGCATTTTTAGAAGATTTACAGGCATTTGTCGGTTTATTAGCATACATAAAAAGTATAGGTGGGAAGTATTTACTTTTATTAGATGAATTTCCATTTGATAATATTTCAAATGAAACAATCAATTATGTTAGCAAACATCAAATTAAAAATACACTAAATAATATAATTGTACCAAATGCAGTTATATTTGAAAAGGATGGAAAAAAGACTCGTTCTATGATTGAATATTATAGAGAGTATGAAGAAGCAACATTTACAATAGATACAATGGGTGAATTAGTAGATGATCATAATTCAATTAGAGCATCAAAATTAATAACAGAACAAATAATAAAAAATATAAATGAACTTAGTTAAAATTTTACAATCTTTTTTATTATTTATGACCGGTGGTTTTTTTCATTGGTATATAATGTATTGGCAATTTAAACAACCAAATTGGATTAAACAACCATGGCCTTATTTAATGGCAATGGTTTCTACGTTTCTTTGGATTAAAGCTTCTGAATATGGTGTAGCTGGATTTGGTGGTAATATGTGGAGTAATAGATTTTTATTTTTTGTTACCGGTGTATTTGTAGGTATTTTACTATATCCATATCATTTTAATCAACCATTTACGATTAAAGTAGCGGTACAATGTTTATTAGCAATATCTATCATATTAGTATCAATACTTTGGAAATAAAAATATGGAATCATTAAAATCAGTAAGTACAGCGGCATATCTTCAACAATTTAATTTGATGTATTTTACATTAAAAAAAGACACTACTAAATTAATAATTACATCAGCTAAATGTGGAACCAGGTACTTATCTGATTTATGTGAAAATAATACAGAGTTTATTAGAACACATCCCGCAGAATTTTCGAAAGCTGCAAATAATTATTATTTTGAAAATATGTTAGAAATATATTGGGTAGTAAGACCACCAATGGAACATTTAATATCTGCTATTATAACAGAGCATTCATCTAATATGCATTCAATCGAAAATCCAAACAAAATATCATCTAAGTTAAAAATTAAAAAAAATGATGAAGATTGGAAAATTAATGTATTAGAAAACTTATTGAAAGACATATTAACTGAACCTAAATTTACAATTAATAGTAATAATTTCAATAATGATAATACTAAATTTCATCACTATGAACCTAAATATGAAATTTTATACAATGATATACCAGCTAAAATTGAATTATTTTCAAAAATAAAATTTGTTGAACTAATAAATTTATCGGAGTTAATTAAATCTGAATTTGAAATATCCACCGATATTAAAAATCACAATTATTCATTCAATGAGTTTTTTACAAAAGATACTATAATAGATGTAATTCAAAATAATTTTGCAGATATGTGGTATGAATTAAAAACAATAGCTGATAATGAAGAACGTTATTATAATAAAATATTAAAATATGATTATGATGAATTATTCACTGAAAAAATAAATGAATCATATAAAGAATTAGATGTGGTATATGCAAAATTAAAAAAACTTATACCAAGTTATTCAAACTATAAAGTAAAAAACATAAAAAATAATATAAATAATATAAAAAAACAACTGATTATTAGATAGTTAGAACAAATTATCTTAATTATTTGGAAATAACAAAAATTAATCGTATCTTTAAGTATAATTAAGATTATGGCAAAAACAGAAACGGACATTTATTTAGGTGGTGGGAGTAATATTAATATTAAGACCGCTAGTATAGTAAGTGTACACAATAGTTTAAAGTTAATTACACCAAATGATGGGGCTATTAGTTTAGATATAAAGATTGAAGCGGACTTGGGTACTATACCCAAACAGTATCATGAAGTATTTTTAAATATGATATCGGCAAAGTATATAGATTCAGTATCATTTGGAGATAATCCATTCAGTTTGTGTACACCGGCACCAAAAAAGAAATGGTTCCAATTTTGGAAATCTAAATAATAATATATGAGTAAATTACAAATTTTTGGAATAGTGTTTGTATTATATTGGATTTGGGTCCTATATGAAGGATGGCGAGCACCTTTAATGGAAGAACAACCGGATGGGTCATGGAAAACAATCAAACCAACAAAAACATTAAAAGATTTATTTAAAAGAAAATAATATGGGATTAAGAGAAGCTACAGCAGAACTACATAGTAAGGCAGAAAAAATGATGTTTAATCAAAGAATGTTTAGAGGTGAGTTAAGTCAATTTGAATATTTAAATTATCTTATTCAACAATCTTACATTTTTCAAGAAATAGAAAATAGAAATTTACCACATCCAAATTTGAAAAGATTAAGTTCAATCAATGAAGATATAAATGAATTGGGTGGATATACATTTAAGATAAGTAAACCTACAACCGATTATGTGGTGTACTTAGGTGATTTAAATCAAACACAATTAAACGCACATATTTATTTAAACTATTTGGCATTGGCATATGGTGGGCAAATGATGAAATCAAAAGTTCCAGGTAGTGGTAAAATGTATGACTTTGAAAATATGCAAGAATGTGTGGGTAGTATTAGAGCAATTCAAAATGATGAAATGTCAGATGAGGTTAATAAAGGATTTCAGTATATTATAAACATATTAGATGAATTACAAACAAACGCTGGATAATACAGCAGAATCTCTACAAACCATTATAGAATATGTGGGTACATCAAACATATTACCAACTGAAAATTATGGTTGGCAAAATGTAAGATTTACATCTGATTTTTTTAGATATGCACATATTGAAAGATATAGTGATAAAAACTTAGAAGTACTACACTTTACCTGTTTTCCAAATGAATGGTGCAGTGACCCTATTTTTGGATTTGATATTATTACTACGGATAAAAAATGTTTAGCTGCATTTATGGATATGAGTCCGGTAGATAACAAAAAAACATTTAGTATAAGTACACAATTCACAACACCTTACAAATTACCTGATTGGGCAAAGTTGATATTTTCAGAAAATGTATTAGCCGTAGTTCCAACCGATGATGAGTTTGAAATGATATGTGATATGGTACAGCATATATTTACGGAATATCTAAATGATTTGGCTTCTTGTAAAGAAAAATCATTAAGAGTTGAATATATAAAAGCGGCACAAAACCGATATTGTGATAACCAACAAAAGAACGAAAGAACTTATAATGTGTTGAAAGCTAAATTAGGAGCAGATAAAGCGAAATACTTTATGGAAAATATATTATTCCCAAAAATAAAATAAATATGAAAGAATTTATACAAAAATATCAAAAAGCAATTGTAGGTGTAGGAGCGGTATCTGTATTATTAATATGTTATTTTCAACAAAAAGAGTTAGCAAAATTAAGAGCAGAAACTAGCAGACCACATATTATAGTGGGTGCAGATTCTTTAAATAAAAAAACAATTGATTCATTATTAATTATAAATGATAGTTTATATACTGAGAATTTTTTTAATAAAAATGTAGTGGGTAGATATGAATTAAGTATTCAGTTTTTATATGAAAAAAATCCATCGGCAGCAAAGCAATTTGAAGATTATTTTAATAACGAAACCGAATAATATGAATGGTGTAGTTTGGTGTAGAGGTTGTTCATTTTCGTTTGGTGAGGGGTTACAATACTTTTCAAACTTACCAAGTGTTGTAATTCCAAAGATACATCAATTTGATTACTTTGAATTAAGACATTCACAATATAGATTTATTCAAAACAACCGATATTCAAAATTATTAGCAGATAAGTTAGGTACAATAGATGTTAATTCATCGAGTAATGGTGGAACTAATAATGATATTTACAATGCATTATTAGAATTATATAATACTAAAAATGAAGCTAAAAAAGATAGAATGGCATATCAAAGTGAAACATTCGTTCCATTATGTGATGTGAGTTTAATTGTAATTCAGTTTACTAATATTTTTAGAGATGTAATTAAACTAGATGGTCTTACTTATCCATTACAAAATATGGCACCTACCTTTGATGATTATGTAGAAATGTTTATAAAGAAAAATATGACATTAGAACAATTTTGTGAAAGAGTTGCTAAACAAATATTAGATAAATTTAAAGTTCTTTTACAACAAATAGAAGCAGCAAATCCAACCATAAAAATAAGAGTAATTTCTTGGGAAAATGATATAGATTCAGTTATGAGAAATGATGAATATTATAAAGATAAAATTGTAACATTTGATTATAAAGACAATAAATTTAATACATTAAGAGATATTATATATTCATATTCAAAATTAACAATAGCAGAAATGTTTACTCGTAAATGTATAGATGACCAGCATATGAATATAGCAGGACACGAACTAATAGCAGAATCAATTTATAAAACACTACAATAAAACAAAGATTATGGGACAACAACATGTATCACTAAACATAGGTGATGATGGTTTAGTAAAATCGGTAGGACACGATATGGGTGGTTCATACGAAATAGAAACACCTAAATATGAACAATTAGAATTTAATTTTCCAAAAGTAGATGGACAAGGTCAATCTATTTATGAAACATGTATTCAATGTGGTAAAGAAACTACTACATTAAAATCAGCACATGTGGATTTTAGAATAGGGTATGTAGAAGGAGCAGGACAATTATGTTGGATGTGTTATACAGGTAAATCTAGGAGTCTTATTACAATAGATGAAAGAACTATCATTGATACATCAAACGATGCAGAATTAGGTGCAAAGGTACGACAAGCATATTGGGATAGCAAGAAATAATTTCAATGTTATTTTTTGGTAAACTGAAAAATTGTCAGTATATTTGTTAAAGATTTGTGAATATATATTATAATTATTCACATAATAGGTTACATATTTTTTTAATTAAAACAAAGTTTATGGCTAGTAAGAAACAAGAAATTTTTGAAACAATGAAAGCATTGTTCGTAAAATTTGAAGAAGAACACAACAAGACAACAAAAGTATCTCAAAAGAATGCACGAACTGCAATCGGTGATTTAAAAAAGTTAATCACAGATTATAGACAGGCTTCGGTAGAAGAAACGAAAACGGCAAAGTAAATCCAAAAGGGTGGTGACTCATAATCTCTACCCTTTTTTATTTTTTAACAAAAACAACAAAACAACAAACATGAAAAAAGCGATTTTATCGTTGTTCCTTTCAGTATCAGTTTTAATGGGATTCGGTCAAGTTACCACTTCCACTATTTCAGGTGTAGTTAAGAACGAAAAACAAGAAGTGTTAGTAGGTGCAACAATTCACGCTACTCACACACCAACCGGTACTCAGTATAAATCTGTTTCAAACAAGAATGGTGTTTATGTATTACCTGCGGTAAGAGTAGGTGGCCCATATACAATCCACGCTTCGTATGTAGGATTTAGAAAAGGTGAAGAGAAAGATGTAAACACTCAATTGGGTGTAACATCAAATGTGGATTTTAAATTAGTAAGTGAAGCAACTGCATTAAAAGAAGTGGTTGTAACGGGTACTAAATCTGGTTTATTCTCAAAAGAAAAAACAGGAGCAGCTCAGCAATTCACTCGTAGAGAATTACAAAGTATTCCAATTACAGGTGCAAGAACAATTGAAAGTATTACAAAATACAATCCTTTCGGAAATGGTAGTTCATTCGGAGCACAAGATTCTCGTTTAAACAATTTCACTATTGATGGTTCTCAATTTAATAACAACTTCGGTTTAGGTTCATCTGCATCAGCAGGTGGTAGAACTGGTGCAAGTGCTATTTCATTAGATGCTATTGAACAATTACAAGTGAATGTTGCTCCATTCGATATCCGTCAATCTGGTTTCACAGGTGCCGGTATCAACGCAGTAACAAGAAGTGGTTCAAACGAAATTGAAGGTTCTTATTACCAAACTGAAAGAGATAATAGTTCTCGTTATGTTGGTGATAATGCAAGAGGAACAAAAGTAACTGCATCTAAGTTTGATGAGAAAGTTAAAGGTTTCCGTTTAGGTGCACCAATCATTAAGAACAAATTGTTCATTTTTGGTAACTATGAAGAAATCGTAAAAACTGAACCAGGTACAACTTGGATTTCAACAGGTTCTCCATTGACAGGTTCACAAGTAAGTAGACCAACTTTCCAACAATTAACTGACCTTTCTAAATTTATGAAAGATAAGTTCAATTATGAAACAGGTCCATTTGAAGGATATTCTAACGCAAACACATCTAAGAAATACTTAGTTCGTTTGGATTGGAATATCAATGATAAAAACAAATTAACTGCTCGTTATGTAAACCATAACTCATCAGCAGAGATTAACATTTCTAACTCACAATCTGCAGGTTTTGGTAATAGAACACAAAACATTAACGCAATGTCTTTCCAAAATAGTGGTTATATTATTATGGATAACACACGTTCGGCAGTATTAGAATTAAACTCTAAAATCTCTAACACTTTACACAATAGTTTAATCGTTTCTTACGATAAACAAATTGAAGATAGAGCTTATAGAAGTCAGTTCTTCCCAACAATTGACATTAAAGAGGGTTCAACAACATTAACATCAGTAGGTTTTGACCCATTCACTCCATCAAATAAATTAGATTACACTACTTTTAATGTAACTAATAATTTGACAAAGTATTTGGATAAACACACTTTAGTTGGTGGTTTTAACTTTCAACAATATCAATCAAATAACAATTTCTTCCCTGCATCAAATGGTGTTTATATCTTTAATAGTTTAAATGATTTCTACACTGCAGCTAATCAATCAATTGCAAATGGTGGTAAACCATCTACATTTGTTCCGGCTCGTTTCCAATTCCGTTATTCGGCATTAGCAGGAGCAGCTGAACCGATGCAAGTATTAAAATCAAATAGATTGGATTTATACTTACAAGATGAGTATAACGCAACCAAAGATTTGAAATTGACATTTGGTGTTAGAGCAAACATTATCGGATTTGAAAATACAGCATTAGAAAATCCTGCAATCGCTGCAATGACTTTTAGAAATGGTGAAAAATGGAACACAGGTGTAATGCCTAAAACACAAGTTTTACTTGAACCAAGATTAGGTTTTAATTATGATTTGAAGGGTGAAAAGAAAACACAATTTAGAGGTGGTACTGGTGTATTCACAGGTAGACCTCCTTATGTATTCTTATCTAACCAAATCGGTAACAATGGTGTGTTGAGTGGATTTATTGATGTAAGTGGTTCAGCAGCTGCACAATATGGTTTCACTGCAGACCCTAACAAATACTTTATTCCATCTACACCACAATTACCATCTACATTTGATTTGGCATTGACTGACCCTAACTACAAATTCCCACAAGTTTGGAAAACCAATTTGGCAGTAGACCAAAAGTTACCATTCTTTGGATTAGTAGCAACGGCGGAATACTTATACAACAAAACTATTAACAATGTTCATTATTACGAAGCTAACTTACAAAATCCAGTTGGAACATTGGGTGGTGTAGATAATAGACCTCGCTTCGGTGGTACTGATGCAACTGTTAGAGTAAACAATAATGTAAGTAGAGCAGCAGTTCTTACAACTAAGGATGGTGCTTACCACGAATCATTGACATTGAAATTAGAGAAACCATACCAAAAAGGTTTATGGGGTTCATTCGCTTGGACAACTGCTAACTCAAAAGACTTTATGAGTGCAGGTTCAATCGCTAGTGGTAGTTGGCAATCGGCATTATCAGTTAATGGTAATAATGATTTAGGATTATCATTTGCAGATGCATTTGTTAAAAACAGATTCGTCGGTTTATTAGGATATAGAATTGAATATGGTTCTAAATATGGTGGAGCAACTACAATCACTTTAGGTTATGTAGGACAACAAGGTAATCCATATTCATATATCGCAGCAGGTGATTTGAATGGTGATAGAGTAAACAACAACGATTTAATTTTCGTTCCGTTGAAAGGTTCTGACATTAAATTCTCATCATTGACAGTTGGAACTAAAGTTTATACTGAAGCAGAACAACAAGCTGCATTTGATAAGTTCATCGGACAAGATAAATACTTATCAACTCGTAGAGGTCAATATGCAGAAAGAAATGGTGGTTTATTACCTTACTTACATAGATTCGATTTATCAGTAGCACAAGATGTATTCGTTAAGATTGGTGGTAAGAGAAATTCTTTCCAAATCAGAATGGATATCTTAAACTTTGGTAATATGGTTGATAATGAATTTGGTGTATCACAAAGAGCTACGGCACCGCAATTGTTGAACTTTGTAAGCAGAGATGCAAACAATGTACCAACATATAGATTGGCAACACAAAGATTGACAGATGGTTCTACCATTTTAGCTAGAGATAGTTATCAGTATAACTCATCAGTATTTGATGTGTGGAGTGCTCAATTAGGTATCCGTTACATCTTCGGTAAATAAGATTACGCAGTCAAATATATACTCAAATCCCTCACCTTAAAAAGTGGGGGATTTTTTATATTCGTATATATTTATATGTATGAAAAAATTACTTACATTAATTACATTTACACTAATACTGGTTGGTAGTAAAGCACAAGACATCGTAGTTCTAAAACATACAAACTACACATCACATTTCAGTAAATCAAAAAAGTATCCTGTAATGGTAGAGTGGTGGATTACGAAAGCAAAGGTGGCATGCGAAAAACCATTAGCTAGAAAAGATAATTTTAAACCAGATCCGTTATTACCAAACGAAACAAACATAGCTAAAGATTATGTAGGAAGTGGAACTGATAGAGGACATATGATGCCGGCAGCACAAAATCTTTGTCAAACGCCAGCAATACAAGATGAGTGTTTCTATTTCAGTAATATGGCAGCTCAATACCATAGTTTAAATGCGGGTGATTGGAAGTCAGTTGAGACTTTAGAAAGAAAACTAGCAGCAGAGCAAGATAGTGTTAGAGTATGGTGTGGTAACATTGGTGAAGCAAAGAGAATAGGTTCCGTAGCAGTACCTACACAATGTTGGAAAGTAATATACATAGTAAAATCAAAAGAGTGGATGGCATTCCTATTTGATAATAATACATCTAAACCAGATGGTATTCATAATAATCAAGTAGATAAAATAGATATAGAAAAACTAACTGGATTTAAGTTCAGTTTAAATTAAGTTTATGGAAAATGAAGGTTTCTTTCCCAATTTAGATGAAAAAACAAATGTAGACAATTCATCTAAGGGAACATTAAAAAGAGGATTAGGTAGTAGACAATTATTAGAATCGGAGATTAGAGAAGCACAAAAAATATCTCCATCAGCCAAAGGTACTGCAAGAACATTAGGAGTATCATACAACACATATAAAAAATATGCAAAGCTGTATGGTATTTTTGATATTGATTATAATCCTACCAATGTACCAATAGAACGTAGATTAAAACTGACGGTTGGTAAATACCCTTTAAGTGAGATTCTACAAGGTATGCATCCTAACTACCCTATCTATAAGCTAAAGAGGAGATTGATTAAAAATGATGTGTTTCCTGAACAATGTAGCTGTTGTGGGTTTGAGGAAGTAAGAGTAACGGATGGCAAAGCACCATTGTTATTAGATTTCTTTGATGGTAATTGGCAGAACCATAAATTAGAAAATTTAAGATTCCTATGTTACAATTGTTTCTTTCTACTAATCGGTAAAAGAAAGATACCAAAAGATGGTCAATATGTAGAGCAAGGTATTGTGGGTGATGAGGATGATGAAGAAAATATAGAAGAAGATTTGGAAGATTCAGAAATTTAACGTATCTTTAATTATAACAAAAAATTAAAATTATGGCAAAGTATTATGAGGTTCAAGTAACAATGCATCACGAAGTAGATAACGGAAAGGGCATTTCTAAAATTAAGAAAACAAAAGAAAATTATTTAGTAGATGCAATGAGTGTAACTGAAGCAGAAGCTAGAGTAGTTAAATTATTTACCGATTCGGCAATCAATGTAGATTACGAAGTGACTGGAGCAAAAGAAAGTAAAATTATTGAAGTAGTAACAGCTGAATAATGGAAACAGAAATCAAAGAACAAAAAATACAAGTTCTTAAAAGAGTTCCACCAGGAGATAGATGGGTATTTACTGACCTAAAAAATAGTGCAGTATACCCATCTCTCACCGATGCATTAGAGGCTTGGTATCAAACAAAAGGTGATACCCAATTCTATATGGATGCTCGTAAAGGGACGATTGAAATTATCAAACAAGAACAAATAGAAAAACCTACAAAGAAATTCTCACTATATGGCGAAGAATAATAGAAAAACAATATTTTGTGATATAGATGGTACATTGGTATATCAGTTTCCGTTTGATGAATTTGATGAAAACAAAGTAGAAGTTCTACCGGGTGTTGCAGAAAAAGTAAAAGAATGGAAAGAAGCAGACCATTATATTGTTTTAACTACGGCAAGACCTGAGGATATGAGAGAGGGAACTATTAAACAACTGCAATTAGCCGGTATTCACTTTAATCAATTAGTAATGGGTATTGGTAGAGAAGAACGTTATTTGATTAACAATAGTGAAAAATTAACTCCTGATGTTAGTAGAGCAATAGGAATATCAGTAAAGAGAGATGGTGGATTTACGGATGTAGATTTCAAATCAATTGGGTTATGAGTTTTATAATTACATCTGGTTGTATTAGCTGTATCGATGGTGGGTGTTTAAAAGTATGCCCGATGGATTGTATACATGGACCGATAAACCCCAAAGGAATGGGATTAGAATCGATTGGAATGAGTATTGATGATAAAAAAGGGAAACAATTATATATAGACCCTACGGAATGTATCGATTGTAGTGCTTGTTTACCCGAATGTCCCGTTGATGCCATTGTTTCTAGTGAACAAATAGCTATACAAATGGGTGAGCGTCAATCAGTTATAGATAATTACGCATTTTTTGGGCTAAAATATTTGGAAAATCAATAAATCTTTCGTATCTTTACTATATATTTATAATTAATAACTAAAATTAAAAAAAAATGGGATTATTCAAATTCATTAAAAACTTATTCTCTAAAGTAGAAAAAGTAGAAACAGCGGTTGAAGAATTAGTAATTGAAGCAACACCTGTATTACCAAAAGAAACAGCAACTAATT
>Ga0209599_10001220_pt1 | contig 12779 bp, 28 predicted proteins | sample Shrwel_input2_FT_FD_187534 | JGI IMG/M metagenome (GOLD analysis project Ga0209599, IMG submission 187534) | Subsurface microbial communities from deep shales in Ohio, USA - Utica-3 well 1 S input2 FT (SPAdes) (version 2) ... | reverse complement strand
TCATAAGATGTTAGATATAGTATATAAACAATAGGTTCCATTATTAAATATCCTTTTTATTCAAAAAGTCTAAATAATCAGCAATAGCAACTAATAACTTAGGACTATATACATAAGTACGGGAAGCTAATGAATTATATCCAAAATCTTGGGAAGGAGAAGATCGAATAAATAAACCAAACTCTGTTCCTGATGTTATAGTAGATTCTAATACATACGAATTCTCACTAGCGTAAACAACTTTTAAAGCAAAAGATGAAAAATCAGGTGGATCTAAAAAGATCAATTGATCTTCTGTAAATGAATGAGGAGGTAAATCAGTATCGTCAAATTTGACTACATACCAATTCTTATATAACTCTGTAACAGTACCAAATTTCAAATGAAATTTAGGACTAAAAGATAGATTAACGCGAACGCGATTCATGATAGTGAGACTCACAAAGGAATGAATACCAAGTCTTATAACCTTCACTACCTAATTCATAAGTAGCTGCAATGTTTTCTTTAGAGTCACAGATATAGAGATATTGTTTATCAAGACTGATATAACAAATATAATCTAAATCTCGAGCTTCCAATATATCCCCATTAGTGAGAATATATTGATCACCATCTCGTAACTCAACAGTATCACCATAAGCTTTTACTTTAGTTCCAAAAATGGAATAAAGAAGTGTAGGCGGATTCATAAATTACTCCGTCCAATAGGAAAAACAGTAAGAGTATTACGAATCATATTAAGACGATTAGCATCGAAATATAATTTAAGTAATGCCTCAACAGTAATTTGTTTTTGAGCAGCTTCCTTTTCAAGAGATTTCAAAGTAAGCTGATTAACTTCATTACGAAAAGGATTCATAATTAATCCTTATAGTTACTAAGCAAATTGTTTACAACATCTTTGACTTTAAGTAACATCTCATCAATTTCATATTGTTCAGCATTACGGTAGAGATTATCTACAGCAAAAGGAACACCAAGTACAAGACTATGATCAGATTTAAAACCACCTTCGTTAACAACCCAAATACTACCTGCAGTACAACTTACAGTATGTAATTCATAATTAAATAAATGAATACAACCGCCAATAGGGAAATGATACTCAGATAATAAATAAGAATCAAAATTCTGATAAGTTAAACCATTACCACCATTAAGTGGAGATTGATATTTAAAAACATCAAATGTAATTAAATTAAGTGGGTTACTAGAATTATTATAATCATTTTCTTCAGCAACATGATGAACAATCTTACCATGTAAAGGATACAAGGATAGGTTATAACGATGACTATGATACTGTATGTCAAGTGGCTTAATATCTTTAGTAGCAATAAAGATACGAGTTAGTTTACCATGTTCAGTACCTGAAACAACTAAACTAAATAAACCTTTAACATGACAATCAGCAAGTGACATATCAAGACTAGCTTGATCTGGATTATTCAGCTTAGCTAAAAGCTGAATCAGAAAATCTTTCATAAATAAAACTCCTAATAGAATAGATTGACTGTTCAAAAAATGAACAGTCACATAACAACCTAAAAACAGAACACATAGAGTTATACCAATACAACTCTAATATAAGGATTACCAGCTAAATAATCATAAAGATGATAACCACGTTGAGTACTTAAAGGTAATTTCTTAAATGTTTCAAAACTCTCTTTACTAATACGAATAGTAGTAATAGTTTTCTCATCACTACAAAAATCATAATAAGGAGTATAACCATAAGGACTAGTAGTAACCCTCTTATAAGTTTCACGATATAAAGTCATAGCACAAGTAATACTACAATCATTAGGATGAGTAATATTAATATAATTAGCACTATTAAGACCTACACGTCTAAAATTATTATTAGATACAAATACAGTAGGACATTCAGTCCAAGAATCAGGAATAACTTCTTTACCTAATTCACTAAAAGATCCATAAAATGAAGCTAATAGCTTACCAGTTTTTAAATTAACTAAAGTCCTAAAATTACTAGAACCAATAACACCAATCTTATTAGTTCTATAAAATATACCAACAGGGCATTTAGCTTCACAACTAGAGCTATCACAAGTATCATAAATACTATTAATACCCTTAACAGTAGTATACAACATAAGATTAGGAAAGAAGGATAACTTCTTATCTAAATTATAAATAACAGTACCTGTATTTTTATAATTCATAGATACTAATCTAGTAATAGCTTTAGATCGACTCATACCTCTAGTATATACTAGATTAATAAAATCAGTATAAGAGATCTTAAATATATCTTCACAGATCATAAGATCTAAATGTGCTTGTGTAAATAAATTACGTACAGACACAGGAGAGGGAAGTATGGGTTGATCAGGAGCTAGAGCAGTGAGTGAAGCAAGCGGAGTAGATTGTGAAACAATGCTTTTATCAAGGAAATGCATAGAGGATACCCATGAAAGGAGTGTAAGGTATGAACAGTGAAAGTTCGAAGATTTTCAAGGACTTATGTAGGCATAAGTCCTATATACAGGGAAAATAAGATCAAAGACTATTTTTCAATTGATCAAATTCAGCTTTTAATCTATCATATTTATCTTGCAAATCTGCAATAATAAGATCTTTTTCAATCAATTGCTTAGACTGAGAATTGGTTAAAAGATCACCAATATTCAATAAAGTCAAAGAATTAACAACAATGCTTTGTTGAATTTCATGGAAGAATTTTTCAGGATGTTTATCTTGAAGAGCTTGAGCAAGTCTTCTAAGTAAAACTTGAAAATTCTTAGAGTCAATTTCTTTTTCAAATGAAAGAGTTAAATTGTATTGATAAATTTTTGAATTATCAAAACTCAAAGTAATGAAAACAAAATAAGTAAACATAAATAAATCTCCTAAAAGCGAGCAAGTCGACAAGTTCTTGCACATAAAGGACTGTTGCAATCAGGTGAACGGATAGTTTCAAACTCTTGGAGCAATTCAAGATAACGAATCTTATCGGAATTCTCGCAAAGTTTAAATTCGCTCAAAAGTTTTTCAGCAAATTCTGTCAAAGCTTTTCGATCTTTTTTCAAAGATTCGAATTCACTTTCAATTGCTTGTTGCAAACGAAGTTGATCGTTTGCCATTCCGCCAATCATTTGTTCGATTGATAAACTCATAATATAAAATTTCCAAAAGTTTATAAACTTTTTCTCGGGGTTTTATATCGAGGTCTTAGTAGCTTATAGTCATAAAAACATAAGTCACTGAAAAATATATAGAATATATTTTAGAGACACTTGATAAGGTTTTCGTAGGGGTTTTATATAAACTATTCCTGAACATAAGAGTTGTTGAGAACACCTTCAAGTTCATTACGAACGTTGTTTAATTCAGCTTGAAGTTCTTGATTATGATACTCTGCATAAGCCATTGCATATGCAATAACAAAAGCATCGCTTCTACTTAGCTTTTCATTTTTAACTAGAGTATCTAGTAGGTCTTCAGTACCGTCATCAATGAGACATTGATTCCATTGAATACCTTTACGTGAATCTTCAAATGTCTTATCAACCCATTGTTGATAAGCTACATAACGAGTCATAATATATTACCTCATAAATTCGGAATCTAGTGACTAAACACTGTTGATTATATCAACGAAGTTTGTCGTATCTAGTGACTAATCGTCAAAGATTGTCACTGTATCTAGTGACTAGTCTTGCAGTGTGTAAAATACTGAAGAAGTCACTAGGTGAACGTTAGATCAACGTTAGTAGTATTCGTCACGAAGTCAATGCTGAACGCGTATTCTGGTGACTAGTCTACTAGTAAGTAAAAATCCAAAGGAGTTAAATATCAGTAGTCTTCACCATAGATGGCTACAATATCCTTTAGGTCTTTATTTTCTGAAGCGTAATAATGTCCAGTTGAAGTATAACTTGAGTAATCAAATTCAAATGGATAGTAAGTTGAGTCTCGTTTTCTTACTGTACCCTTTACAACTCTATTCGATCTTAGTTTAACAAAAATAGTTTTGCCTACATAATCTTCTAGATTAAAATTCTTTTTTCGATTACTTGAAGTTGTTGAGACTTCAGGTTGTTTTATCGTTTCTGGTTCTACTGCTGTTACTGGAGGAGTAGGTGTTGAGTCTGCTAGTAATGCAAGCCCTACAGTCTGATGATGAATCATCAAGTTAATATTCTTGAAGTGATTTGTTAAGTTCCTTTTTGCCTTTCCAGTTAAAGGGTACTTTACTGTACGAATATATACATTACCAGTCTTTAGGTAATATTTAATTCCTAGTTTTTCTGATTCCCAGTATTCATTTGAAGAATCATATGTGAAACTCTCAGGGCTTACTGTACTAATCTGTAGTACGTGAGCTAGGATTGTCTTCTGCTCTCTAGGTATAAAGTTAAAGAGGAAGATTATGAAACACCAGAGCCTGTAGAACATGATTGTTCCTTGGTTGAGGGGTACTTAGAATTCTAAGTACCCCATTAGGGTTTATGGGATTTGGATGGTACTGAGTAGATACCGACCTACACGTTGAGCTTCTTCCCAATCCTGATAGATTAGGCCTGCTTCATGTAACCGAAGTACTTCTGTATTGTTATTCATACGAGGTACTTCTACATACAATGCTTCTGCAGTTATACAGGGTGCATATAGAAGTGTATAGTGCTCTTCAGGTAGATAATCATCTCCACTCCAGAGCGGTTCACCTTCGAAAATTACACCTACATAACAGAGATAATCCCCATCTAGGATTTCTAACAGTTTGTTTGCATTTAGAGGACTACCATCTGTATGGAAATCAAAAGATTTAAATGGAATCCAAGCTTTCGTATTACGCTCTCTAATAAATACAGTATCAGGTGCTTTTTTGTATTGTTCAAGAGCTTGCGTGAAATTAACAATGTTCATCTTCATCTTCTGGCTCCTTTACCATTGCATCCCACATTGCCTGATCCATACCTGTAATTAGGTATTCACGTTGAAAAGGATTTAGGTCTGGCATTGCATCTTGAATCATCAAACCACCTACTCGCCATTGAAGCAGTTGGTGCACAGTAACAGGATATGTTACTACTACAGTTTTATCACTACCGTATGGTAGTACCTCTAGTTTAGTATGAGTAGCATCTACTACTTGGTAGTGACCTGTAAATCCAAACATGTTTACTCTCCCTAGGTTTGATAGTCAGGGTGGATGTGAAGATTGTGATCTTCTTGAATCTTTTGCATTGCAATCTGGTATGGAGCTTTGTTGCTAAGACTCATTGTTTTCCAGAGGAACTGTCTTTGTACATGTGAGTGCTTAGCTACGAGTTCTTCATATACAAAGCCTTTTACAATGAAAGGGATCTCTGAGGTTGAGAATGGTTTCATGTAAGCACGTAGTACTTGGTGAGTAGTGAATGCTTTTGGTGGTAAACCTAGATCTTCCTGAATACGATTAGCTAACCACAGACCTTCTGTACTAGAGATCTTACCTTTGAGTTGATTCTTACAAGTTTCTACAAAAACTTGTGCAAAGGCTACGCTTTGTTGATAAGACCATTGTGTCATGTGTATTACCTTTGTTGGTGGTTGGTATTAGCAGCAGAATAGTGCTACTACAATGAATAGACAAGCGTATAGTAACATGGTGTGATTCCTTACTTGAGAGGGTTGATGAGACTGGTTACTTTTTGATCAGAACTGAGGGGCTTGAGGTAGCCCCTTGATTCTAAAGGGAATATTAAAATGGTAGATCGTCGTCTAGATCATGAGCATAGACTGGAGTCTGAGGTTTCTGAACTGGAGCTTTCTTAGCCGCTGGTGCACGAGAAGCTTTAGGTTGTGGTACTGGTTGCTCTGCTTCTTCAGCTTGATATTGAGGTGTGCGTTTGACTGTCTCAACAAACGTACAGGTATCAATACCAATTACGGTACGACTACGTTTTTCTTGGGTTACCTTATCTACCCATTGGTTCAGTAGTACACGACCTTGAATGACTACGAATGTACCAGACTTCAGGTAATGTGACAGAGTCTTTGCATACTCACCGATACAGGTACATGTATTCCACTGTACTTGTTCGCTGGTATTGCCTGTTTGTGAATCGATTGTTGTGTAGTTTGTTGCTACACTAAAGGTAATCTTTACTACACCAGATGGTAACATTGTTACTTCTGGATGTGCACCGATATAACCACTGAAATTTGTTACAGGACGATTATCCATGATGTTGCTCCGAATATTGATTGAGAAGGTTGTGAAGACCCCATATCTTTATACAGGGTCTATAGTATCAAGCTTTTGGTTGTTCAGCTTCAGGTTCTTCAGTTGTCCGATACTTATCTTCCAACTTACGACGTTGAGCTTCTAACCGTGTATATGTTGCAATCTCTTTGATCTCTTGATCTAAGAGTTGAGATGGACTTAGTGTTTTCCCGATTGCTTTCTTAAACAAACGGCCTACACCTGCTGTAGTTAAAGTTTCTGTGGGATAAGCTTGATCGAGGTTTACACCTTCAGCAAACTCACCACGTACTACTTTGATTACATCACCATTAGTAAGTGTTACTAATAGGGATACTGATTGTTCAACAGCAGATTTGAGAACTGATAATACATTCTCAGAATATACTGTAGGTACACCAGCTTCATCAATAGTAATGATAGAAGCAATGTTTTCAAGGATGTTGCCATTAGTAAGGGACATTAAAGTACTCCAAGATGCCGTAATAGATGAAGCTGCAGATAAAGCCAACGATGAATACAAAGAGAAACATTATTGCTTCTCCTTTTGTTGCTCAATATAACGATGAAAACATTCAGAGTTATTCATACATTTTAAATGCTGTAGACCTAAGTCTATTTTGGTAAACAACATATTGAATGTACCTAACATAATAAGAATTATTAAGATGCCTACAAAGTTAAGATAGTTGATCATATATACCTCAGATATGGGAATGGGTTGATAGGTGAGAGTACTAAGTGGGCAGCCACTACGCAGTCTATATAAAATAGAAACTCAGTACTCTCAATTTAAATATTACAGCAGGTCAGAGTCAGTAGCTTCATCAGCTGGATGCTTTGTACCCCATTTCAGGGCAAGCTTCTCAGCTTCTTTCTGAACTTTCTCGAATGCCTGTACCATTGGATAGATAGCCGGAAGCATGTGCTTGAATACTTTACCATTGTACTCAATGTAATCGACAAGGAATTCGTCTGGAATTGTGACGGTCAATTCTTTGTCTTTGTAGCTTACAGCAAAACCTTTGCATTCTTTCTCGAAAGAATCAACCATTTCGAAAATGTTCGGAGTTGGTTCAGCTGGAACTTCTGGATGCGCAGCTTTGAATTCTTTGATCGCTTCGTTTGTATCAGCAATCATAGTAGCCAAAGCGATTGTTACAACTTTAGGGAATGTGAATTTCATGAGTATTGCTCCATTAGTAAGGAAGGTTTGCTACAGGAACGCTGTAGCACCGTACACGTTAAATGAATTCGCGAAATGTAAGTGATATACGTGCTGTGTTGAAGAAGGTTCGAGGAATTTCGTGAGTGTAATTTAACTGGCATTTACTACCCATCACGAATACTGAACCATCTTTTAAATCTACACTAACACTATCAGTTTTATCTTTCTTGTTACGAAGGATAAACTTACAGTCTGCACCAAGAGAAACTGATACTACAATAGGATCAGCAACAAGCTCGCGTTCGTTATCACTATGAGCTGATATACTAGAATAAGTATTAGCTGGATAATGATTAAGAAGACAAGCATTGAAATTAGTACCAAGCAATTTGTTGATACGTAACATCAATTGATAGATCTGCCTATCCCAATCCGTTGCAGGTACAACGATACCACTGTATGCGTATGGTTTACCCATTGAACATACACCACGAGGTGATTTACTACCACCGCGATAGATAGGATGATACCAATCTATTTTGTTTAACAAGCGGTTGAGATGGTGTTCAGTGTTGGATATAGGAAAGTCAAGGAAATGAGCTTCGGCTTGTTGAAGAAGAGACTGCATGTGGATATACCTCAGTAGAGAATGTCAAAGAAACGTCCAAAGGCTTTTGCAGTAGAACCTCGCGCATTCAGCATGAAATACGCAAAGTCCCACTGAAGGTGCTACGCGGAGTCAGTTTTGAATGGTTTAAGAAGAGCATTAAGCATTGCTTGTGCATCTTCCAAAGTAAGAAATACTAAACCTAAACCAACTTCTGGAAAGGTAACCCAATCTTTTTCTTTACAAATTGGAGAACCTTCTGAAAGTGAGTTAATACAGTAGAGTTTAGTTTGTCGTAGTAAGCTACTAAACTCTTCCATACTAATACCCGCTTTCACTAATGTATTGTTAACAATTAACATCAGAGGTGGGTTCTCTCCAACATGTATAATCGATTCAACACTTGGTTGCCAGCCACCAGCGAACAGGGGAATTAAATCTCCATTCAAAGTTAACTTCGTCCAATTACCTGTTTGCTGACAACAGTAGTAAATAGGCTGAGAAGTATCTTCGAGATACGCTTTAAGTAAATTATAGTGAGGATGTTTCATTTGTTGCCTCATACTGTTTGATTGATTCGATAAGCTTGTCACACTCTGCAAGCCACTGTTCTCGTGTTACCTCATCCTTATACATAGGAGGAGGGTTACGAGCACTCCATGCTAAGCTATCGTACGCAAAGAGATCACGCACAACATATGCATCTGCATCATTAGGAAAATGATGTCGAAGGCTACGAGAGTCGCCGTTAGTATATTCAGTGTATTGACCAATAACACATTGAGAAGGACTTACCATTTCAAAGATATGTCCTTCTTCTGCACCTTGAACCCAAGAACGAATATTCTTGAGTTTCTTTAGCCCTGTTTTACTAAGCATTTTTTGCTTCCTCTAGAACATGTGGATACATTGCAAAGTATTTTACCATTGCTTCAACAGAGGCTAATGAAATACCTTCGTCTACAATATTTTCGAGTACACTTAAAGCTTTTTGCTTTTCAGCAGCAGCTGGAGTCCACTCTAAAGTATTATCAGCCCCAAGCAATAATTCGATAGGCTTCTTAGGCTTTTCATCCATTTCTAATAGAAAGTTGCGATCATGTGTATCACAAACAATTTTAGCGCCTTTTGAAAACTCGATATCTGCATACTTTTCATGGTACGCGTTTACCAAGTTTACTAGGTTACTTTCTACTGCTGGTTTTTGACCTGCTACATAGAACAGTATATGACTATGAGTAGGATACCAAAGCTTTACAGCTACCATAGATCTCATGTTAAAACTCCTTCATAGGATATTTCCATTTGCAGATATAAACATCTGAACGAACATTATGCATAGATCGACTCTCAAAAGATTTAAGAGGTACGAAATATACGGTATAACTTTGAACTGAAGGATCTTTCTCCAGTTCAACAATAAGCTTATGCATAGCTTCAGTGTCAGGCACGATGATGTTGGGCAGCACTAGGCCACCCACAGCATACGTTACAGCAATTTCATACTGCATACATTATTCCTTTTTGATAGGTGAGATGTATGTTGTTGAAGTTACAAGCTCATTCTGATACTCAGTTTGAATGCTAGCAAGTTTTGCTAACACATTCTCCTCTGTTAGATAACCAGCGGTACGCAAGTAACCAAGCATTTCCTCTGCATAACGCCAGTATTCCCCCATATTGTTATGAGTAAATGAGAACGTTACCTTACCATCTGCGCGAATAATCTTTTCGACAGTCCAGTCCATCGGTGTTACTTCACGCTTACGACGACGTTCTTCTTCATCGCGTTTACGTTTCTTATGCTCTTTATTCCACTCAACCAATTGCCAAAAGATGAACATTAAGGCTGCGCCAAGTAGGAATGCTAGTGTACTAAAGTTCATGTTACTCTCCAAAAGAATTTGCTGCACCAAGGTATACACTACAATGACAAATGTTTTTGCCTTTGCAGAAGCAACCTAATACTTTGCCCTTCAAGCTTTTGATGTTAGCTCGAAAGATAGAATCTGATTTCCACTTACGCATAAAGTCAAAGCGAAAGTGAGCCACTGCTTGTTCTACGGTATCAACTTTAATTGTACCTACAATATTGGGTAAATGACTGTAGGTATTACCAAGTGTTGAACCTCTACCACGACCACAGTAAACATCGTATGCTTCTTTAAAGCCAATGTTTGCTAGTAGATGTGAGTACTTCTCTTGATTTTCATAACATTTCTCAAGAGAATGCTTTAACCATATAGAGTATATAGTTGAAGCTTGGCAGTTGTGTCCTGCTTGTCCGAACATATCTGAGAAACCTTGATGGTTATTCAAGATATATTTCAACAGATCAGGATTCTCCTCAAAATACTTTTCCCATAGAGTATGGTATAGAGAGGTGACTTCAGCCATGTTTATAGCTTTCTTACCCTTAGCCTCTTTAGGTAATAAGTTTGTTGATCCATCTTCAAACACTTTAGCTGCTTGATAGATTTCTTCGATTGACTTATTACCATAGGCTTTAAGCTTAGCATAGAATGCGCTAAAGGCTTTATTGCCTCTAGAGCTACATTCTAGGTATGGTGGCATACCACACTGGATCATTAGCGATCTCCAATATTCTCAAAAGAGAAGCCTTCCAGTTCGTACTCGTCAACTTCAGAAGTTGGGCGATAGTTCATGAAACCGCCTTCAGACATACGTTTGCGAGCTTCTTCCATTGAAGTTGCTGTTACAACAATACATCCAAAGACACTATGATCTTGTACGTAAATCTTTAGCATTACACTACTCCTGTATCATACTTTGTTTTTTACTAAAAACAAAAAGGCTTCTTTAAGGAATGGTGTTTCTAAAAACACCCCTCCTCGATACATACAACGAAACATAATTTTGTTCCGATAGAATATACGCACACTAGCATTACCATTGTTGATCTTCATGGTGTTACTCCTGTGGATTAAGAAACTCTGCAATCTCTTGTAGTACTGCCTTCTTATCAGGAAGACCAAGATTGAAGATTGGGATTTGATGTAGATCAGCAATCAACAATGCAGTTCTCGTACCCCCTACTTTATTACCAGCAGGAGTCCAAGTGATAACAGCATCAACAGGATGATCGAGATTGTAACCAAGAATCTGATGACAATTCCGCGAATGCATTCCTCGGGCATACTCATTACAGCGACTCCAATGTTGTTCTCCCAACACTTGTAAACACAGCAACTCTGTTTCAGCAATTAAATCTGGATTACGGAGAATTGCAAGATGTTTGTTTGGTAATGGATTACTATCAATTTTATCTTGATCAGAAACATATACTTCAAAGTGTGCTGGAGTTACAAGACCTTCAGCAAGAGCTTTGGAATACATACGTTGGGCTATAGAGTCCATACCCGTAGGACAAAGGCCACTACTAAAGGTATGGCCTAGTTGAGCTAAGCGATAAGCAACCTTTTCGCAAAGCGGAATGTCACAATGATAGCGAGCTTGACGATGCAGCTCTCTTGAACCGATTAAAGCAATACGCATGGTTACCTCCTACGAGTAACTAAAAATGGATGGATGACCCCTTCTGTCGTCAGTGACGGGAATCGTACTTCACTCAATTACGGGAAAGCCTTTTTAACTAGGCAAAAACGTAGACTAACACTATTACATTCTTACATGAGTTACTTTATAAAAGGGAGAGTATCCCTCTTTTTCTCTCATGTCCCCATAGTGCTAAGGGGTATATGGTTTATTCAGCGTAAGTTAGAAAACCATAGAGATATAAGCATATAGTAAGTGTAGAAATAAACACAATACCGAATAGCTTAATATCAAACTTTGAAACACTCTCTACAGCTTTTTGAGTAACTGTAAGATTATCCCAACGTTTCTTTTCTTCAATCTCAGAGATTGTCTCTACTGGTTGAAGTACGTTAAACACAGCTTTAGAAAGCATAAACCGATATAACTGAATTAACTCTAAACAAGCAAGAGTCATTTCGTTATGCTTATGTTTCTTATCCTCATGTAACTTAGGAACTGTAAGGGTACCTAAATCTGTTTTTAGTAGATTATAGATAACCATACAATCACCAGCAGCATAAGAAGCAGGCAGAATGCTAAGAACACTAGCGGAAGCCAATAAGATGTTTACAGCATCATCAACATAACTACCATTAGGTACAAGGTAATGTGCATCCAACATTGAGAAGATTTCTTCATTCAATGCTCGAAGTTGCCGATGAGTTTCACAATCACCGTAGATTGTTAATGCTTCAAATCTTTCCAACTGAATGATTTGATTCAGTAAACCACGTAGCATTACCTTTAAATCATTCTTGTAGTAAACACGATTCAAATCAATATAACAATCATCAATAGCTCCACACATATCTTCCCAAGCTTCTGCTAAAGGTTGAATATGAGAGATAGGAAGTGTAACAGCAGACATGATAGTCTCCTATTGTTAAAAGGATACAGAACCCATTACTAGACCTGTAAAGAAATAGTAAGTAAGGTAATGAACTAAAGAGATATAGCTATTACCCTCCCATTTGCAGAGTACTGCAGCTACAGGTAATCCTAAAATTGCACCAAGAAGGATTGATCCTAGTTGGCTATCAATAAAGAACTCAATAAGAAGTCCGTTGTGAATGATACTGATGCATAGTAGTATCAAACTAAGAAACACGTTCATATCTTTAAACTCCTATATCTAAGATGAAAAACCTAAAGCAACTCGAATCTCAGAAGCTTTATCTTTGTACCCTTGGTTGTAGGATTCTTTTAAAGCCCACTTGATGCGTTGC
>Ga0209599_10001218_pt1 | contig 12794 bp, 15 predicted proteins | sample Shrwel_input2_FT_FD_187534 | JGI IMG/M metagenome (GOLD analysis project Ga0209599, IMG submission 187534) | Subsurface microbial communities from deep shales in Ohio, USA - Utica-3 well 1 S input2 FT (SPAdes) (version 2) ... | reverse complement strand
ACGCCATTTTGATGTCTTTACGCACAACTACTTGTCCTGTATCCGGTTCGTCTTCGCCATTAATGATTTTCATGATACAGGTTTTACCCGAACCATTTTTGGCAATAAAGGCGATTTTTTGGTCTTTATTAATCCCAAACGAAATGTTTTCAAACAAAGTGCGTTCGCCAAATGACTTCGATATATTTTCTACAGATAAGTAATTCACAACGGTAATTTTTTGCAAAAGTAATCTTTTGAAACGAAACTTTGTCACTTTGAGTCTTTGCAACTTTAATACTTAAAATATATCTTTGAAAAATGCAACTCTCAGTAATCATACTCAATTATAATGTCCGCTATTTTCTCGAGCAATGCGTTTTGAGTGTTCAAAAAGCACTAGAAGTCATTGATGGCGAAATTATTGTGGTGGATAATCATTCGTCGGATGACAGTTGTGCCATGATGAAACAACGTTTTCCAAACGTAAAACTCATCGAAAACAAAGAGAACTCAGGCTTTCCAAAAGGGAATAACATAGGGGTGGCTCAGGCCAAAGGTGAGTATATCTGCATTCTCAATCCTGATACTGCAGTAGCCGAAGATACTTTTGAAAAAGTCTTGACCTTCGCTCAATCTAAAACTGATTTAGGAATCCTAGGCTGCAAACTCATCGACGGGACAGGAAACTTTTTGCCAGAATGTAAAAGAGGCGTTCCCACACCTTGGGTGGCGTTGACTAAAATTTTCGGGTTGTATAAATTCTTCCCAAAATCAAGTTTTTTTAATAAATATTATGCACAGCATTTATCCGAAAATGAAACTGGAAAAGTCGATATTCTTGTTGGTGCTTTTATGCTCATGAAACGTGATTTGTACCTCGAAGTAGGCGGATTTGATGAAAATTGCTTTATGTATTCCGATGACATTGATTTGAGTTACATGGTTTTGAAAAGTGGAAAACAAAATTATTATTTTCACGAAACTTCTGTGATTCATTATAAAGGGGAAAGTACGGTTCGCGACGAAAAGTATGTGGCTAGATTTCGAGAAGCAATGCAATTTTTCTATAAAAAACATTTTGGAGGTTCTTTCATTTTTGATGTGTTGATGCGAATGGGGGCGTTTGCTTTCAGTTTGTTGAAAAAAAGTCAGCAGAAAAACAAAGTATTTCAGGCAGATGAAACTATTTTTTTTACCAAAAACGAACATCTGTTATCTTTAGATTTTTCGGTAACCTATCACTCCCAACTCCAAGATTTTGTTTCAAATCCTAATGTCAATTATAAATTAGTATTTGATACTCATTCGTTTACCAACAAAGAAATTATTGATTTTATGGAACGAAGTAAAGCTAAGAATCTGACTTTCAGTAATTATGTTTCTTCTTCTCATTTTATAATCGGTAGTAACAACGCAAACGATATAGGTGAAGTAATTAATTTAACAAAAAATAGCTAATTCATTACATATCGAATGAAAAATTGTTAATTTTGCAAACCAAATAAGAAAACACAACTTTAGTTTAAAAATATGGCAAAGTTTGAATTGAAATTACCCAAAATGGGAGAAAGTGTTGCTGAAGCAACAGTAACCAACTGGTTAAAAAAGGTTGGGGACAAAATTGAAATGGATGAGGCTGTACTTGAAATTGCTACCGATAAGGTAGACAGTGAAGTGCCTTCGGAAGTAGCGGGAACGCTGGTTGAAATTCTTTTCAATACCGATGATGTGGTACAAGTAGGTCAAACGATCGCTATTATTGAAACGGAAGGGGGTGCCGTTGTAATTGATACGCCAAAGGCAGATGCTGCTCCGGTAGCTGTTGCTGAAGTTGCAAAAACTGTAGAGGCAGCAAAAGAATTAGTAGCTCCCGCAGATTTTTCAGGGTCTGATAAATTCTTCTCTCCGTTGGTGAAAAACATCGCAAAAGAAGAAGGTATTTCTCTAGCCGAATTAGAATCTATTCAAGGTTCTGGTAAAGATGGGCGTGTTAACAAAGAAGATTTGTTAAATTATATTAAAAATAGAGGTTCTCAGCCAGCAGTGGTTGCAGCTCCTGCGGCTCAAGCGCCAAAAGCTGCTCCTGCAGTTCAAGCCGCTCCAGTTTCTGTAAACGGTGGTGATGAAATCGTGGAAATGGACAGAATGCGCAAGCTAATTTCGGGTTACATGGTGGCTTCGGTACAAACTTCGGCTCACGTGCAATCGTTCATTGAAGTAGATGTGACCAACATCGTAAAATGGAGAGACAAAGTGAAAAATGCTTTTGAAAAGAGAGAAGGAGAAAAATTGACTTTCACGCCAATCTTCATGGAAGCGGTAGCAAAAGCACTGAAAGATTTCCCGGGAATGAATATTTCGGTGGATGGTGAGTTTATTATCAAACGTAAAAATATAAACTTAGGTATGGCGGCAGCTTTACCAAACGGAAACTTAATCGTACCGGTTATTAAAAATGCAGACCAGTTAAACTTGGTAGGGATGGCAAAAGCGGTAAACGATTTAGGAAACCGTGCAAAAGCAGGTAAATTAAAACCAGACGATACGCAAGGAGGGACTTATACGGTAACGAATGTAGGAACTTTTGGTTCTGTGTTCGGAACCCCAATTATCAACCAGCCACAAGTAGGTATTTTAGCATTAGGGGCTATCCGTAAAGTACCGGCAGTTATTGAAACACCAGAAGGAGACTTTATCGGAATCCGCCAAAAAATGTTCTTGTCTCACTCTTATGATCACAGAGTAGTAGACGGAGCCTTAGGGGGAAGTTTTGTGAAACGTGTTGCTGATTATTTAGAAGCATTTGATGTGAATAGAGACTTTTAAAAATAAAAACAATATATTTGTTATTACAACCCTTTCAGAGTTTTGAACGCTGAAAGGGTTTTTAAAATAAAAAAATGGAACTTAAACTAAACAGACCAATTTGCTTTTTTGATCTAGAAACCACAGGGATAGATGTAGCTAGAGACCGAATTGTAGAAATTGCCATAGTTAAAATATATCCCAACGGAAACAAGGAAAGCAAAACGTGGTTGGTAAACCCCACTATTCCAATCCCAGCTCATGCAACAGCGGTACACGGAATTACGAATGAGAAAGTGGCCAACGAACCTACGTTTGCAGCATTGGCTACTCAGGTTCATAACATGATTAAAGATTCTGATTTGGCAGGATTTAATTCTGATCGATTTGATATTCCGTTATTAGCGGAAGAATTATTGCGTGCTGAGGTGGATTTTGATATGAAAAACAGAGTTTCTGTCGATGTGCAAACTATTTTTCACAAAAAAGAAGAACGAACCTTAAGTGCTGCCTATAAGTTTTATTGCAATGAAAGCCTTGAAAATGCTCATAGTGCCGAAGCTGATACTGAAGCAACATACGAGATTTTAAAAGCACAGTTGGATCGTTATCCGGATTTGGAAAATGATATGAAAACACTTTCAGAATATACTACTCGTAAAAAGTCGGTAGATTTTGCCGGATTTATCGCTTTAAATGCCGAAGGACAGGAAATTTTTACCTTCGGAAAGCACAAAGGTGCTTTAGTAGATGAGGTTTTAGAAAAAGAGCCGGGTTATTTTGGTTGGATTCAAAATGCTGATTTTCCGTTGTATACCAAAAAAGTATTGACAGCAATAAAATTAAGAAAACTAAATACAAAACAGTAGTCAATTTGCAATTTTTGAGATACTGAATATTGAATATTATGAAGATTATTTGCATAGGTCGTAATTATGTTGACCATATTTCCGAATTAAAGAACGAGCGTCCTAGTGAGCCCGTTATTTTTATGAAACCTGATTCGGCAATTTTGTTAAAACAGCATCCTTTTGTGATTCCGGAATTTTCTAATGATGTGCATCATGAAGTAGAAATTTTGGTTAAAATCAACAAAGTAGGGAAGTATATCGATGCTAAATTTTCCCATAAATATTATGATGAAATTGGATTGGGTATTGATTTTACCGCCCGTGATTTGCAAAGTAAGCTCAAAGAAAAAGGGCTACCATGGGAAATCGCCAAAGCATTTGACGGTTCGGCGGTAATAAGTGACTTTTTATCGATAAAAGAATTCGATTCGCTAGAAAATATTAACTTTGAGTTAAGGTGTAATTCGGATATTGTTCAAAAAGGAAATACCAATCAAATGTTGTGGAAAATAGATGAAATCATCGCCTACGTTTCTCAATATTTTACTTTGAAAAAAGGAGATATTATCTTTACAGGAACACCTTCGGGAGTGGCAAAAGTACATCCGAATGACATTTTAGAAGGCTTTATTGAAAACAAACAACTATTTAAGATTCAAATAAAATAATGGCAATACATTATAATCTTGCAAAAGTATATGCAATTTCTGATGACGATGCAGACTTTGTTCGTCAAATCATCACTCTTTTTGTAGAAGAAGTGCCGGAAGACATCAAACAAATGAAGGCTGGAATCAAAGCTAAAGATTATGCGCAAGCTTACGGTTATGCACATAAAACCAAACCTACACTTGATTTATTAGGAATGGATGCGGCCAAAGAAGAAATTCTTCAAATTGAGCAATGGACCCGTGATCAAGGAAAGAAAAAAGAAATCAAAGAAGTTTATAAAAGTCTAGAAACCAGAGTTCAAGCAGCACTTGATGAGGTGAAAAAAGATTTTAATTTTTGATTTTTTTAATCAAAAGAATTTCAATGTAATAATCGAGCGGTCTAACCATCTAAAGATCGAATAATCTAAAAAAATGAACGCAGCTATTGTAACTATAGGTGACGAAATCTTAATTGGTCAAATCGTAGATACTAATTCGGGTTTCATTGCTAAGTCTTTGGATAAAATTGGTATTCGGGTACACGAAATGCTTTCCATTTCAGATGATAAACAACATATTTTAGAGACCCTTTCTCAGCTTCAAAATAGAGTTGATGTAGTCATTATAACGGGTGGTTTAGGACCTACCAAAGATGATATTACAAAAAAAACATTGTGCGAATACATGAATGATGTTTTGATTTCTGATCCGAAGGTGTTGGAACACGTGACACAACTTATTGAGAATTACTTTAAGCGTCCCATTACTCAGTTAAATAAAGATCAAGCGTTAGTGCCTTCAACTGCAAAAGTGCTTTTTAATCAAGTAGGGACAGCTCCGGGTATGTGGATGGAAAAAGAAAAAACCATTTTTGTTTCCTTGCCGGGAGTTCCTTTTGAAATGAAATATTTGGTTGAAAACGAAGTGGTACCGCGTTTGGTGGAGAAATTTGATCGGCCTTATATTCTGCACAAAACTTTAATGACTTATGGTGTTGGGGAAAGTTTACTGGCCGAAAGAATTGAAGTTTGGGAAGATAATTTACCCGAATTTATTAAACTGGCTTACCTACCAAGTGTTGGAAGTGTTCGTTTGCGACTAACAGCCAGAGGAGGTAATCAGGATGTTTTGTCACGAGCTGTTGAAGAGCAAATTGAATTAATCAAACCACAAATTGAGGACTGTTTGGTTGGTTTAGAAGAAGAGGAGACTTTAGAGGTGGTTTTAGGAAGATTGTTGACGGCAAAGAAATTAACCATCGCTACTGCTGAAAGTTGTACGGGAGGTAAAATAGCGGCAATGCTTACTTCGGTGGCAGGGGCTTCTGCTTATTTTAAAGGCAGTGTGGTTAGTTATGCAACTGAGGTTAAAGAAAATATTTTGGAAATTCCGCATGATTTAATTCAAAAAGGATCAGTAGTGAGTGCCTCAGTGGTAGAAGCTATGGCTTTAAATGCTCAAAAGTTATTTCAAACCGATTTTGCAATTGCGACAACCGGAAACGCAGGTCCTACAAAAGGAGAGGCTGATGCCGAGGTTGGAACTGTTTTCATTGCTATTGCAACTCCAAACGGTGTGTTTTCGGAAGAATTTAACTTCGGACAACCGCGTGAGAAAGTGATTGATAGAGCGGTAAACAAAGGATTGGAGTTGGTTTATAAAGAAATTTCAAAAAACTGATAAAAATATTTTGCGTAATCGTTTTCTTTTTTGTTACTTTGCACCCTGATTTTGAATAACGATAAAAGATAAGATAATGTCAAGAGTTTGTGACCTTACAGGAAAAAGAGCGATGGTAGGAAATAACGTTTCTCACGCTATGAACAAGACTAAGAGAAAATTCTCTGTTAACTTGGTTAAAAAACGTTTTTACCTTCCTGAAGAAGACAGATGGATTACTCTAAGAGTAGCTGCTTCTACAATTAAAACGATTAACAAAAACGGAATTTCTGCAGTTCTTAAAAAAGCACAAGCAGACGGATTTATTAAATAATCTGTTCCTAAATAACTATATAGCAAGATGGCAAAGAAAGGTAATAGAATCCAGGTAATTTTAGAATGTACGGAGCACAAAACTTCTGGCGTAGCTGGAACGTCTCGTTACATTACGACTAAAAACAAAAAGAACACTCCAGACAGATTAGAGATTAAAAAATTTAATCCAATCTTAAAAAGAGTAACTGTACACAAAGAGATTAAATAATTAGAAGGTTTTTATCTTCAAATAAATAGTATAAGTCATGGCAAAGAAAACCGTTGCAACCTTACAAACCGCTTCTAAGAGATTATCTAAAGCAATCAAAATGGTAAAATCACCTAAAACAGGTGCTTACACTTTTGTTGAAGCAATTATGTCTCCAGAAGAAGTAGATACTTTCTTACAAAAGAAATAATCTTATCTATTCAATATAAAAAAGCTACTTCTTTACGAAGTAGCTTTTTTATTTTATATTTTTTTCTAGTCTAATATTTTTTTTCTAGGAAGAGCAACACCTCATAAAAAAACTATACTTTTGTGAAAACAAATTGTAATGTGTTTTATTTCGGTTTGTTCCTGATTTTAGGAGTGAAAATTTTGCATTCATAATTTTTCAGTCCTGCAATCTTTTTAATCTTTCAATCAAATTAGAAATGAGCTTTTTTAAAAAATTATTTTCTTCCGAAAAAAAAGACTCTAGCCTTAGTCAAGAGGCAAAAGAAACACTAGATAAAGGTCTTGAAAAATCAAGTACCTCCTTTTTATCCAAATTAACCAAAGCGGTTGCTGGTAAGTCTAAAGTAGATGACGATGTTTTAGATAATTTAGAAGAAGTGTTGGTGACTTCCGATGTTGGGGTAAACACCACCTTAAAAATTATCGAGCGTATCGAAGAACGTGTTTCCAAAGATAAATACCTGGGAACTGAAGAACTAAACCTAATTCTTCGTGAAGAAATTGCCGGTTTACTTTCAGAAACTAATTCAGGAGAAGAAACAGAGTTTACCATTCCAGCCAATAAAAAACCGTATGTGATTATGGTAGTTGGGGTAAATGGAGTAGGTAAAACAACTACGATTGGAAAATTGGCAAACCAATTCAAAAATGCGGGTTATAAAGTGGTTTTAGGTGCTGCCGATACTTTTCGTGCCGCTGCTATTGACCAATTGCAAATTTGGGCTGACAGAGTAGATGTACCCATCGTAAAACAACAAATGGGAAGTGATCCTGCTTCGGTAGCGTTTGATACCTTACAAAGTGCAGTTTCACAAGATGCCGATGTTGTGATTATTGATACTGCTGGACGTTTGCACAACAAAGTTGGTTTGATGAATGAATTAACTAAAGTAAAAAGAGTGATGCAAAAAGTGGTTGGAGATGCTCCCCACGATGTAATGTTAGTTTTAGATGGTTCTACAGGTCAAAATGCTTTCGAGCAAGCTAAAGAGTTTACTGCGGCTACAGAAGTTTCTTGTTTAGCAGTAACTAAATTAGACGGAACCGCAAAAGGTGGAGTGGTAATTGGTATTTCTGACCAATTCCAGATTCCGGTAAAATATATTGGAGTAGGGGAAGGAATTAACGATCTTCAAGTGTTTAATAAATATGAATTCGTAGATTCGTTCTTTAAATAATATGCAAAACTTTAAACCTTTTCACTATTTCTTATTTGCTACTTCATCTTTGCTGTTGGCGCAATACACCAAGAACTTATATGTTTCGATAGTATTTTATTTAGTAGCCTTAGTCTTATATATACTGGCACTGATAAGGTTTAATAAAGACAAGAAATAAAAAAATCCAGCTCGTGCTGGATTTTTTTGTTTTATACGGTTCCCAAAGTGTAGAGCTGTTCCATGGTAGGGTTCTTGCTTCCTCCAGTAGGTTCTAGAGTAATACCGAAAGCTTCGGCATCATTGGTGTTTTCGACTTTGAAAATACGACTGTCATTTGTTTTAAAATTGTCTAACAATCCTATGCTTGTAGGGGTTAGACTCGGTTTGAGTTTTAATGACCAAACTTGATAAACCATTCCTTGAGGTGGTTCGGGTAGTTGTGATGCATCTACATACACCGTTTGTGTGTTCTTATTCCAATATACTTTGGCCGATGAAGATGGTGAAACGGTTTGACCAGCTAGGGTAATTATTTTATTATTGCTATCTCGAATTACATTAATAATGGATTTATTTTGTTCTATTTCGCTTTGAGTAGCGACTACAATTTCATTTAATTTTGATTTTTCGTTTTCTAAAGTTACAATTTCATTTTTGAAACTAATTTGTTGGTTGTATTGATATCCTATGCCTACAATTAAAATCGCTGCTGCAGCCCAACCAATATAGTTATAGCGATTCACTTTAGTGTTTAACAGTATTGTTTTATTGGCTCCTAAATCTAATTTAGATTTCGTTTTTTCATAATTATCTGCTGATAAAAAAGGAGAAAAACTACTGGATAGATTTACCATGGCATTTTCTATAGAAATAATTTCATCATTAATTTCTTTGTTTTGTTTGGCCAAATTAGCTATTTCGATGTTTTCAGCTTCACTAAGTAAACCATAAACATAAAGTTCTAATTTTCCAGAGGCTATATATTCTTTACTATTCATTTTATACTTGTAAAAAATTTCTTAAATCATTGATGCAGTTTCTATTGTTCGTCTTTACTGTGCCTAGCGGAATTCCTAATTCTTCTGAAGCTTCTTGTTGGGTATATCCTTTAAAAAAGAGTAAATCAATTAAAGAGATGCATTTCGGTTTTAACTTTTGAATAAATTCTTTAATTCCGATGGTATCAATTCTATTAACCATTTTATTACTGTCATCTAACAGATGTACGAAATTATCGGAAGAAAGGTTTTTTTGAGCATTGTTAAAGTTTTTAGAACGCATTTTATCAATACTGGCATTTCGGGCAATATTGAGAGCCCAAGTATAAAACCTGCCTTTGTTTTCCGAATAGCTATCCATGTTTTTCCAAATTTTCACAAATACCTCTTGTAAAATATCTTCGGCTTCTTCATGGTCTTTTACCAAATTAAAAATAACGGCAAAGAGACTTTTAGAATACATGTTATACAAAACGGTATAGGCATTTGAGTCTTTCTTTTTGACTAATTGTAACACTTCTTCTTGTGACATAGTTTGGTTGTCTTGTTGTTGCAAATCTATATAAAGTTTAGGTACAAAGTATTTTATTTATGAAAAATAGTAAAAAATGCTTTTTTTAAAAACCTGAAAAGTACTGTTTTTAAAGGGGTTTTTAATTTTTTTTAATTTTTTTCAAAAAAACTAAAACCAAAATAGCTTGTACTGCGTAAGTGTTAGTATAATCATTTAAAAACATAAAACAATGAAAAAATCAAGATTGTATTTAGGACTATCGCTGGTTGCGGTTTCAGGTCTAATCTTAATGGCGGCAGATCATGCTGATGCGCCTGCGGTTACGGGTAATGCTAATGATATTACCGATGTGTATGCTTTTCAAGGGCAAGATAACAACAATTTGGTATTTGTGGTTAACACACAAGGTTTGTTGTCACCTGGAGCAACAGCTAATGCTACTTTTAATGAAAATGTGATGACTGAAATTAACATTGACAACAATGGTGACAATGTAGAAGATCTAGTAATTCAAGCTATTAAAAGAGGGAATAAGATGTATTTCTTCGGACCAACAGCTCCAGGAATGACAGGGACAAGTAGCACTATTAAAACAAATGCTGCGGCTGGAAGTGTTCAAATTTCGCAATATGGTGCCTCAGCCATTACGGCAACCAATAATGGAATGAAATTTTTTGCAGGTCCTCGTGATGATCCTTTCTTTTTCGACTTGAACCAATACAAAGCAATTCTAGCTGGAACTGCTTCTGGATTTAATAATCCGGGAACAGACACTTTTGCAGGAACGAATGTACTTTCAACCATTGTAGAAGTACCTAAAACAATGTTAGGATCTTCTTCTTCAATTAATGTTTGGGCAGAAACAAAACAAAAACAATAATTCAACCTTTAAAGAAAACATTATGAAAACAAATAAAATCAAATTTATAGTATTCTCTATTTTAACATCAGCAGTTTTTGTGAGCTGTAATGATAATGATGATTCAACAGAAACAGATTTTTCAGGAACCTATGTACAAAAAGATCAAATGGCTAGGCCAGCCATAAACACAGTGTTTATTGGTTCAGGATCTCCCAAAGACGATTTTAACGCTACCATACCTTCAGCCATGGGAGCCACTTATCAGTCGGTTTTTCAATCAAGATTATTAGCCTTGAATTCAGGTTATACTACCAATGCACTTGGTCAAGATGCTGCAACTTTTACAGGGCTTTTAGCAACTGACGTTTTAGGAGTTGCTAAAACAGGAACGACTACTTTTTTTGACGGCACCAATGTTTTAACAGGTCGTGCTTTGGCAGATGATGTTATCGATGTTGAATTGTTATTAATTTTTGGTGGACCTTCGGGAACTTCAAATTCAGGTTTAACATCAGATCATGTTAATGCAAATGATAAAACCTTTTTGACCTCATTTCCTTACCTGGCTTCAGCTTGGTAAAAACAAATTGACCTACAAAATTAGAGCGTATATCTTGTACGCTCTAATTTTAAAATAACAAACAACAATAAAAAGAATACGCAATGAAAACATTTCAATACACTCTGTTTATTCTAGCAACTCTTGTAATGATTAGTTGTGAAAAAGAAAGTTCAAGGATTGTGAATCCAGCCGATTACGATTCATTTTTGGCAACTAAAGAAAATAAAAGTCTTGATTTTGCTAATTATGAAATCAATTTTTGGCAGAATAAATTTAATGCTGCTCCAAATCAAATCACTTATTTGAGTAAAATCGCCACTAACTATACTTCTCTTTTCGAAATTACCGGAAATATAAACGACTTGTACAAAGCCGAAAAATTATTGGTACAATCTAACCAAGCCTTCAACTATTCCAGTGTTGCAACGATTCGTTCTTTAGCCAGAAACTACATCACGCAACACCGTTTTAAAGAGGCATTAGTTTTAGCAAATAAAGCGTTGATTATAGGTGAAGGTAAAGCAGATACTCAAAAATTGCTTTTTGATGTACAAATGGAATTAGGAAATTATGAAGATGCCGAAAAACAACTTATAGCTTTAAATGATGCTAGTAATTTTAAAGACTTTGATTTTTTGATACGCTTGGCAAAATGGAATGATCATTTAGGGGATTTGGACACCGCAATTTCTATGATGGAAAAGGCAGCAAAAGCCGCTGAATTTAATGATAACAAAACATTAATGGTCTGGGCGTATTCTAATCTTGGTGACATGTATGGTCATGCCGGAAAAATAAAACAAGCCTACAGCCATTATCTAAAGGCGCTTCAAATTAATCCAGAACACAGCTACTCTTTAAAAGGTATTGCTTGGATTGCCTTTTCGTATGAAAAAAATACTACAGAAGCCAAAAGAATAATTTCAAGCATTGCTAAAAAACACAATTCTCCTGATTTCTATTTACTGCAATCGCAAATTGCTGAATTTGAAAAAAAGGAAACCTTGAAACAAAAAATTATGGCTGAATATTTCAAAATGCTTAAGGATAATAATTATGGAGCCATGTACAATAAATACAATGCATTCATTTTTGCAGAAGATCAAACAACTGCTTTTAAAGCTTTGGAAATTGCCAAAATCGAAATTGCTCACAGACCTACTCCAGATTCGTATGATTTATTGGCCTGGGCCTATTATAAACTTGGAGACAATAAAAAAGCCCTACAAATTGCTAACCGTTATGTGGTCAACAAAACTTTCGAACCCAAGCCTAATTACCATTTGGCAATGATTTACAAAGCCAATAAGATGAACAATGCCATAGAACCTATAAAGGCAGATTTACAAAAAAGTTTGTTTGAATTAGGGCCTAATATGATTTCTAAAATTGAAAACCTCTAATGAAAAAAATAGTCTCTACTTTTTTACTTTTTATTGGGCTTACAACTTTTGGTCAAATTCAAAAGGGAATCGTGGTTGATACATTAGGAAACCCTATTGAAAATGCGTATCTAATTAATGAAATTTCTAAAGCGCATGCTCATACCGATGATTTTGGAAGATTTTCAATTGATAAAACCAATCGCAACGACCATTTAATAGTTACGGCTTTAGGTTTTAAAAAAAGATCTTTTGTGATTGATACAACAGAAGTAAAAATAATGTTGACATCCAATTTGTTTAAATTAGAAGAAGTGGTGATTTCGTCCAAATTATCCGCCATGAACATTATTACTAAAATAGATTTAGAAACTACACCGGTAAAATCATCGCAAGAAATTTTGAGAAAAGTCCCCGGATTATTTATCGGACAACATGCAGGTGGAGGCAAAGCGGAACAAATTTTTTTGAGAGGTTTTGATATTGATCACGGTACAGATATAGCTATAGCGGTTGATGGGATGCCTGTCAATATGGTGTCTCATGCTCACGGACAAGGATATGCCGACTTGCACTTTGTAATCCCTGAGA
>Ga0209599_10001217_pt1 | contig 12813 bp, 8 predicted proteins | sample Shrwel_input2_FT_FD_187534 | JGI IMG/M metagenome (GOLD analysis project Ga0209599, IMG submission 187534) | Subsurface microbial communities from deep shales in Ohio, USA - Utica-3 well 1 S input2 FT (SPAdes) (version 2) ... | reverse complement strand
CATTGAAATGAATGAACGCGGTTATGCCACCACGCAATTTGGACAGCATTATCCACTGGCGCACATTCAACGCATTGAAATCATGCGCGGCGCAGGTTCTGTGATTTATGGCGGCATGGCAAAGCTTGGCGTGATTAATATCATTACCAAATCGGCTGAAGATTTAGCGGGCGTGCACCTTGCAGGCAGCTATGGAAAAATGGCTAACGCAGTCGGACATCAAAATCTTAGTTTAATGGCAGGTAATGTTATTGATGACTTAAAAGTCAGTTTATTAGCCACCAAGGGCACAGGGCAACGCAGTGATCGGATTTATACCGATACCTTTGGTAAAAAGTTGGACATGTCTGCCACCAACCATACTGAGCCACAGATGGTTAATTTTGGGGTGCAGTACAAAGGCTTAAGTTTCCGTATGTTACTTGATGGTTATCATACGGATAATCGTGACTCACTCACCAAAATTCGCAATGCGATTCGGACTCAAAATTTCAAAAGCGATAATTACGATGTGCGTTATCAGGAAAATTTAAATCCGCAATTGAAATTAAATGTCAATTTAAACTATTCTCAGCAAAGTCCTTGGGAGTCTTGGGATTATACGGGAGGCTATTATTCTTCTCGTCATTCTTCTGATCGTTATTTAGGCAGTGTGAATTTACAACAGCGGTTTAGTGAAAATCTAAATCTGATTGCTGGCATTGAATATCGTCAAGAAAAATTCACGAGTTTTGGATTTAAGAAAAATACCAATGTGAATAGCCATAGTCATACCTTGTTCATGGAAAGTTTGTATAAGGGCGATTGGGGAAATTTAACCCTTGGGGCGCGTTATGATGACTATAGCCAATCAGGGAGCAATCTTGCTCCGCGTTTAGGATTCACTCGGATGTTTGGGGATTTCCATATTAAAGCCTTATACAGTCACGCATTTCGTGCGCCTGTGTCGTTAAATATCATGGCTAATCCCAATCTTCGACCAGAGTTAACCCAAAATACGGAATTTTCGATTGGGTATGATGTGAATAAAAACATGTTATTGACGGCTAATGTGTTTAACATCAAATCGAAAGACACCATTATTTATGGGGTGTTGCCCACCGCTTTGTTATCTCAAGACCAAAATTATTACAATGCAGCAAAGTCAGACACGCGGGGCGTTGAAGTAGAAGCGCGGTGGAAAGATACTTGGGGTTATGTCACCACCAATTATTCTTATTATCGAGTCATTCAAGATTCTTTAAATGATTTCAAAGCCTTGAATTATCAAACGGGCGAAGATCATAGCAAGGAACGTTTAGCCTTTGCCTCGCACAAAGCCAGTCTGAATAGCAGTTTTAACATCACGCCTAAACTCAGTTTAAACCCGTCTTTAGTGTGGTATGGCAGCCGTTATGGTTATAATCAAACCTCGGATTCAGGTCAGTTGATGCTGGCGAAATATAAGCCCACGCTGTTGGCAAACCTATTTTTGCGTCAACAAGATTTCTTAACCAAAAACTTGGATGTCGGGATTGGGGTTTATAATTTGCTGAATAAAGATTTTGAGTTTATTCAGCCATACAACAGCGGGCACGCGCCTTTACCTGATAAATCACGGGAATTTATTCTAAACTTTTCCTACAAATTCTGAGAGAATGGGCAGATTCATAGGGGTGTTAATACTGACTTAAACAGTCGCAACGCAATTTAAGTCGTACCCCACCTTATTTTCACAGGATAATGTATGCAACCCCTCAATTGTTTAGCCCTAGCGGGAATTCTCCTTCCATTGCAGACCATTGCAGGGACAGAACCCGAAAAAAATACGCTTAAATATTTGCAAGGACTATCCCTAGAAGAGTTGATGGAAGTTCCCATCGGAGTTGCTGCAAAACACAGCTCCAGCCTGCGTGAAACCCCCGGCATTGTCACTGTGATTACCGCAGATGAAATTGCAAAATCAGGGGCGCGAGATTTAATCGATGTATTACGCACCGTGCCCGGTCTGGACTTTGGGGCGGATGTGGCAAATATTGTTGGGGTTGGGGTACGCGGCACTTGGGCGCACGAAGGCGGTTTATTGCTGCTGATTGACGGCATTGAAATGAATGAACGCTCGTATGCCACCAACCAATTTGGGCAACATTATCCATTGGCACATATTCAGCGCATCGAAATCATGCGTAGTGCAGGTTCTGTAATTTATGGCGGTATGGCAAAGCTTGGGGTGATTAATATCATTACCAAATCGGCTGAAGATTTGGCGGGGGTTCACCTTGCAGGCAGCTATGGAAAAATGGCTAAGGCAATTGGGCATCAAAATCTCAGCTTAATGGCGGGTGATGTGATTGATGATTTAAAAGTCAGTTTTTTAGCCACCAAGGGCACAGGGCAACGTAGTGATCGGATTTATACCGATGTGTTTGGTAAACAATTTGATATGGCTGACACCAATCATACTGAGCCGCAGATGGTTAATTTCGGTGTGCAATATAAAGGCTTAAGTTTCCGTATGTTACTAGATAAGTATCGCACGGATAACCTTGATGATCTTGTGAAAACTAACCCTTTTACGACGACAGCGAACTTCAAAAGCCATCATTACGATTTGCGTTATCAGGAAAATTTAAATCCGCAGTTGAAATTAAATGTGAATTTAAATTACTCGCAGCAAACCCCTTGGGAATTCTTGTCTTATATAGCGGGAAATTATTATTCTCGTCAATCTTCTGAACGCTATCTTGGCAGCATCAACTTACAACAACAGTTCAGTGAACACTTCAATCTGATTGCAGGTGTTGAATATCGTCAGGAAAAATTCAGTAATTTTGGTATTGATACAAGCACCTATATAAACAATCATACTCGAACCTTGTTTGTTGAAAGTTTGTATAAGGGCGATTGGGGGAATTTAACCTTAGGGGCGCGTTATGACAACTATAGTCAATCTGGGAGCAATCTCGCACCGCGTTTAGGATTTACCCGCAGCTTTGGAGATTTCCATATCAAAGCTTTGTATAGTCATGCGTTTCGTGCGCCTGTGGGATTCAATATACTCCTTAATCCTGAAATTCGCCCAGAACTGACCCGCAATACTGAGTTTTCAATTGGATATGACGTTAACAAGAACATCTTATTGACAGCTAACGTGTTTAATATCAAATCGAAAGATACGATTATGTATGGGGTGTCGCCCACAGCCATATTTGCGGAAGAGAATCATTATTACAATGCAGCAAAGTCAGGCACGCGGGGCGTTGAAGTAGAAGCGCGGTGGAAAGATACTTGGGGTTATGTCACCACCAATTATTCTTATTACCGTGTAGTTCAAGATTCCTTAAAGGATTATCAAGCGTTTAATTATCAAACGGGCGAAGATCATAGCAAGGAACGTTTAGCCTTTGCCTCACACAAAGCCAGTCTGAACAGCAGTTTTAACATCACGCCTAAACTCAGTTTAAACCCGTCTTTGGTGTGGTATGGCAGCCGTTATGGTTATAATCAAACCTCGGATTCAGGTCAGTTGGTGCTGGCGAAATATAAACCCACTTTATTGGCAAATCTATTTTTGCGTCAGCAGGATTTCTTAACCAAAAATCTAGATGTGGGGATTGGGGTGTATAATTTACTGAATAAAGACTTTGAATTTATTCAACCCTATAATGGTGGACACGCGCCTTTGCCTGATAAATCGCGGGAATTTGTGGTGAATTTTAATTACAAATTCAGATAAAGCACAGACGGCTTAGTCATTAAGCTGTTCACACAAACTGAGCGACTCAGTTTGTGTGTGTTGAGTGATGTCCCAATAGTACAACACGTTGTTGACAGGATAATCTATGCACCCCCTCAGTTTTCTGACGCTCGTAGGAGTCTGTTTCCCCACTTGTCTACTTGCTGAAACCATGACCAAAGGCACAATCCAATATCTCCAAGGCTTGTCTCTTGAGGAATTAATGGATATTCCGATTAATGTCGCAGCGAAACACACCGCAAGCCTGCGTGAAACTCCTGGCATTGTTACTGTGATTACCGCAGACGAAATCGCCAAATCAGGGGCGCGAGATTTAATCGACGTATTACGCACCGTGCCTGGTTTCGATTTTGGGTCAGACGTGACCAATGTTATTGGGGTGGGGGTACGCGGTACTTGGGCACATGAAGGCGGCTTATTGTTGCTGATTGATGGCATTGAAATGAATGAACGCGCGTATGGCACTACTCAATTTGGACAACATTATCCATTGACCCACATTCAACGCATTGAAATCATGCGCGGTGCAGGTTCAGTGATTTATGGTGGCATGGCAAAACTTGGGGTGATTAATATCATTACCAAATCGGCTGAAGATTTAGCGGGCGTGCACCTTGCGGGCAGCTATGGAAAAATGTCTAACGCAGTCGGACATCAAAATATTAATTTATTGGCTGGCGATGTCATTGATGACTTGAAAGTCAGCTTATTGGCTACCAAAGGCACAGGGCAACGCAGCGATCGGATTTATACGGACATCTTTGGTCAACAGTTTGATATGTCTACGACCAACCGTACTGATCCGCAGATGATAAATTTCGGCGTGCGGTATAAAGGCTTAAGTTTCCGTATGTTGCTTGATACTTATACAACGGATAATCGTGACTCTCTCACGAACATTAATCCCACTCGCCCCCAAAACTTCAAAAGTTACAACTACGATCTGCGTTATCAGGAAAATTTAAATCCGCAGTTGAAACTCAATGTCAATTTAAACTATTCACAGCAAAGACCTTGGGAATCATTATCTTATATTGGTGGCTACTATCCTTCTAGTCGCTCTGCGGATCGTTATGTAGGCAGTGCAAATCTACAACAACAGTTCAGTGAGAATTTGCATCTGATTGCGGGTATTGAATATCGTCAAGAAAAGCTCACGAATTTTGGCATTGATAGCAATGCCTATGCAGACAGTCATAATCAAACCTTGTTTGTTGAAAGTTTGTATAAGGGCGATTGGGGGAATTTAACCCTTGGAGCGCGTTATGATGAATTCAGTCAATTTGGAAGCAATCTTGCGCCGCGTTTAGGATTTACTCGTGTATTTGGGGATTTCCACGTCAAAGCTTTGTATAGTCATGCGTTTCGTGCGCCCATAGGATTAAATACACTTTTGAATCCTAAACTCCGCCCCGAACTCACACGAAATGCCGAGTTTTCAATTGGATATAATATAAATAAAAACATGTTATTGACGGCTAACATGTTTAATCTCAACTCGAAAGACATGATTGTTTATGGAGTATCGCCCGTTGCTTCATCCTTGGAAGAGCAGAATTATTACAATGCCGCAAAGTCAGGCACGCGGGGCGTTGAAGTGGAAGCGCGGTGGAAAGATACTTGGGGTTATGTGACTGCCAATTATTCTTACTATCGAGTCATTCAAGATTCTTTAAATGATTTCAAAGCACTGAATTATCAAACGGGCAAGAGCGATGATAAAACCCGTTTAGCCTTTGCCTCGAATAAAGCCAGCCTGAACAGCAGTTTTAATCTTACCCCTAAACTCAGTTTAAATCCGTCTTTGGTGTGGTATGGCAGCCGCTACGGTTATAATCAAATCTCAGATTCAGGTCAGTTAATGCTGGCTAAATATAAACCCACTTTATTGGCGAATCTATTTTTGCGTCAGCAGGATTTCTTAACCAAAAATTTAGATGTGGGGATTGGGGTTTATAATTTACTGAATAAAGACTTTGAGTTTATTCAAGCGTATAACGGTGGGCATGCACCTTTGCCTGATAAATCACGGGAATTTGTGATGAATTTTAACTACAAATTCTGAGAAAATAAGCTGATTCGCTAGGGGACTCATCCTAAGCATGTCTCCAATGCTTAAGCTGCACTCTGCTTAATTTACACAATTAGCAACATTAAAACCTAACTAATTGTGTAAATTAAGGGAGTTACGACTGAAACTTTTTAAAAATTACGCCACCGCTTCCGCAGTTACTTCAACGCCAGCCGCTGCTAACAATTCCTCAACAGAAGCAGGAATCACTTCTAAGCCCAGCTTCTTAGAGAAACGTTTTTCTTTATCATTGGCATCAGGAATCAACACATAGCCAGAATTCGGCTTGGATGCTGCATACATAATATCCGCTAACACCATGCGTTCCGTGTCACGATTCAAACGTAAACCCAATAATAAATAACGCTTTTCTTTGCGGTATTCTTTCAAGAATACTGGAATCCCAAAACCGCCCATTAATTCGGTAATATAATCTACATAATCCGCATCAGAGGCGATATAAGTCGGTTCGGGCATTGGCGTGCCCATCGGCTTAAAGATAATCGGTAAGCTGCTATTGACGGTATCAACAGTAACTTTGTGATAGCTTTCACCATCATGTTGATATAACAAGAAGCGGAACTCAGTCCCTGCCATGCGAGAAATCCCCGCAATCAACACATGTGGCTTTTTAGCTGCTAGCAATTGTAATTGCGTATCACGATTAATATCAATGATATAAGGTAAGTTTAAACTGTCTAACCACGTATGCAACGTGGAAGTCGTCCACTTGGTTTGACCATATAAAGTATCTAAAAAGCGGGTGATAAAACTACGACCGCGTTTTAATTCCTGATTCATTGCCGCCCGTGGAAATTCATACATCAATTTCGGAGACATGGGCTGCCCATTATTCATGGCAAGAATTAAACTGTCACTGTCTGCGGGAATAGGTTGTTTCGTAACAGCATTCACTACGCCATTCAGAGCTTGAGGTCCTAAATAAGGAATCAGTTCGCCTGCTTTTAATTCTGTGATAATTTGGTTCAACGAGGACATTAATCCTACTCCTTCAAACATAGATAAAACCGTATCTAAACCCCCATGCAAGAATTAGCCCATTTACTAACAGTTTGATAGTATTGAATAATTTATTTATATGATTTGTAAGGATTACGACATTGTGGGCTGTGAGCAAACTTTTAACAGCCATAAATTAAACTTGATGAGAGTTCCAAAGTCGCTTTATAGAATTGATTTGAAATTGTCCCTATTCTGAAGTTAAGCTTCAAACTGAATCGTTTATGTTGTCAAAAGAGCTGATTGTGGGTGCAAATTTAGTCGCATGCGTTTTTAATTCGAGCGCGTTGTGCGAATAAATTCGCACCTACGATCAGTTACAGTCTCTATTTACTCAACTAGATTGATTCACTATAACAAAGACCTGCTAGGTTTTTAAAACCTAGCAGGTCTCGAGTCAGATCGAGATTTAGGACTGCCAGTCCTTTTTTATTCTTTTCACGCCCGAATTTCCAACTGCACCGCCCGCCCATTTTCCAAATGGCTTAAGTGCAGCACCGCATTCGCCGCAGGAATAAAACCCACGCCTTTTTCGGGCCATTCAATCAAGCAAATCGCACGCGTATCTTCGACATAATCACGCATCCCGATATATTCCAATTCTTCAGGGTCGCCGAGCCGATATAAATCAAAATGATAAATCGCGGTGTCACCCAATTGATAAGGTTCAACTAAGGTATAAGTCGGGCTTTTCACCGCGCCTTGATGACCCAAAGCCCGCAAAAATCCACGCACTAAGGTGGTTTTTCCCGCGCCCAAATCGCCATAAAGATAAACAATCCCGCCCGTGGCATAACGCGCCGCTAATTTCCCGCCCAAGGCTTCCATGTCTTCAGCGGTGGCAATGTGAATATTTTCAATCGGCATGATGACGACACCAGTGTTCAAAAGTTTCCAAGCGCGTGGCGAACCAAGTTTTCCCCAATTGCCACGCCAATAATACGCCCGTGATATTCGCAGCCGCGTCTTTCCAATCGGCTTGACGCATTCCGCCCAAACCTTGCAGAATTTCCAAAATAATCCCCAAGCCAATAAAACCCAGCGCAAATTTTAAACGCGCTCGGGGCGCGACATATAATTGCACAAACCAGCCCGTGAGCGTGAAATACGCAAGGCAATGTCCCAATTTATCAAGGTTAGGCAAGTTGAAAAACGAGGGTTTGGGCGGCATGGGGGCTTTCAAGGATAAGTAAATAATCAACAGTACCAAACCCCAACCCAATGCCAGCCACAAAGCTTTCCACTGTAATGCAGGATTTATACGATCCAAACCCATAAAATAATACCCAAAATAAAGCGATAAATAACAAAGGGTAACATGCCGATTTTATCCAGCAATTTAATCAAGGTGTGAATACAAATATAGGCACTGATTGCGGAAACCACCATGCCAATGCCAATGTCATTCCAGTGAATATGACTTTCTTCAGGGCTGAGACCGACACCCCGAATTAATTTAAACATTTCATGTGAACCCGCTAACACAATCACAGGAATTGAGAGCAGGAAGGAAAAACGTGCGGCGGCTTTGCGTTCTAAACCTAATAATAATGCGGCGGTCATGGTCACGCCTGAACGCGAAGTGCCGGGAATAATTGCCAAGGCTTGAGCCAAACCAATTAACACGATTTCTTTCCAGCCTAAACTGTATTCGCTGCGTTGACGTTTGCCTACGCTGTCGGCATACCACAACAACGCGCCGAAAATAATCGTGGTGCTGGCAATAATCACCGATTGACGTAATTTTTCATCTAAATGCAGCGCGGATACTAATAAACCGACCAAGGCGGCGGGAATGGTGGCGACCGCAATGCCCCACACTAAACGGCTTTCATCGTCGATTTTGCCCGTGCGCAACGAAGTAAACCACGCGCCAAAGACTTCCCGTAATTGCACACGAAAATAGACCAAAACTGCAATCAATGAACCGATGTGCAAAGAAACGTCAAACGCGATGCCTTGATCTGCCCATCCCATCAGTTTTGGGAATAAAATCAGGTGTGCGGAGCTTGAAATCGGTAAAAATTCTGTAATGCCCTGCAACAGGGCGAGTAAAATAATATGCCAAGTATCCAAGAGAAATCACTTTATTGTGTGTGAATGAAAGCTCAGAGAGCGGTTTATGCCTAGGATAAAGCGCGTTATTGTACGTTGCCTCACCGCATTTGACTATTGATGCGGTTTTCCCCTTTTTTAAATCATGAGTTATGCCATGTCGATTCCTGAACTTAGTGTAGTGATTATTGGGCGCAACGAAGGCGAACGCCTGCTTGCTTGCATTCAGTCGGTGCAAAAAATTCCATTGCCTGCTGAAAAATTAGAAATTATTTATGTCGATTCTGCGTCTACCGATGGCAGCCCTGAACGGGTGGCGGCGTTAGGCGTGCAAGTGATTCAGGTGCAACCTGAACGCCCAGCGGCGGCGATTGGGCGCAATGCAGGTTGGCAAGCGGCGCGTGCCCCATTTATTTTATTTTTAGATGGCGACACTTTGCTGCATCCCGATTTTTACCGCCGCGCCATTGCTGAGTTTCAAAATCCAAAAACTGCCATCGTGTGGGGACATCGCCGCGAGCGTTATCCTGAACGTTCTATTTATCAGCGGGTTTTAGATTTGGATTGGGTATATCCCGCAGGCTTGAGCGAGTTTTGTGGGGGCGATGCCTTAATGCGGCGCAGTGTGTTAGCAGAAGTGAATGGCTATGATCCGCAATTAATTGCGGGGGAAGAGCCTGAAATGTGTCAGCGGATTCGCAGTTTAGGCTACGAAATTTTGCATATCGATTGCCCGATGACTTTGCACGATTTGGCAATTACGCATTGGGGACAATATTGGCGGCGCGCAATGCGGGCCGGTCATGCCTATGCTGAAATTTCACAGCGTTTTAAAAATACCGATTTTCCGCTGTGGTCACGCGATGCTAGAAAAAACCTGATTCATGCCAGTGTGTTAATTGATGTGGCATTTTTTGGAATATTGTTGAGTGTATTTTTTCACAGTGTGTTGCCTGCGCTCGGCACGTTGGTGTTTTATCTGGCATTGGCGATACGTTCTGCTTGGAAAACGCGCTGGAAATCTTCCAATTTGACGACGTTATTTTTATATGGGATTCATTCACATTTGCAACAATTGCCCATTGCGGCGGGGCAGCTTGCTTATTATTACACCCGTTGGCGCGGGGAACAGCGGCGTTTGATTGAGTATAAATAATGCGTTAAGTCAGCATTGATAGAATTACAGGAATATGCACAGGATTGTCCTACTGAGTTCGGATAATCCTGTAAACCCTGATTTCAGGAATTTTTGACAATTGAATTGCACAATTGAAAACATAATTCCTTAATTTACAGTGAATTATACTAATATGCTAAATAGTTAAATTTTCAGTTATATTATAACGTTAGCTATGCAACTGAGTAATTTTTAAATCTTAAGTTTTTCTTAATTTTTTAGTGATACACGTCGCGCTCATTGCGTGGAAGATGGTTTAAAGATTTACTCGGTAAAATGCGTACTATCTTCATAGAAAACGTTAAAATTACCGCCTCTATGAAACAGCAGTCAAGCTATTTCCTTCTCAAAAGGGGCGAGTGCTCCAAAACTTCCAAGCGTCTCAGTTTACATTCAACAGCAGCACCTCCCTATCTTAGTATCACCCACGGTGGGCCTTATAAACGACCATGATTGAAAAATTGATTACTTTTGCTTTGCAACAACGCCTGTTTATTATTACGGCGGTGATTGTGCTGATTATCAGCGGTTGGTACGCGCTGGATAATTTGCCAATTGTTGCATTTCCCGATGTGCAAGATGTGCAAGTTCAAATTATTACCCAAGCCAATGGGCAAGCCCCTGAAGAAGTCGAGCGCACGATCACCTTGCCGATTGAACGCGAAATGACAGGTGTGCCTAACGTCATTCGGTTGCGTTCGGTTTCAATCACAGGGCTATCCGTGGTCACGCTGACGTTTTCCGAGCGCACAGATGATTATTTTGCACGTCAACAAGTGCTGGAAAAACTGCAAACCGTCAGCCTGCCCCCCAATGTACAACCCAGTCTCGCACCTTTAACCAATGCGGTGGGCGAAGTGTTTCGTTACGTGATTGACGCGCCTGCCGACATGCCTTTGCGGGAAGTCCGCGCTTTGCAAGATTGGGTCGTGCGCCCCGGCATTCGTCAAGTGCCCGGCATTGCTGATGTGGTCAGCTTCGGTGGTGCAATTAAAGAATATCAAGTACAACTCGACCCCTACCAACTCAAAAAATACGCGCTCAGCATCGACCAAGTTTCCCAAGCGATTGGCAATAACGGCGCAAATATTGGTGCGGGGATTTTGACCCGTGGCGATGAATCGCTGGTGATTCGGACACGCGGTTTATATAACAAGCTCGAAGACATCGCGCAAGTCGTGGTCAGTTCCACCAAAGGACAACCTATTTTTGTCAAAGACGTGGGCAAGGTTGTCATCGGCGACCGTTTGCGCTCGGGCATTGTCGCGTTTAACGAACATGATGATGTCGTCATCGGTATCGTGCAAATGATTAAAGGGCAAAATGCGGAAAAATTAATTGGTTCATTACGCGCCAAAGTCGCAGAAATTAACAGCCAATTGCCTGCGGGCGTGAAAATGCACCCTTACTACGACCGCACCGATTTAATCAAGCACACCGTGCACACCGTTTCAGAAAACTTGGTGGTGGGCGCGTTTTTGGTGGTGGTAATTTTGGTGTTATTCCTGCGCAATTGGGTCGCCGCGCTGATTGTCGCCTCAGTGATTCCTTTGTCCTTGTTATTTGCTTTCACCTTGATGAATTTATACGGCATTTCCGCCAATTTGATTTCCTTAGGTTCAGTGGACTTCGGGATTATTATCGATAGCGCGGTGGTGTTGGTGGAAGCGTTTATGGCAAAACTCGCTATGGATTCGCATCATAAAAATCATGCAACCCACAACACCTATAGCTGGCGATTACATCAATTAAAAAATACCGCCACTGAAATGGGACATCCCATCTTATTTTCTAAAGTCATTATTATTCTGGCATTTTTGCCGATTTTCACCTTTCAACGTGTTGAAGGTAAAATTTTCTCCCCAATGGCATTTACACTAAGTTTCGCCTTGCTGGGGGCGATTTTACTCACTTTAACGTGGATTCCGACGCTGCTCAGCTACACTTTGCGCGGTGAGGGCATGATTGAAAAACACAGTGCGTGGATGCACGCTTTTCAAGAAATTTATCGGCGTTTCTTGCTGAGAGGGCGGATTGTTCTGTTTCCCGTGTTGGGAGTTTCGATAGCCTTATTGACCACTGCCTTGCTGCTTGCACCCCAATTAGGGAGCGAGTTCTTACCCAAATTAGACGAGGGCAATATTTGGCTCACGATTCGTTTACCGCCGTCCACTGCGATTGAAAAAACCAAGGAAGTCGAACAACAAATTCGCAAAATTCTGAACAGTTATGACGAAGTTACCGACGTGATTACCCAAGTCGGTCGTCCTGACGACGGCACTGACCCCAAGAGCAATAACAACTTGGAAATCATGGCGAATTTGCGCCCCAAAGAAGAGTGGAAAGTTGCGGATAAAAATGAACTGATTGCGGAAATAACCCAGAAAATTCACGCTATTCCCGGCGTGCCCACTAACTTTTCACAAGTGATTGAAGATAACTTGAATGAAGCCTTAAGCGGGGTGCAAGGGGAAATTTCGGTAAAAATTTTCGGGAATGATTTGGAAATTCTCGAGCAAAAAGGCGAGCAAATCGCTCAAATTTTGATGGGAATTCAAGGTTCTGCGGATGTGGGTGTGATTAAAGTCGGCGGTCAAACCGAATTAAACATTACCATGGATCGTAATCGTTTAGCTTCTTACGGGATTAATATAGTAAATCAACTTAAAAAACAGACTATAAACTAAATCAATAAATATACTTATGGTAATAGAGATGGCATACAGCCCAGACTATCGTTTATGTGTAGTAAAT
>Ga0209599_10001216_pt1 | contig 12843 bp, 31 predicted proteins | sample Shrwel_input2_FT_FD_187534 | JGI IMG/M metagenome (GOLD analysis project Ga0209599, IMG submission 187534) | Subsurface microbial communities from deep shales in Ohio, USA - Utica-3 well 1 S input2 FT (SPAdes) (version 2) ... | reverse complement strand
ATGATTGCAAAAAATATTCTATTGCCGTTCTAAGAATAGATAGGAATGGCAAATTGAATCAGAGTAAGCCTTGTGATTGTTGCTCTAATGTAATTCGCCAATTAAAATTTAAAAAAGTTTATTTTACGAATAGTAAAGGCGAATGGGAATTATATGAGAACAATTGAAGAATACGCAAAACTTGCTAAGCAAAAATATGATGAAGATCATGATTTCACAAATATATCAGAAAAAGAAAGTATAAATTTTATTGTTGACACAGGCTTCTTTAACGACGAGTTTTCAGCCTGTATTATAGAGCCGTTAAAAATTAAAATTGCAAAAACATTAAAATGGAAAATCTAAACAAACCAAAAGCTGTCAGGAAAAATCCTCAAAAACCTAGGCTGATGAAAAATTGGCATGTGAAGACACAAGAATGCTCGGGAAAAATTGTTTGGAAGGCTTATAGAGCGGAGTGTGCTCATAGCTTGATGAGGAAAGCTACATTACCTATCCAAGTATTGAAAATCCTAGAGATGAAACAGGTAGAGGATAGTGAGTACAAAAAATTCTAAGATGAGGGAGCGTTACATAAAAATAGATAGTGAAGGGAATACATTCCACTATTGCGATAAATTTATGTATTGTTTTCATAGGGATGATGGCCCAGCTATAGAATATGCTAATGGTGGCAAATTCTGGTATATTGAGGGCTCTATACATAGAGAGGATGGTCCTGCTGCTGAATTTCCTAATGGAGATAAAATGTGGTATGTAAAAAATAAATTGCACAGAGAAGATGGGCCTGCTAAGGAGTATGCAGATGGAAGGGTTGCTTTTTATTTAAATGGAGAAAAAACAGGATAAAATTTTTATTTTAATTAGAGGGGCTGCTGGATCTGGGAAAAGTTTCCTTGCTGAAAGTTTAGCCTCTTTAAATGCGAATTGTATTATTTGTGAAGCTGACGAATTTTTCGGAAAGCCTAATAAAGATAATACTGGTCAAATAGAAATTGTGGAAGCTCATAAATTATGCAGGGAAAAATTTTTACATGCAATTTCTAATAGTGCTCCTTTAGTCATCTGTTCAAATACTAACAGCTCTAAATTAGATTACCAATATTATTTGAGCAACGCTGTCAAGTATGGTTATAGGTGTCATGTAGTTTTATCAGAAAGAGTGTTCAATACAATAAATGTTCATAATGTGCCTGAACAAGTTGTCTTGTCTCAAGTGAGTCGCCTAAGGAAATCTATACAATTCTGATAAAAAATATTGACAACATAAATTTTTACATTATATAATTCAATGCAGCAATTACCTATCGACGAATCTTTATCAACATTAGAGTTATTAGAAACAGTAGAGATTCGAACATATAAAAATAGACATAATATTTTTTCTGTTGAGAAGGTAACCCTTGAGAATAAAAAAGATCATTCTAAATTTTTTGTATATACTGATCATTCTTCTCAACCATGTCCGCCTTCAGAAGTGCCCGAAAAGGTCGTAGATAGAAATTCTCTGATTGAAATCATTAAACAAATGCTTCCTTAAAAATAAAATAATGAAAATCCAACACATTCGCCGAAATAAAAAAATAATTGGGACAATTGTTGCTGTCAAAGATGAAAGCAAAGGGATTGTCAATGTCGGTTTCTCTGTCGTTATGAATGGGGATAATCCTACTAAAAAAATTGGGGTTACTATTGCTTTAGATAGGGCTTTGAATGGCACTAGCGGTCTGTTAGTCCCTAAAAAAATCGAACCAGAATTTAGAGAATTTTTGAATCATATTTCTGCTAGATCGGAATTCCAAGGATTCCATACTCCTTTAGCTGATGATTTCTCATACACATATGACCCTATTACTTGGGTTGGTTATGGGGTTCATTCCGAGTACTAAAAAATGATACTATCCTTGAATAGAAAATATTTTACTGTTTTATTTTGAATAGGCAAAATGTTTTTAATAGAGATTGATAATATAGAATATGCTTGCAAAATACTTGTTTTTAGAGTAGTCAATTCTGCAAGACAATTCGTATAAAAAAATCTTTCATATAACAATTTTTAATATGTTAGGAGTAAAGCGATATTACTATAGCTTTAATAATTTTTCTAAAAATAAAATAGACGGCAACAAATGCATACTGGAACAATTAAAGAACTCCATAAACAGTTATCTTTAGAAAGCGTCGATTTAACTCTCCAAGAGTTCTATCTGCTCGTAAAGGTGATGGAGAAAACTGGGTTCGCTAACCAAATATCGAAACAGCTTCATAAAGGAGCTGGGAGGCAATCCAGAATCTATCAAGTAAAATCAAACTTTAACGTAAACCTTAACTCAAAATGATCGAGATTTTAGAAAAAACAGATATTGTAGAGCTTTTCAAAGAGAAAGGTTTGGATGGGATAGTCAATATAGTAAATTCCGAATGGGAGTGTAGTTCAAGTTATGCTAAAAGAATTCTTAGCGAGTTCCCTGAAGTTCTTGGTTATTGCCAAGGGGGAGGATACAGAGGCGCTGGATTAGGATATACAAATTATTTAGACACGAAAAATGGACAAATTTTTAATTTATCATTCGAGAGATCTATCTCTTTTGGCCGAAGGATTAATTATGAAGCTCTGTATTCTTGCCTAGAAGAGCTTAAAATTTATTTGAAACCTAATTATCGTATAGCGATTCCTTACGGACTTAATTGTAAATTTAATGGCGGCAGTTGGAAAATTGTATTCTCTATGCTGTCAGAATTGTTTGAAGAATCAGACCTTAGACTTATTATTTGCAAAAAAGATTAAATAAAATGAAAGTTATTGAAGAAATTGAAACTCGTTACTTGCCACTCGTAAAAAAGTTCTTGCCAAGTAGACTGAATCAAGTATCGGATATCGGATATCAAATTGAATTGTTCCTTTCATCTTCTGATGATTATTACGATGCAAAATCTCTGAGATTGAAGCAGGAGAATGATCCAGTCTCTGAAACTCTTTACGATTTAGTAAAAATGCAAGAGACGAGGGGCGAGCAAATAGACGATCTATACTTGCCTGTAGAAGGTGATCCTATTTATTTCGGATTTAATATCTAATTAAATTTTCGGGGAGGTACTGGTTTCGATTACAAGGTTAAAAATTTGACGACAAGCAGGAGTTAATCAGTTGGCTCCTTTATCAAGCTGATTAAAAAAAATAAACGACGAAGCTGAATTTGCTAGTCTCATCGAAGAAGCTGAAGCGATTTTCGCTAACGCAGACGAGGTGATCGCTAAATTTGCTGAAGAAGCATTAGTTTAGTGAAGTGGGAATCTCATCCTTTAAACAGAAAAGAGAGGATTTCTAATCCTAATTAGATCTTATCTTCTTTTTGGATAGCAAAAAGCGTTTTTTAGAACGTAAAACTAAAATTGTTTCTATACAATAAAAATAGAAATGGGACGATAACCAAACAATATCGAAAGCTTGTACAAATTCAAATAATACATCTTGTAAGACAGGGGTTCGACTCCCCTCCTCTCCACCACTGTAAAAAATGTCCTTACTTGTAAAAAATGCAGGTAAGGATTTTTTTTTGTAAAAAATATTTGACGAATATTCGGAGATCAGTATACTGAGGAGTGAACATCTTCTTCCTTGACCTCGAACCAAAAAAATGCGCGGAGTACCATGTGGATCGCCATGTGGTAAAAATCATCCTTGAAGCGTGCCAAATGATGGCTACTGCTTATCCTAAGGGTGGCGCTCCATACAAACACACCCATGCAAATCATCCCATGGCCATCTGGGTTAGATCAAGCCTCGATAATTTCATATGGACTCTTGATTATTGTTATGCTTTGTGTAGCGAATATACATTCAGATATGGTAAACGGCACAAAAGCCAAGACGTGGCAGATTGGTTTGCTAATAATTTGCCTGACATTGATGATATTGGATTTATTGATCCTCCTCGTTGCTTTGGCGAGGTTAAAGCCATCAAGTCAGATTGTATTGTAAAAGATTATCAGGATTACTACAGAGTTGGGAAAACTCATCTTTTCAAGTGGAGCAAACGAGAAAAACCCTCTTGGCTCTAAAATCAAATATAATCTTTATAGTAAAAAATGAATAGTTAAAAACATTCTGTCTTTTTATAAGTATATCCATTATAATCTAAAAAATTAAATGGAGCAGAATAAAAATGAACTACAATGAATCAAATCGGCCTATAAATGTGGCTCTAATCTTTGAAAACGATAAAATTTCTAGAATTTTAAGCTCGAAACCATTAAAAATTGTGAAAATAGAATTTGACGACAAGAGCAAAGAAGAGGATAATGCAGAATACTTAGAATATTTGGAGATGTCACTACCAAACGAAATCAAATTTAAATGAAAATTATAGGCGATATTGATATTATTGGCGATACCCATGGAGTAAATAGCTCTATTTCAAGATGGGCTAAGCTCGGGAATACCACAAATTTGATACATGTAGGCGACTACGGTATTGGGTTTAAAGGAATGCATCAGAAAACTATTCTTTTAGGTGATGAACTAAACGCTAACGATAAAAATGTTTACGTCGTTCGTGGAAACCACGATGATCCATTGTTTTTTGATGGCAGAAGATACGGCGGAGAATATGGCGGCATTACTTTTGTTAAAGACGGTACTGTAGCTGAATGGCAAAATAGAAAAATCCTTTTCAATGGCGGCGCAATATCTATTGATAGATACGATAGAATTAGTGAAATTAGCTATTGGGAAGGGGAGGCATTTAAACCAGTCGAATGTAACGAGGAAATTGATTATCTAATTACTCATTCTTCTTTCTCTGAGGTCACGTCTTTCCCTTTGTTGAGTCAAATGATCATAGGATTCTCTCAAGAAGATCAGGATTTGGTATCTGATTTGAATGAAGAGCAAATTCTAATTAAGAATTGGGTAGATAATTTAATCGAAAAACAGAAAAAGAAGATTAAATATTGGTTTTATGGTCATTTTCACAATTCTTATGTCTCCAATTACAAGGGAATCGAGTGCGTTTGTTTAAATATCGAGGAGATCAAACCTATTTCCTCTGCACTTTCTGAATTGATAAAGGGTTAAAAAGTGGAAAAAAGACAAAAATTCTTCAAAAAAGTGTTGACATTCGATTTTAGTGTGTTAGAGTAAGAGAAGAAAGACAAAAGGCCCCATAATTTAAAGGATAAAATATCTGACTTCTAATCAGACTATCCAAGTTCGATTCTTGGTGGGGCTACCAATCTTTCAATTCAATTTTTTTAGCAAGCATAAGCTCCCATGATGAAATTGGTAAACATGACAGACTTAAAATCTGTTGCCTAAAAGCTTCTCGGTTCGAGTCCGAGTGGGAGCACTTTCATACAGGCCATTAGCTCAGCGGTTAGAGCAGAGGACTCATAATCCTTGTGTCGCTGGTTCAAATCCAGCATGGCCTACCAATTTTTTAAATAAACTTTATAGGCCATTAGCTCAGCGGTTAGAGCAGAGGACTCATAATCCTTGTGTCGCTGGTTCGATTCCAGCATGGCCTACCAATTTCTCAAATAAACTTTATAGGCTATTAGCTCAGAGCGGTTAGAGCAGAGGTCATAATCCTTGTGTCGCTGGTTCGATTCCGGCATAGCCTACCAAATTTCTTAAAAAAAGACTTGCAGGCCATTAGCTCAGTGGTAGAGTGAAGACTTAACTCTTCGGGTCGGTGGTTCGAATCCATCATGGCCTACCTTTTTTTAACCAAAAACAAAAAAAACAAACAATATGATTGATAATATGACAATTGGCGAAGCTAAAAAACTGGCTTCGATGTTCGCAGGTCTTAATTCGGCTGGCGCTAATGCAGCTAATCACCCAATGTTGGGTCGCCGTTGCATTATTCGCACCTATTCGGCTGGTGTTCATATCGGAGATGTTGTGTACATCAACCCAACTAATTCGATGGAAGTTAAACTAGACAATGCTTTGCGCCTCTGGAAGTGGGAAGGCGGCGGTCTAAGCCTATCTGCTGTTGCTAAAGATGGCATTAAAGGAGGCCGTTTGAATGCAACTGGAGAGGTTTACTTGACCAATGCTATTGAGTATATCCCAACTACTCCTGAGGCAGAGGCTACTTACATTAAGTTTATCGAGTAAAGATACGAAAATAGCGGGGCAGGAATATCCCTGCTCCGCTTTTTTATTTTATGAATCTACTTTTAATTCATCGTCTTTATTCTCCTGATTTGATCTGTGGATCTGGGAATGGAGACTCGTCTGGTATTGAATACGGTCATGGAACGGGATCAGGGCAAGGACATGAAAGTGGCTTTAATGATGCTTGTGGAGAAGGATCTACATTCGAGGATGGGTTTGGATATGGTGAAGGATCTGGATATGGATATGGTGATGGGTATGGGGATGGATCGGGGTACGGGTATGGATATGGAAATGGAGAAGGGAGTGGAAAATGGTACGAACTTCAATAGATAATTTTATGAAACATTTATTACAGTGTCATCATAATTTTGAGTTCAAATTAGATGAATGCGATTTTTTAAAAGGCTATGAGATTATTTGTGCTGGTATTGGATATGGTCATGGCGATGGACAAGGAGCAACTCTTGAATCTAATTCTGGGTTTGGTACTGGATATGGAGATGGGGCTGGGTCTGGTAATGGAAATGGTTGGGGTCTCGGGGGTGGATCTGGGTGTGGGTCTGGTTTTGGATATGGAAATGACAAGGGAGTTAAAAGATAATTTATGAATTTAATTTATATACATCATGGTAATTCTCCAGAATTGTTATATATGTCTGGCTATGGGTCTGGAAATGGTGATGGGCATGGATTTGGAGAAGGTAAAGGATGCGGGTTTGGGTGTGGTGATGGCTATGGTGATGGAGATGGCTACGGAGATGGTAATGGAATTGGATCAGGGTTTGGATATGGAGATGGCTATGGGGACAGTTCAGGTGATGGTGACGGATGTGGATCTGGGTCTGGTATTGGATATGGAAATGGTAAAGGTCTTGAATAAATAATTTTATGAATTTACTTTATATGCATCAGGGCTATTCTCCTGATTTGATCTGTGGATTTGGATTTGGATCAGGATCTGGTCATGGGACAGGCTTTGGGACTGGTGATGGAGCTGGCTTTGGGAGTGGTTTTGGTTCTGGTTGGGGTATGGGTTTTGGATATGGTGAATTCGGATTTGCAAGTAGGTACGAAGAAGGATTAGGTGATGGCTCTGGATTTGGGGATGGATTCGGCGATGGAGCTGGAGAAGAGTCTTAATAAATAATTTTATGAATTTACTTTCTATTCATCGTAGTTATTCTCCAGAATTGATCTTTGGATCTGGAGGTGGAGATTCGTCTGGCATTGAATACGGTCATGGGACGGGATCAGGATCAGGTCACGAGAGCAACTATAATAGTGGGTCTGGATCTGGGGATGGCTCTGGATTTAGGTCAGCAGAAGGTTCGGGGAAAGGATCTGGTGATGGATATGGATTCGGCTACGGAAATGGGTTTGGATTTGGGTCTGGGTCAGGAGAAGGTTCAGGAAAAGGATATGGTCATGGATCTGGTCATAATTCTGGATTTGTAATTTAATTTATGATAAAAATAAAACATCATTCACATTCTGATACGTTCATTAAAGCTATCTCTGCTGGTTTTGGATGTGGAGCTGGATTTGGGGATGGATCTGGATATGGAAGAGACTGGCTAAGATCATCCCAATTTGGAGATGGGATTGGTGAAGGTGATGGTGATGGTGAGGGCTTCGGTTGGGCAGATGGGTATGGATATGGTGATGGGAGAGGAAGTGGGTATGGTGATGGGACTGGAGCAGGAATAGTCACTGATAATAAATTAAATATATAAAATAGGAAAAAAATGAAAAATTTAAGATTAAACACTCATCACTTATCAGAAAAATGCAGAGAGATAATGTCTGGTGACCCTAGAAATGGATCTTTATTCAATGATGGATCTGGATATGGACTTGAAGATGAGTCTGGCTCTGGTTATGGATATGGATCAGCTGCTGGATCTGGATCTGGTTATGGATTCGGGTATGGGGATGGATTCGGATTTGGATCGGGGTCTGGATGGGGTAGCGGCTTCGGAGAAGTAGATTGGAATAATGGAGAGGATGAAGACTAAAATTGATAAAAATAAAGTAAATTTATGTTAAAACTAGCACATCATTCTCACTCGGAAACATATATTGAATTAATTTCTTCTGGAACTGGATTCGGAGATGAAACTGGGCTCGGAGATGGGGCTGGACTTGGAGATGGCAAAGGGGTTGGTGATGGTCACGGGATTGGATATAGAAAAGGATACAGATTCAGATGTAGTGACGAATGTTTAAATGGGAATTATATACTTGGATTCGGTGACGGAGAGGGGTATGGTGATGGGACTGGGGAAGGATTCTAATAATAAAAAAGTAAATTTTATGAAAACACTACTGCTCACATATAAAACTCATCATGAAATAAATCTATTAACAGAGTTTGGGACTTTATTAAGAAATGAAGACAGTTATAGCTCATCTGGTCGTGGATCGGGTAGTGGATGTGGTTGGGGAGATGGGGATGGAATAGCATCTGATGATAACTATACAGCTGGGTATGGTTATGGAGCAGGCTATGGATCAGGTTATGGATCTGGGGATGGATATGGGGATGGTTGTGGGTGTGGTTTTATTTTTGACAATAGTAAATAATTTTATGAATCTATTATTAGAAACACATCTTGAAGATTTGGGCGCAGGTGAACTTATGCAAATGTTCAATGCAACCCAAGGCTCTAGCAGTGGTCATGGTTATGGCGGCGGGGAAGGGTATGGATTTGGAGATGGGGATGGAGGTGGTGATGGTGATGGTGATGGATTCGGGAAAGGGTCAGGAGCTGGACAAGGATCTAGATGGGAGTCTGGATGGTGTGCTGGAGCAGTAACAGGCCATGGAGACGGGGCGGGGTCGGGAAAAGGATAAATTTAATTCATGAAAACTTTAATAGAAACACATCACAAATTTATACAGGTTGATGAATTTGGAGGAGGTCACGGCAAAGAGAATAGCTCAGGCTTTGGTTTCGGTCACGGCGACGGCTATGGGACAGGCTATTACTCCGGAGATGGATCAGGAGATGGCGCAGGCCATGGATCTGGATTTGGAGCAGGAGATGGAGCAGGATTTGGGGCGGGTTATGGATCAGAAGAAGGATCAGGCTTTGGAGTAGATGATATACCTGAATATGAATATGTTTATTATTATCTAGATCATTCATAAATTAAATATAAAAAAGTATGAAAACAAAAGCATTTAAAGTAGAAATAGACAAAATTGGTAGGGTAATTAAAATTATCGGGCAGATAATACCTACAACTTCTGATGAGGATTTCCTAGAAATGCGGAGAGTATGGAATGCTCAAAGCCAAAGGAAAGATCCTCCTTACACAAAAAAATCAAAACTTTTAGCTTGCGGAGGAGAAAAATAAGCTATATATGAATAATATGGATTTTTTATTCACAGAAACTTTCTTTAAGATCCAATCAAATTCTTTTCTGATTGGAAATCACTTATTAAATAATTATTCAAATTTGAATGATGGATATGGAGAGGCCAATGCTGATGGAGATGGCTATGGGGGCGGGGAAGGATTTGGGAATGGAGATGGGGAAGGAGATGGTGACGAAGAGGGATGGGGAGACGGATTTGGAGATGGTGAAGGGGACGGATATGGAAGAGGTACAGGGGAAGGGGGTGGTGATGGATATGGAGATGGGTATTGTCAGGAATAATATAAATAAATTATGAATAGTTTAATAATTGGAAATCATTTGATGCCTTTGTGTGAAATCGCTTATGCCAATGGAAATGGTTCTGGATCTGGATGCGGGCGTGGGTCTTGGTCAGGGAATGGGTCTGGGACAGGTTATGGTTATGGATCTGGAATTGGATCTGGATATGGATGTGGAAATGGAACTAACTGGGAAGAATTTTTGGAAGATGGTTCTGGAGATGGATATGGAGATGGATATGGAGCTGGAGATGGAGATGGTGACAGAGAGGGGGGGCTATGCAGATAGAGATTAAACAATAAACAATTTATGAACTCTTTGATAATAGGTAACCATTTACATAATTTATATTCATGCGGACTCGATGATCAATTAGGGGCAGGCTCTGGATATGGATGTGGATCAGGTAATGGAAAAGGGGGAGGATCAGGAGCTGGATATGGATCTGGCTCAGGATATGGACATGTAGACAACTACGCTATTGGAACAGGTGATGGAGGGGTAGATAAATATGGGTATGGAGCTGGAGATGGGTCTGGATATTGCAATCAATAATATAATAAAATTATGGTAGATATTAAACAACAGGAAATCGTAATTCTAGCTGCCAAAAGATTGGGATACAGACTACCTTTCCAAAATTCCGACAGAATGGTTAAACCTTTTGGGAAATGTATGTACATTTTATTTATCAAAGAGGAGGAATTTAGATTAAATAATTATTTTCATAGTTTAGATGGCAAACTTACTTGTCGAGACTCTAAAGTATTTATTGAATCAGAAATAGATGAAAATTTTGAATGGGCTCTTTCTGAAGCTGAAGAATATTTATTTCGTCATATGTGTATTGGGAATAGATCTGCTTATAAAGGTTTGGGCTTTTTAACCCATGAGGAAAATATTGAAAATTTCTGTGGACTTTGACACAAATCTCGGTTATAACTGTAAATATTAAAATTTCACAACAATAAACAAAATGATAGACACAAATACTGCATTAACTCTAATTAGCGAAAATTTGGCCTTTGCTCAGAATGAATATATAAAGTTCGCCTCTGGCAATGGTGCATCTAGCACTCGTGCTCGTAAAGCATTGCAAGAAATCATTGTAAATGCAAAAATTTGCCGCACTTTAATCGCTCAAGAGAAAAATGAGCGTAAAGCGGCCAAATTGGCAGCTAAAGCTGAATAATTTTATTCATATTCCTGAGTAGCTCAGTGGCAGAGCGGGTGACTGTTAATCACTAGGTCGTAGGTTCGAACCCTACCTCAGGAGCCAATTTCAATCTTTTTTTAAGAGAATGGATAATTTGCAATTATTTTTTTCTTTTTTTGATTCTCTTGATAAGAGATTCGAACTTATCGAATATCAATCTGACCATAGAGAAGAAAAATTTTGTGAAATACATGGTTATACAGAATTTACATATTCTAGTAAATACAAAATTAAATGTGTAAAATGCCAGTCCAGAAGAAAAAGCCTAAGGAAAAATCTACATAGAAAGCTTCTATTAGAGGAGCATGGATCTAAATGCTCTAAATGCTCTTACAATAAATGTGAATCGGCCTTGCAATTTCATCACATTGATCCTTCAAAAAAAGAATTTGAAATTAGTGAATCTGCCTATAGTTTAGAAAATCTGAAGGCAGAGGCAAAAAAATGTATACTTTTATGCGCGAATTGCCATGCAGAAGTCGAGCGTGAAATCTTAAGAATTAGACTAGAGCAATTTTACTCAAAGAAATTACATAAACAATTTTCTTTATCTTGAAATTTCTTCCCAGTCTAGACTGGCGTAAACATTCGAGTCGGCTGTTTTCGAAGTTACAATCAAGCTCAATTCATAAGGGGTAGATGTGAAAGAGTTCCTTTCTAATTGAAATTTAAACAAATTAGAGCTATCAATATTAACTGGGGTATTAGACTGCGTATTGGATGAAAAATATCCACCAGCAACGATCCTTCCACTTCCTACAGAGAAAGAAGTTCCGCTTGTATTATACTCTACTGATGCATTTGCGTCTGTAGTTTGCCAAGCTCCTCCAGATGTTGTCCCATTTGCAACCAATTTCCAATGGAATATTGCATTGTTCCCTACTCCAAGCATACTAATAGCTGATAATACTACAATAGAATCTAATCTATTTGGAGAAGCTTTTAATCTAAAAGATGCAACTGGATATTCTACATTAGCATCGACACAGACTCTCGGAGCATTTACTGGTAAATTTATTTGTCTTTGACTTCCTCTGAGTTGATATCCTCCTTCTGATAATACTGTAGAGCAGATTTGTTTTAAAGTACTGCTTCCTGTAGTAGAATTTTTATTTTCGATTTCATATTTAAGAGGTAAAGAGGCAGTAGTTATGTAAGTAGAGTCAATTATATTTGCGTGATGGAAAGTATGGCATAGAATAAATTTGCCATCTATTACGAAGCCTACTCTTACAGAGCCTACGCCTAGCCATTCTAAGTCCATCCATAAAATTTGAGCCTTTGTTATATCTAGGGTAATCCCTGATGTGTCTGTTCCATCTAATTTATCTCCATTCCATTGAGATTGGGAAATTTTTTGTTCAGAAATAGAACCTCCTACCAAAGTTCTTTTAACAATGCTTAGGGTATTGTCATCTAATTCTAAATATATTCCATTTTCATTCGAAAAGTAACCAACTTTTTGTCTTAAATTGGTTTTTGCTGGGGACATTACAAAAGTGTTTAAATTTACTAAAGATTTTCCGGGTTGATATGCGAATACTTTAGTAGTTTCTCGTTTAACAAATGATCCGGAAGCATTGGTTACATTTAAATCAACTAAACCTTGGTTAGAATTAAAAACGGCATTTCCAGAAACACCGCTAGATGAGACCCAAAGTGCGTTATCTGTATATCTATGACTTGAATCAAATAATGTAAAAGGCTCGGATACTCTTAATCTACCGAATGCATCTTGAGAGGTAGCATTGTCAGAATTAAAGATGCTAAAGTCTCCTTGCTCCATTGGTCTGTAATCATCTGTATCTTTATCGTAAATAAAAGGGATATTTCCTG
>Ga0209599_10001214_pt1 | contig 12873 bp, 8 predicted proteins | sample Shrwel_input2_FT_FD_187534 | JGI IMG/M metagenome (GOLD analysis project Ga0209599, IMG submission 187534) | Subsurface microbial communities from deep shales in Ohio, USA - Utica-3 well 1 S input2 FT (SPAdes) (version 2) ... | reverse complement strand
GTTGCTGCGGAAATACCATTAACACTAACTGAACCTGTTACTTGTAAATTATGATGCCTCATTCGTAGTAGATGTATTTATTTTTACTACTAATAAGTATTTATTTTATTCGGAATTATACTTTATCGTATTGAGTTAATATTTTTCTTACATCAACTTCCGACATATAAGGTGTAGGTCTATGATATCCCAATGTTCCCAATTCAAATTTTGATTCAACACTAAATAGTTTAGCCACTTCCAATGGTGCGTAATTTCCAATATTATACTTAATCATTCTCAAACAAAAGAATATATCTTCTGCGAAAAATGATGCAGTTGAATATTGTCCTAATTGAATCATATCTTGTAAATCAGTTTCCCATCCAAAGTTTCTACAAATGTATTCCATTATACGAGGATTTCTGATTGATAACCCACCATTCTGAATTGTCTTTTCTCCTACATAGTTATAGCAAGGTGCCCCCACATAATCCCAATCACAAAATTCTAAAATACCTTCTCTTAGTAAACCACTATCTACCTGAAATGTAAGTACCCTTTCGTATTCATATAAATCAATCCAAAAGTTTCTATCTGTCAAAAATAAACAATAATTTAATAATGGCTTCAAATGTGGATTGTTTTTTAGCAATTCATCAAACCCAGCTATATTTGATATTGTAGTTGGAACTTTAATATTATTAGGATATCTTCTATAATGAATATTTTTATCACTAAGAAGTTTTTTAAATTCCTTTTCAGTACTTTCCGAAGTGTAAATAATCACATCCGTATCCTTTGGTAGATACTTCATATGTGCTTTTACAATCTTATAAAAATCTTGTACTTTTCTATCTTCTATTATTACTGCTCCTAACTTTTTCATATTTTTTCCCAATTTATTAAAGGTGTTAACCAACGAGTTTCTCCATGCGTTGAATAGCCTGGAATAGATGAAACCAATCTTCTACCTTTCTTTTGTAAATCACCAAACATTTGAAAATCATGTGGGTGTTCTCCTGCTGTCCATTGTCTTAAAATCCCTTCATCTTCTTTTAGGGTTTTAACTTTTGCAGCAAATGTCATTGTAGTTGAGTTGGTAAGTTTCCAATGTGAATACTCTCCCAAATATACTCTTGTAAATTCTGCTCTACCTTCGCAATATGGGTTACCTCCCTCAATTGGATTTAAGTATTTATCAGGATGGTCATATAATGTTACATAATCCATTCCTAAATCAAACCCACTTTCTAATACCTTTTGTGAACCTTCTTTGTGTAAATAATCATCTTCTAAAAAGTAAACAATTTCGTTTACATCCAAACCTTCAATACCATTTAATGCGATATTAAAAGTACCTGCTCCATGTCCAATTTTTACCCTTTCAATTTTACCATTATATACCTTTCTGATTTCTGATTTAAATTCTTCCGAAACTCCATCAGCTATAAGAGTAAAATCATTCTCATCAAAATGTGTTAAAGCATTTTTTAGGCAATTGATTTTTGTAATATATTCGGGTTTCTCCTTTGGATAACCACCTTCGGATATACGATATATGATTTTCATTTTAGAATTTATTTACTTCATTTAGAATTTCAGTTATATTAAACATCTCATCTGGTGAGTTGTAAGGACATTCGTGGAATTGTCCATCTAACTGATAATCGAAATAAAGTGAATCTACTCTCTTAGTATTTCCAATTGGTTCTTTTGCTTCAATATTTTTGTGCATTTCGTAACCAAACATTTTAGGATGTGTTCCAATCCATAAAACTACCGATGGTAATTTAAATGCTGCTGCCGCATGTTGTAATGAACTATCGATTAGTACTCTTTTAGCAGAAACTTTTAATAGAGAAAATAACTCAATGTTACTCATTTGACGAGTAATTGTTTCTACTGCAGGGTGATTAACTGATTGAGATTCGTGCTTACAAATTTGAATGATATGATATTGTTGTCCGAATTGTTGGATTAAGGCATCAATAACTGGTCTTGGCATATCCCTTGTCCATGCATAAATTGGTTGTCCATCCATAATCGGTCCTCCATTTGTATGAAGTAACATAATTGGACGAGGTCTTTGCCATTGTTTATGCATATCATTTTGAACCATATTCATAAAAATTTCTGGCAAATCTTCTTTTGGATTAAATGGCAAATCGTACATTTTATGCCAAGTCTCTGTCAATGGAGATTTTTGAAGCATATGAGATGTTTCAAAGTAAGGCTCTCTTCTGAATACAATAGTATCTTTACCATTGATATAATCATCCCAAAAATAAGGTGATACTCCTAAACGATATACTCTGTGAATATACGGGTTATTCAAAAATATCTCAGGGAAAGAACAAACTACAATTAGTTTTCTATCCGGATACTTTTTATATATGTTTTTGATAATTGCGGTAGATGCTACATTTTTACCTAGTCCACCTTCTACATGAAATACAACGAATTTTTCCATTTATAACTGTTTAATATTTTATATATAAATATATATTTTTTTACTAAACGGAAAAATAAATTTATTCAATTACAGGTTCTTCCCAATTTATATCTTCTTCATTCCAAATGTATTTTTTACCATCATTTGGTCTTTCAACTGGCGCTTCCCATAAACATTTATCTTCATTTAATAACCAACTATTAAATTCTTTTGGAGGAATAAAAGCATCTCTACTTTCATCATATTGAAATCCATAACCAGGATAATTTTTTCTAAAAGGAGTTCCATCGTTTTTATGTACTCCACCCACTGTATTATAAGAACATCTTTTACATGGTTGTCCTTTTAATTCGGAATAATATTGTTCCCAATCAGTTCCTTCTTCATTTTCATCTTTACCTACAATTACTTCGGTAACTTTATTATTTTCGTCTAAAAATGCGTAATGTGCCATATTTTAATTTTAACTAATTGTTACAGTTCCTGCTCCTGCAGTTACTACATAAATATTATAACAAGCTACATTGGTACAAGTATAGGTTGTTAACCCACCTGAGAAAGTTGCTGAGTTTGTATTTTTCATTTTAAGAATTACAATACCAGAACCACCTGCACAACCTTCGTTTGGTACACCAGCCCCATCTCCACCATTACCTGTATTTGCAGTTCCTGTATTCATAGGTCCACTCCAGTTATCTCCTCCACCTCTACCACCACATCCATAAGAACGATGTTCTCCTATAATTGTTGATATTATACCAACACCGCCTGTTGTTGAACCTGCTAAATTATTTACAGAAGATGGACCTACTCCACCTGCTCCACCTCCACCACCACCGGTTGAAGCTGTTCCAGCTACATTTATACCACATCCTCCTTCAAATCCTTGTCCTTTCATACCAAAACCAGCAGCTGTGGTTGCTCCATAACCTGCTCCGCCTCCACCTGAACCTCCAGATGAACCATTTCCTGCTGAATAGTTTCCTCCACCTCCACCACCGATTGCCATCAATCCAATTGCATATGTATTATATCCATTTTGAGATGTAGATGTTCCTCCACCACCAGATTTACCAGGCCCACCTGCGCCAATACCAATTGCATATGTTCCAGGCCAAATGCCTGTTGAACCATTTAATACTCCGCCGGCACCTCCTCCGCCACCTACATCCCATCCTCCACCACCACCACCGGCTACAACTAAATATTCTACTCCGATTGGATTTGAGGTAACTGAAATTCCAGGTGTACATATTTGGCAACAAAATGTAACTACACCATCAGCCCAAATTCTCATTCTTTCAGTAGGGGCCCCACTATTAGATGTTTTAAAAACTAATCTAGCTTTTTGTGTTCCAGTACCATCATCGTGTAAATTGTTACCGATTGAAGCATTTACCTGTCCTCTAAAATCATAAAATTTAATTAATGATTCATGATTACCACATGTTCCTTTATAAAATAAAGCAATTGAATCATTAGAATCGTTTGCTGTAAATTCAGATACCGTAAGACCTCCATATAATGAAGAAGTACCAATACCTAATGGATTACTAAACCAACTACAACCACCATTTGTCCAATTAAATATCGTATTATAACCATTATTTGCTGAGTTTGGAGTAATGAATGAACCAGCACATCTCCAAATATATTCGTTACCATACCCACTAAATGCGCCTGAATTATTTCCAGATACATCAACACCAAATGCTAATGATTTAGTTTGGCCGTTGTTTGTGTTTCCTAAAATTAAAACTTGATAACTTGAGGAATATCCAAATTGAGATGGAATTGCCAATGGCAAAGTATTATTACATACAATAACACATCCACTATTAGTGATGCGCATTTTTTCGGAAGAATTTGTTCCAAATCTTAAATTACCAAGAGGATATTCTTGTAATAATAGAACATCATTTGTTGCATTATCAAAATATAATGAACCATATGTAGTAACATCATTACCCAATTTAATACCACCTAAAGTAGTTCCAGCTCCACCCATAAAAAATCCAAAACCATTTGCACCGGAAGGACCATGCACTGCTAATAATGCGCCTGGATTACATGTACCGATTCCAATCCTTCCATCGCAAGTTATTCTTAATCTTTCAGTTCCTGCGGCTCCAGCTTTAGTTACTCCAGTATTCGTTGCTGTATAAAATGCAAGATGTGCAGAACTTTCGTTAGAATCCGCATTTAGTGCTCTAATACTTGCTGCAGTTTGTCCGCATGTACCTGTAAGTTGTAAATCAAAATCAATTACACCAGCCGCTTGGTTTACTGATAAATTATCATATCCAAATATTGTTAGTGTAGCAGGAGTAGAACTTGCGTTTTTAACAACACGCAGTTGTCCACCACATCCACCAACATAAACAGAATTATCTGTAAATAATCCAGTTCCACAAACTTCCAATTTAACATTTGGAGATACTGCGTTAATACCCACATTACCACCTGCATTTACTCTAAATGCTTCAGTTGTTGCCAAATTACCGGTAGTTCCACCAATAGTATATACTCTAAATGCACCTCCTCCGCCTATTGTTTTAATAGTTAAATGTGTATTATTTCCACCGGATGTTATCACTGAAGTATCATCACTATTACCTACCGTTAACGATGCGTATGGAGAATTAGTGTTTATACCAACATAACTTCCACTTTCCCAAATACAAGAATCGTATAAATGGTCGCCTCCACCACTCTTTGCTATGTAATTACAAGTCAAAGTAGTTTCAGTTCCTAAAGTTGCTGCTCTAGGACCAGATAATAGCATACCACCTGAATATCCTATTGTAGATGGGTTTGAATATATCCATCGATTACACAAACTATCCCACAACATAGAACCCGTAACTCCAGCACTACTACCCGAATCTTGCACTGTTAAACCTGCAAATCTAACTGCAGGTGTGTCAGTATTTAGATAAACTATGTTAGTACCAATATTTACTGCGGAAGCAGTTATGTTTTGTAAAGATGAACTTCCTTGTACAATTAAATTGTCCTGTACATACAAAGAACCACTAAATACTTGCTGTCCATAAAATGTATTAGAACCCGTAGTTGCTAAACTCCCAGTCTTTTCTTCTAAACTATTTAATCTACTCAAATTTGAAGCAGATACCATTTCAATAGAACCTAATCTTGCGGAAGTAGATGAAGTAAATGCTTCAATAGAAGTTAATCTCCCATCTTGTGAACCCGTTGTTGTTTGTATACCTGTAATTACTTGATTGATAGATGAACTGAATATTTGAACATCTACTCCACTAACAGTTCCTATTACACCATTTGTAACAATCAAACTTCCGGTTACACTTAATGAACCTGATATTGAGGGATTATATTGTAGCATTTATTTCTTCCGATTTGTTTTTTATAAATATTCTTTTATTAGTTTATTCCTAAGCAAGATTCTAATATTTCAATTCTACACATTGCTTCTTGCAATGCTTTAACTGCTTTCATATGTAAAATAGAAGTTTTTACACCATTTAAACAAGCACACCACTTTTCGCTATATCCACCTTCTTCTAATAAACCAGGCGATACTTCTGCTACTTGCTCAGCAACCACTCCCAAATGAGATACGGCTAAAGTTCCAAATTCTTGGATTTCTTCTTTCATTTTATAATTTACAATACAAATATTTTTAATATCACTCCATTGTGAATTTGCAGCTGTAATACAATCTTTGATTATACAATTGGAAGACAAAGTGCCCCAAGTACCGCTAGTCGAATACGCTTGTCCTGAGTAGTTAAAGCAGAATTTTCTATCAGTAGTTGGATTATCTCCATTTATACCCCAGTTCATTAGGAATGGCGTACAATTGTTATATGTAGTTATACTATTCATTTCGGCTGTATTCCAACCGAATGCCCATCTTTGTCCACCTCCACAATATAGAGGAGTTAAGGCAACACCTCCACCACTATTACCCAATGATAATGGGCCATGATACATTTGCCCATTACAAAATTCTAAGAATTGGTATCCAAATCTTGCATCTCCGGAAGCATATGCTCTACCAGCAATCATTGGACCACCGGTATTAAATGTTATTGCATCTGCATTTCCTGGTAAATCTATAACTCTACTACCCTGATTATATATTGATATGTAACCCACATCGGTAAGAGAAGAAGAACTTCTATCTCCCATTGCAATCATAGTATATGTCGGTCCACATAACGCCACAGTTGGATAATCCTGGCTATTACCAATAAAAGCTACTCCACCACTATTGTTTATAGTCATTCTACGAATACCATTTGTATGTATATCCAAATCGTGATTAGTAGTTGTACCGATAATAGCTGAACATCCTCTAATGTTTCCATCGTTGTTTGACCTGTTTGCTCCAGCTATAAAGTTTACACCTGCACAAGAAGTACTTCTATACCATGCATGGTTAGTACTCATAGTGGTTTGTATTCTAACTAAATCATCTCTACCAGCTGCTAAACTATCACATACATGCAAATAAGTTTGAGCACAAGTCGCACCAATTCCTATAAATCCATTTTGTTGGATTTTCATTTTGATACTATCATTTGCAGCAAATACTAATGGAGTATTTTGTTGGCCCCATATTTCAACTTGCGCTGAATTAGCAGCTATATAAGCTACTCTCGTAGTACCATCGCTATCAAATAAAGAATACCCCGTTGCTCCTCCGGATGCTATTGATGTTATGGGGTATGTTTTGACTGTACCATTTCCACTAACCCAATCAGCTCTAATTGCTAATTTAGAGTTACCAGAAGATGTAGCACCTATACCAACACCACCACCTAATGCCGTAAAATAAGTTGATTCGCTAGTTATATGAGAAATCGCATGATTGGTATTTCCGGATGTATTATCTAACCATGCTGTGTATCCATGTGGATTAATTGTATTTCCACCATACATGAACATAATCGGTTTACATGCTTGGTTATTAAATGAGAATACAAAAGTATCGTTCGCAATATCTGTTACTCTCAATTTTGTATTATATCCGGATGTGGATGTACAATTACTACCTATACTAATATTATTCGATGCAACTAAATGTGGTGTACATATTTGGCAGCCAAAAGTGGTTACACCAGCCGATGATATTGTTAAACGAGCTTGCCCTACAACACCATCATAAATTTGATAGTTAAAAGTATCTGTTCCTATTGAAGTTCCTGCATAAAACCCACCATTTGTAGTTGCGGTATAAACAGCTGCATTTCTACTTCTATTGTTTTCAACTATCAAATATGATGTAGAATTGGTTAAGGGTTGATAAAATCTACCACATCCATTTACATCTAAATTAAATGAAGGAGTTGCGCAATTTATACCAACATTTCCACCCGCTTCCCAAATGCACGCATCCACTAAGTGTTCATTTCCCGTTCCTTTTTGTATTCGATTGCAGGTGGGATATGTTTCATTGCCTACATTGTCAAAAGTTTGTGGACCCATTAAAGTAACTGAAGAAGTTACCACTGTGCTTGTTCCCCTATGAACAAAAATCATTTCATCTTGTACAGAATCATATAAGAATGAACCTGAACCTCCAACTGAACCACTATCTCCAATTACTAATCCAGCATATCGTACAGCAGGATTAGCAGTGTTTAAGTTTACTATGTTAGTTCCTATGCTTACCGCTGAAGCTGTAATATTTTGAAGTGAAGAAGTTCCTTGCACTATTAAGTTAGAGCTTATAAAAAGAGAACCAGTAATAGTTTGTGTACCAATAAAAGTATTACTTCCTGTGGTTGCTAAACTTCCAGTGATACTTTCTAAATTAGTTAATCTCGTATTCTGAGTAGTATTTAAAGTATTTACACTTGCTGATGTAATTTCTAATGAAGTTAATCTTGCTGAAGTAGAAGATGTAAATGATTCCAAACTATTTATTCTACTATCGCTTGAAGAAGATATTGTTTCGATACTATTTAATCTACTATTTGTCGAAGCAGTAAATTGATTAGTTTCATTTATATCAATTCCGGCAATAGAACCTGTGAATGAACCTGTTATTGATGCAGTTGAACCACTTACTACCGTTGTTGTTCCTTTAAGTTGTGCCGAGAATATTTTCATTCGTTAATTCTTTTTTATAAATATTTTATTTACTTTTTAATTCATCTACTTCCGCTCTTAACTTTTGTAATTCTGAAAGTAATATAATAGATAATTTTTCATAGTCAACATTTCTTACTACTTTCTCATCTTCTTCATTTACTAATATTGCTAATTCAGGATAAATTTCTGCTACATCTTCTGCTATTAAACCTATTTGAGTGCCTGATTTTAATTCCTTTCCTAAGTGGCAATATTCATCTTTGTATTGATATGTTACAGCATTTAATTTCATAAACATACAACTATCAGTATTATATTGGCAAACATCTTGCTTATAATCCGCTGAAGAACCAGCTGCATAAAAAGTTCCATTTACCTGAAATTTGTAAGTTGGAGAAGTATTGCCTACTCCTATATTACCATTACATACTATTGTCATTCGAGATGCTGCACACACAGTAAAATCCAATGAATTTGATGCATGATAATAAATTATTCTACCAGGTGCATCTGCTCCAGTACAAGAAAAATCTATATATCCTCCTTGTGCAGTTCCTCCACTTAATTGTATTCCAGCATATCCACCAGTGTCAACTCCAATATGAACACCTGTTCCCGTTGGTGAAACTGCTAATGGACCACACACATGTAATGCTGATTGCGGGTTTATAGTACCAATCCCCACATATCCATTACTAGCCACTCTCATACGCTCTGTCCACTGCCCAAGATTTGGTCTCGTTGAAAATGATAAATATCCACCATATTCGCCAGAGGTACTATTTTCTTTTAATCCTCTTATTAAAGCAAATTCGGTAACATCTCCTGCTACATTGTATTTACCACCAAATCCAATACCACCTCCGGTACCTGTTGCTTGAGTAGCTTGGTCTAAAAGTCGTACCATCATCAAATCAGCATATTGTGTACCAACTACATCCAATTTTGATGAAGGCGAACCAGTTCCAATTCCTACCAAACCTGAACAACTAACCATCATTGAAACAGTTGCACTTGCACCACTACCTCCTGTTAAAAAGTATAAATGTCCGTTTCCGGTTCCTCTTGCTAATTGTCCTAAATATGTATCGCCTCCTACTTGCTGAAGTACTGATTTACCACCACTTGCTCCACCATCCCATAATTCAATAATACCTCTTGTATCCGCTCCTCTACCATTAACTACCAAACCTCTACCATTGTGAGTATTTGGTGTTGTATTTCCAGTATTAATACCAACTGAACAAACTCCTTTGTGTGCAATTAATATTGGTCCATTCCAAGGACCCAATGTAGCACCACAATGGCCATCCAAGTTAAGCGCGCCTGTTGAATTTCCTAATGTACCATTTGCCCAAGAAGTTCCAAACCAATGTATTGTACTTGTACCTGTTGCAGAATCATAACCACGAATTGCGTTATAATCATTTGCCGGCATACATATAAACAATACACCATCATTACCACCTGGGTAACCACCCTGTCTGGTGGCGGTATATATACCATCTATACATGCAAAGCCGGTTGAAGAATAAGTATTTGGCATATTTTATTTTATTTCTATTAAGTTAAATTTATATTTTTTACAACTTATTTGATTTATAATAAATAAATCATTTTCTCCTTCTTGTATTAACCAACTACCTCTTGTACCATCTACATAGTTAGCACATTCGTAATTTAAGTTACTTAATCTTAAGTCATTTGTTCCAATTGTTTTTGCAGTTAAGTCACAAGCGAAGCAAGCTGTACCATTTGCTGCTATAGTCAATCTTTCGGTACCAGAAGTATACATTCTAATTGGTTGGCTACCAACTCCTTCATTATTTGCTGATAACCCCAATCCTCCATTTGCTAATCTAAAAATATGTGGTCTATCAGTAGGGTTTGGTAATACTGTATTTCCTCCATCAAAATATGCATATAATGTAGTACTTGCACAACTACATATAGCTGAAGTAAAGCAAGCAGTTCCTATGCCTTTTAAGCCTGCGTTTATAGTTACATTAGTACCATCATCTACAATACAACTATTGGCAAGATGTTCATTACCAGTTCCTTTCTGAATATAATTACTTGTTGGATAAATTTCAGTTCCTACATTATCGTAAGTTTGTGGCCCCATAAGTACTACCGAAGATGTTACCGTAGTACTTGCTCCTCTATGAACGAATATCATTTCGTCCTGAACCGAGTCGTATAAGAACGAACCAGAACCACCTACTGAGCCGCTATCACCTATTACTAAACCTGCGTAACGAATAGCAGGATTAGCAGTATTTAGATTTATTATGTTAGTTCCAATCGATACTGCGGAAGCAGTTATATTTTGAAGAGATGAACTACCTTGTACAACTAAATCTGCACTAATAAAAAGAGAACCTGTGATGGTTTGTGTGCCAATGAAAGTGTTAGAACCTGTCGTTGCTAAACTTCCGGTTTTAATTTCTAAATTGGTTAATCTCGTATTCTGAGTAGTATTTAAAGTATCTACGGATGCTGAAGTTGTTTCCAATGCACTTAACCTGGCATTCTGAGTAGTATTTAAAGTATCTACCGATGCGGAAGTACTTTCTAATGCAGATATTCTAGCTATATTAGATGCAGATACAATTTCAACTGCGTTTAATCTAGCTATGTTTGATGCTGAAATGGTTTCAATACTATTTAATCTAGCTGAAGCGGAAGATGTAAATGCGTTAAGAGAACTTAAATTATCATTCGTTACAATTGTATCACCTGTAAGAGTTTTTACTATTGTACCAGTATTATCAACTAAATATATCGAACCCGTTCCTACATAAATGTGTTTCCAAGGATTTGATTGACTTCCCAAATCATAAGTTCCACTTACTGCAGGAATTAGTGATTGAGAAATTGGGTTTAAATATGATGCCGTTAATGCGTTTGTTACAGTCACATTTGCTGCCGCTGTCCAACTTGCTGTATAAGGTGCTCCAGCTGAAACCTGTAAAACATATCCACCATAAGATGAACTAATTGCAGGTAAATCACCACCTATTGTACCTATTGCCCAACCTTCAGTTGCTTCAGGGAATGTGATAACCGATGATGTTGTATCAGTTAACGCAATTGTTTGTGGAATTATCTTTTCATATCCACTATCGTATGTTTGAATACTTACAAATCTATCTCCAATATTATGTTCAAATCTCCAATTCAATGAAGATGTAAAGTATTGTTTGATTGTTCTACCATTAACTTCAATAGTACCACCAATTCCGGCAGTAGCATATCCACTAACAGGTGTACCGAATTCTAACACTAAAGTATTTGCGTTTGTAGCAGTAATACTTTGTGGTAAAATTATATTATTGTTTGAACCATAAACCGTTACATTTGGATATTGTGTGCTTAAATTATGTACGAATGTCCAAGTACTTGCAGGTTCTGATTGAGTATGAAACTTTGCACCAGCTGCCAAACCAGTCAATTGTGAACCATCTCCTCTATATGAACCACTAAATGAACCACTAAACGAACCTGAAAGATTCTGAATTGTAGTTCCATCCAATTGCGAAGAACCACTTATTAGAGTAGGTTTAAAAGTTAATTCAGCAAATGTAATATCATCACCAACTAATCTATATCTTAAATCTAATGATTCAGTTACTTGAGCCGCTCCACTAACAATATTAGAGGGTTTATTTGCAATGTTATCCCAAGTAGTTTGTGTGATTGAGCCACTAATTACATATCTTTCATCATATGAACTTGTCAATTGTTGTGAACCACTTACTATACCACCTGGCTTATTTGCAATATTATCCCAAGTCGTTTGAGTAATTGTACCACTAACTATGTAGTAGTTTCCTAATGAACCTGTGATTTGTGCTGAAGATGAAAATACACCTTCTAAGTTACTTGCTATTACATTACCATCTATTTGTACTGAACCTGTGAATGAATGTATATCATCTCCACTATCTCCAAATTTTGTGCTTCCGCTTTGGAATACAACCGATGAAGAAACAAATTCAGTATGAAACTCTTGTGCAGTAATTCTATCAGTTACAATTAGAGAACCAGTGATAGTTAAATCACCACTCATACTATCACCACTTACATTTACATAAGTTACATTAGCTGATGCCGTAAACGATTCTAAGGCATTTATTCTTGGAGAAAACGATGCGGTAGTACTTTCTATTGAATCTATTCTTGCATCGAAGGAAGCGGATGCAGCTAAGAATGAAGATGATACGGCTGTATATCTAGGTATCTCTGCTGTCTGACCTGCTTGTTGTGTAAGTGAACCACTTATAATAGGACTATCTAAAATCATTTCTCCGTTTTATTATTATCTATAAATATCTTTATAATTTCTTTATTAT
>Ga0209599_10001212_pt1 | contig 12884 bp, 8 predicted proteins | sample Shrwel_input2_FT_FD_187534 | JGI IMG/M metagenome (GOLD analysis project Ga0209599, IMG submission 187534) | Subsurface microbial communities from deep shales in Ohio, USA - Utica-3 well 1 S input2 FT (SPAdes) (version 2) ... | reverse complement strand
GAGAACACGTAGTTATGTAAAGTGAGGCATAACGTCAAGCATAACGCTAGTTACGGACTAAGTAAGCCCAAAACTTTCAGATTAAAAACCGTATCACTGATACAAACTAAACTATAAATTCAAGACCGATGCCGTAATTAGTGTTATGCATTGTTAGGGAATCGGCTAAATATTCATAAACTATGGAAATTACATTAAAATTAATGGATGAATTTGAAAAAAGAAATAACATTTCGACAACAATTGAAATAAATAGCGATGGTTCTGGAAATTTAAGAGAGTTTTGGGACGAAGAAATAATAAAAGAATTTGACAGCCTGAAAAACTTGAATTTATTTTTATTAAACGGAAAATTAAAATTAACGGAAGATGGTCGTTCGGTTAGTCCTATTGAGATAGTTGCTCAATAGCTGTTCCCTAACGTTCCCTCGCTTGGCTTAGTGCCGAGTACTGAAAATTAAATTTAATAATTAAAAATAAAACGTGATGAAAAACGATATAAACGAAAATAAGGCATTGAGCCAAACGTGTGTTAGCAAATCGGCTTTAAAATTTGAATACGGATTTAGTTCAGTAAACGGAATAGTAAAAAAACATTATTATTTACACGAAATTCCAAATATAAAAGAAAAATGCGATGTTTGGAATGTTTTACCTATTGCTTATGTAAGGCAATATACAGGACTAAAAGATAAAAACGGAAAAGAAATTTACGAAGGGGATTGGATTCAATCAGCTCCAGGATATTGTTCTTTTGTTAAATTTAAAGATGGTGCTTTTTTATCAATTTATTCTCATCCTGAAGATGGAGAAGAATTATTAATCACAGATTTGCATTTACCGACTATTGAAATTGTAGGTAATATTTACGATGCGCAATAAGCTGTTTGCTAACGTTCTCACGCTTGGCTTAGTGCCGAGTTATGAAAACTAAATTTATAATTAAAAATAAACGTGATGAAAAACGATATAAACGAAAATAAGGCATTGAGCCAAACGAGTGTTAGCGGTAGTACTTTTTGTTGTGGAATATTCCCTACAAATGACTGTACAGATTGCGGTTACTATAAATCAAAATTAATTACAAACAAAAACGGCAAAAGAATAATAAGAGGTATTTCAGAAGTTCATTTAGCCGAACTAGAAAATCAAGACTTTAAAAACAGAAATAAAATGAAATTAGAAGATTTAAAAAACAAGAAAACAGTAATGATTAAACCACAAGGACTAATTAATCATAGAGAAATGGAAGTAACACTAACTAAAACTGGTTTTACTATCTCAAATTATGGAAATTCAAAAATAGCAGGTCACGAATATTTATTTGTGGTTAATTCGCAAGAAGATTTGGATTCTTTAGATATTCTGCGGTAGTATTACCGCTAACGTTTACAGCTTTGCGAGGTTGCGAACTCAAAACCTAAAAATAACAAACACAAAATACACTTAAAATTATGAATAAAGTTTCCAAAAAAATACAGACCAAGCAATCTTGCAAAACTGGTGTTAGTGGCAGTCTTTCTAAACGTGAAAAACTATCACTTTTATCAGCCGATATTTTTGCAAGAAGAAACGATTATAATTTTCATTTGACAAGTGAATTATGTGGTGTCATTTGGCATTTAAGTAAAGGAACTAAAAACGAATATGATTGCAAGGAAATTATAAATTCTGTTTATCCGCAGTTCTTTCAAGATTGCCACTAACTACTATATGTATTTCACACTCTAAAACATTAATAAAACAAGATATTAACAACAATAATTTAGAAAACATATAATTAAAATTATAATTAATTAACTAACGCTTTTCGGTAATAAGGAACCGTAACAAATAACATGGAAAATTTAAAAAGATTAGAAGCGCTGAATCACCAAGCACAAATTGAAGGTAAAAAATTTCATTCGGGAAACAAGTCAGCCGGAACCAGACTACGAAAAGTAGCTCAGGAAATTGCAAAACTTTGTAAAGAAATCAGATCTGAAGTTTCTGAAATTAAAAACAAAGAATAATTCCAAAATTCTTACAAAATAAGCCAAAACCACCTTTAGAGGTGGTTTTTTGTTATATTTAGCCAAAATTAAACTCCCAAATTAATTATGGCTACATACAAACACGAGCTTCAGTTGTCAACTTCTGAAGCAATAATGCTTGAAGAGGCATTATCAGAAAGACTAATTTTTTACAAAAAACAAGTAGAGGAAGGCAAAGGCGCTCCATATTATTCCCACATGAAATCGGCAGAAAGTGTTCTAAAAAAACTTGAAGAGGGAAAAGTTAAATCGAGTGAAAGTAAAGTTTAAAGTAAAGGCCCTTAATTGGGCCTTTTTTTATTCATCTTCCTTAGTTGGGAATCTATAAGAATTTCCTTCTTTTTTAATTGAAGTTTTACCACCATAAACATTAGTTTGTTTACCTATAAAACTCATAAATAAATGAAATTCAGAACCCAATACCGGATCTTCGTCGAAAATATCATTAATTCCTTTGTAGTAAATAGGAATCATATTGTTTTGAAGTTGTGATTTTATAGTAACATCTTCCACATAATCGCCACCGAAATCCAAAACAGTTCTTTTTTCAGTGGTTTCATTTTCTGTATCTTCAACATCAACCTCTTTCCCTTGCCAGTTTTTAGCAAACATACCTGGAAACGGATTGGCTTTATTCGCAATAAATGAAGAAGCAATTTCGAAATTTGTTCTATTAAAGAATCCTTCACCATTCTGAACAATGTCTCCAGCTTTGTTTTTAGTTTGCTTGCTTGCTAATTTTGAAAACAAAACAACATTACCCCTTACTGGTCCAAAATAATCCATTCTAGTATCTCCACTTACAACCTGCAGGAAGTTAGAGCTTCTTGGATCATATTCGATGTAAGCGCGTTTTGCCTCTTTTTCTTCATCATCTTCATCACTTAATCCTGAATTTATAGCCATAACAGTTAAAGCTGCTGCTCCATGAGCCGCTAATAATCCTTTTACTGAAGTTCTTAAAAATGTCTTTTGAGCAACACTTACACCTACATTTTTCCAAGTACTCGGATTTGATAGTGTCACCGTATCATAATTACCTAACTTAAAGAAGTAGTAGAATGAAATTGGCGGTGTCAAATTCAATGAACTAGCCCACAACCTTGCTGAGAAAAATGTTTTGTTCAATACTGGAATAGCCATAGTAAGTGATTTACTTAGATTAGCACTTCCGGTAACAGTATTAATTGCTCCTGCTAATTTTTTGTATTCAGCGATATGGTCAATAGGATTTTTACCTTGCAATTGTAATGCTTCGGCTCCTCTCATAAATAAGTCAATACGAGCTACATTCATAAAAGTATTATTGCCTCTTTCAAAAACAGATAAAGGATTGGCAGCATCAAACATTTCTCCAATATCTCTCTTGTTTTTTTCTGATACATTACCAGTTTTTAATTTTTCATAATAACCTTGAACTGTAGTTCTTTTGGTGTTCTTATCTGCTTTAGCAATTAATCTAAATGGTATTTTGATAATATTCAATACATTATTACCAAGGAAATTATCATCACGAACTTGTGTTTTTACATCTTCACCTAAAATACGAAGTCCTGATTTCAAAAACACATCATACATTGGATGCTCTTTGATCATAGCTTGAAAATCATCATAGTTATTTTTGGTCCCCATTTTATTAAACATTTCAATTAATGTATTGGCAGAACCGGCCGATTTAATTAATTTACTAATTGTTTTTAATGGTCTTTTAGCCCAATCCTCTGTAGTAGTTCCTTTGAAATTATTAGCTAAATTTTTAAGTGTTTTTCTTGAAAATGTAGAATCTACCATGTAGAAACTACCCTGAAGCCCAACAAAAGAAAGTTCACCTGTAGCTAAAGTTGTTCTTTGAGCGTCCCATAAATCAGAAGCGGCATCTTTTATTTTTTCTCCAAGAGTTCTATTAGCCATTTCTTGACTATAATTCAAGTAATCGTACTCTTCTTGTAGGCGGTTTTTTTCTACACGTAATTTTTTAAGTTCTTCACTCTCTTCGATTGGCTTCACTTCTTTTTTAGAAAAATCTTCATTTTTGATTTTTTCTTTCAATTCAGCGATTCTTTTCTTTACATAACCTTCGGCTCTTGAAGTTCTTTCGGATTCAGTTATTCCTAAATCATTTTTAAGCGATTTAATCTGAGCTAAGAGACTTTTTTCTTTTTCTGATAAACTTGATTTTTCGACCTGAGTTTTTGCTTTATTTATGCCTTTCTGTAAGTCCTCTAAGATGCTTTCAAGTTTTCCAAGTCTTTTTAGTTTGTTTATATCTTGTTTTAGCTGAGATCTAGTTTTATTTACTGTTTTTCCGTAACCAGAAATAGCATCGCGAATTTGTCTTTCGGTAATGTCTGGGTGTTCGTCTTGAATTTCAGATTTAACTTGTTTGGCCAATTCGTTAATATCCGTGCCACCGCCAGAAATAAAATTACGAACCATACTAATCGGAACTTTTACTTCACCGTCTTGCGAAATAGTAATATCTGAACCAATATCCCCGAAAGCATTAATCAGGTTGTTTATTGATTCATTTTGCTGAGGCTTAGTAAGAGATTTGTACCAATCCGATTCTTGTAAAAGCTTAACGCCTTTTTGAATTGAATCGGCTATATGTCCGGTAGTTTCAATTGATTTTGCAATGACTTCAACCGCAGAATTATATACGATTTCAGCGCCGGCAGAACTTCTTAATCCTTGTGGTAGAGGAATTTTAATTTTACGAACTTTATCCGCTAACTCTTTTGCTTTTTGTGAGTTTGGAGCTACGTTTTTAGGAGCAGTACGTTTTATTTGTTCAACAATATTATTGAAATTTTGTTGCGCTATTTGAGCATCACGTTCAGCTTCTAATTCTTTGATTTTAGCTAAAGCCTCTTTGTATTTTGCATCAATTTCTTTGAATTTAGCCATTGTTTCTGGACTAATTTCTCCATTATTGATTTTTTTATGAGACTCAATTTGGTTTGATAAAGAATATTGTACTTCTTGATTTTGATTGTAGATGTAGTTCATTATAGCAGCGGTCTGTCCAGCCATAGTTGCTCTAGCTCCATATTCACTCAAAACAGCTTCTTGGAATTTATTTAAAGACTCGATAATAGCGTCCGTATCATCGTTTTCTTTAAGGTTATCCATGATGTTGTCAATCTCTTTTGGTAGATTGTTTAAGATTTGACTATACATAACCATGACTGAATCGCCATGAGTTACTTTGCCTGATTGGATAGCATTATAAGCTTCGAAAACACCAACTTCATTTACAAAGTTAGTTGCATCGGCGTAAACCGTTTCTTGTCTTCTGATTGCGTAGTTTAACCCAATCTTGTCAATAAGTTTTAATGTTTTTTCTGAATTAGCAGAATTGTTCAATCTACTTAAAACGCTTGATTTACCCTCTTTTCTGGTAAAATCACCTTTTTGCTCTTTTATTTTACCTTCGGCTTTTTGTGTAAAATTTTCAACTACCGCTTTGATTTCTTTAAAAGAAAATCCTTTCTTTTGAAGTTCTTCGGCGGCAATATCTATAGCATTTTCAATAGTGTTTCCTGCTTTAACAGCAAGTTTTACCGCTTCAATAAATGCGTTCCATGTTTGTGGTAAAAAAGGGAGTGTTACGCTTAAATTGTTTGGATCAAGTTTTAAGCTATCCAACCAGTCTAAATTATCTTTGATGTTATCTTGATTGGTTATTTTTTCAAAAGTGGATTTTTTATTTTCTACTTCTGTGGATTCTTTTGTACTTCCGATATTGCTTGGTCCACTTTCGCTTTGAACTCCGGATTCTTTTGTGCTTCTCTCGCTATCTTTAGATTCAACGCTGTTCTTTGCGCTGGCGTTAGTTGTACTTCTTTTTTCGGTTTTTCCATATTGTTCTGTATCAGATTGTTCTAATTCGTTTAGTAAAAGTAATGCTTTTTCATTAGATATAAAAGAAAGGGATGTTGCATAGTTGTTAATCCACTCAGTTTTTTCTATCGATTGTTGAATAGCTTTATCTAAAAACTTTTGATTAGCCGGTAATCCTGTTAACTCTTCAAATCTCTCTTGAAGTGGTCTTAGTTTATCTTTTTTAACTGAATTTATGAAACTTTCTGTTCCAGAAGGGTTGTCTAAAATAAAATCTACAATATCTTGCTCGGTAACTTCAATTCCTGCTGTTTCCGACATTTCCTGTGCTAATGTATCTAAAGATCTGCCTTCACCTTTTTTAGCGAAGTACTGCATCGCAATTCCCTGAGTGATGTTGTTTACATCTGAATTATCAATGAAGCTTTGTCTTTCTATGGATTTAGAGCCTATTGCTTCAGCAATAATACTTGTTTTGTAATCAATACCCTCCATAGCATCCATAGACTGCGCTAAAAGTAAAGCTTCGGCTACTTCTGCAGGATTTTCAGAATACTCAGCTACATGAGCCTCATAGCTTTCAATATTTATCGCTCCGGCTTCTATTTCGATTGTTTCTCTTCCTTTAGTGAAATCAAAATCATTGGCCCATTTTTCTTGAAGTTTTCTTTTTGTTGGGGCTGAAGGTTCTTTGCCATTTTTGTCAGTAAATTCTAACCTTCCATTTTCAAACGTAGCGGTATATTCACTTCCAGAATCAGAAATTTTTAATTGTTTTATGTTTTTACTTTTAGCTTCAACTCCTAACATTTGAGAATAAATCTCAGTCATTTTAGGGTTTAATTCTAAATCAATTTCAGAATCTTTAATACCATTATAAATATCAGTAAGCCATTCTTTGAATTTATCAAAAATCTTTTGTAAAGTTGGGTCTGGAGCGATACCTTCCGCTAGATATTTTTCAAATCCTCTTGCGAAAAACTCACTTGTTTCTGTGGTCCACTCTTTTGTTCCAGCAGCTTCTAACACATGATCTCTTTCCGTATCAGAAAGATACTTTTCATAAACATGTGCTAACTCATGCAAAGGAGTAGATACGTCTGGGTCGGTTAACGCAAATATTACCGCTTTACCATCTTCTCCTAATTGAACAGCTCCTTTGGATTCTTGAAATAATATTATTTGCGATTCACGACTAATATCTTCTGTTTCGGATAAAAGAGTGTTTTGTCTCTCTTCCGGAGACATAGATTGTCTTGTTTCGACATTTCTTGCTTGAACCTCTCCAACTAAGCTTTCATATAACTTATAGTCGTCTTGACTTAAAAGCTCTTGTGGATTTTGATGTTTGCTAGAAGCAATATTTTCACTCTTGTTTTTGCTAAAAAGCTTATCTGTTATTCTTTTTAAAGTGCTTTTATTGGATATTTTATCTTCTAAAACTTGGCGAATGTTTTCTTCTGAACCACCTTTAGAAAACCCTTCTTTCTCTTGGATAAAATGCTGAACTTCATGTAGGACAGTAGTGAGTAAATCCTGATTATCCTTTATGTTATCAGGATTAATTGTTATTCTATTTTTATCAGGATTAGCGGATGCGCTTGAATCCATATTAAAGTTTGGAACTATCTCAATGTTGGCTAAATCAGGATATAATTCAAATAGCTCATTGTGATTCAATAAGTCTTTTAAATTACCTCTCTCTAAATCATAAATATCTTGTTTTAAAGATGTTTTTGAATCATCAATTTCATATCCCCACTTGCCATCGGCTCCTTTTTCCCATCCAGTAGTTAGTCTAATAGCTTTTGCGTCTGAACCGGATTTCTCCATGTTTCTAGCTACGCTTAAATTATCTTTAATTCCTTTGGATAACCTGGCGTTTTTACCAACAACTTGATATAGCACTTTCCCTTTTTCAGAAAGGTTTTTTACTGTTTGTTCATCTGCTTTTTGAAACTCCAATGATTTATATATTTCCTCTTTGTTTACATTGGATTTTTTAGCCATTGTGCCGATCATTCTATCCATTACAACCGCAGAAGCCAACGCTTTTACTTTGTTTTGTCCGAATACTTCTCGATTAACTTTATATAAATCCCTAAAATTTTTAGGTTGTATTTTGGCTTTTTCAGCTACTTTAATTTCTATTTCACTTGCTCCAACGTCAGCGGAGGGTTGTATGTCTTTATTTTTTATTTGACTGTCATTCGGAATCTCTTGATTAATTTCTTGCGAAACCTTGCTATCATTAACTTTGTTTATTTGATTGTTATTTGACTGAGGTTCCGTAGTCACCGGAGCAGTACCGGATTCACCCGACTGCTCATTGATAACTACTTCCGAAGGAGACTCTTCACGAACTCCTTTGCTTGCTTGTTCTTTGTTTAATATTTGAATTGCTTTTTTGGAAATTGCATTGTCCTCTATTTTTACATCTTTGGTACCGTCAGGATTTAATTCAGTCATTAATTCTCTTTGGGCTTGATCCTTTAGACGAATGATTTCTTTTTGGTCTCCATCAACCATTTTTTCTAATGTAGTAGATGCACCTCCAGAAATAAGCTCTTTTCTTCGACTTTCATTTGCGTCAAATTCTGTCTTTAAATTAGACATAATTTGCTTAGTCATATCATCATCAATAGAAGTGTCGGCTTGAATTGATTTTACTTTATTTTTGATATTTTGTTGTGCTTTTTCTAAACTTAAAACTTCCTGAAATTGCTCTTTAGAAAGAGATTCAATATTTGAAATTCTTTTCGATAGAAGTCCTTTTACAGCCTCTTCTTTAGATTTTATTTGTTCAGAAATTATTTTCTTAGTTTCTGGAGTTGATGCTTTATCTAATTGAGATTGAAGTGATAAAATTTCCTTGGAGATAGATTGTATTTTACCATCCGTACTAAATGGTTTTGTTGCTTCATAAATCATATTGAAACTATGCGAACCTAAAGGCAATAATCCACCTATTACTGCTCCTGCAATAGTTGGATCTTTCATGCCATCCATAAAAGGCTTGCCATCAATTAGGTTTTGCGCTCCTTGTGTCATTCCTTCATCAAAACCTTCAAGTACCGCATTTTTGGAAACATCTTTTGTCGCTTCAATAAAATAACTAGCCATTCCTTTGGCCATCATTTGTCTTTCAGGTTCGGTAGCTGTTTTCAATATTTTTCCAGCATTACCCATAACAATTTTATCGATAACAGCACTTGCCGTTTCGGTTACACCATAAGCAAACGGTTTCCAAAGCATTTCTGATTCCGAATATTGTGGGATTATTTGTCCTGGCTCTGGGTTTTCAGGATTCATTTCGTTTTGCATGGTTGTAAACTTCTGTCCTGTAGAAGAAGCTCCTAATAAACCTATTCCTCCCACTCCAGTATATGCGGCAGCAAATGTTGGAACCTGAGAAGATAACGCAGTATATCCAAACCAACGTCCAAACTCTTCAACTGAATGAATATCTTCAACTTGAATAGGCTTCATTATTTTATCAGAAACATTCTCTTTGTAGAATTCCTCAGTGCTTTTCACTAAGTCTCTCAACCCTTCTTGTTTGGAAGCTGTATTGGCATCCCTGCCAAAAATAGATTGCTTAACTTCCAATCCATAATCTAAGGCACCAACGGTTCCAACGGCTATTTTTTCAAGACTCATAACTACATTCCCAAGAATATTATTCATTTTTGAATAATCTCTCTTGAAATAGTCTAAGTTTGATTTAGCATCTTTTAAATCAGTGTCTTTTTCAACATATTCTTTTCTCGATGAAATAGATTCATCTATAGCTTTTTGGTAATTTACAATAGTTTGTTTTTGAGCCTCTAATAAATCAGAAGGTATTTCAACTCCTTGTTTTTGAAGCTTTACTATTTCGGAATTTACTTTTTCTAAGTTGTTTTTTTGAGTGTATAAAACACCGTCTTTAATACCTATTCTTTTTTCAGCAGCGGTTTTTTGTTGTTGAGTTCCAGCGACTTTAATCTGGCCTTGGAATTCTAATTTGTCTTTTGTTGATTTTCCTTGTAAATCATATTCATCTTCCGCTTCAGCAAGGTAATCGTCCAGCTTACTCTTTTCTTCTGATTTAATACGTTTTTCAACTTTTAAATCAAAAGCAGTCTTTTTTATCAAATCATTGGTAATATCCTTGTTTTTTATTCCTTTTTGAATAAGAATATCTCTAGCTTCTTTTTTTTCCTTAGCTAAAACATCTGTTTCTTGTTTGTCGCCAATACCAACAAACTTACCAAGAGGTCCTAAATTATCAGACAAAGAATTATAGATTTCTTTTCCTTTTTTATTAATGGTATTCCAGACTCCAATTCCATTTACTTCGTCTGAAACTTCTTTTTGTATTTCAACTTTTCTTTGGTCAGATACCTGCGTGTTTTGTTTTAATTTATTGTCTAAATCAACATAGTCTTTTGTTTGTGATAATTTGGCTAAATTCCAAGCCATAGTACCCTCTTCGTAGTTTGAAGAGGTGTCTTTTTTCTTTGATTTTACTTCTGGCGTTTTAGAAGCAGTTGTGAAGGGTGATTTATATTCGAGTGGGTTACTCGGTGTTAATACGCTTCCAGCCGAAGGACCACTTTGAGGTGTTGATGGTGACTTCGTTTTCGTCGATTCTGATATAGAATTCTCTTTTTTTTTTACAGGAGTGGTGTCGCCAAATTTGGACGTAAAATCTTTTGCATACTGATTTACGTCTTCTGGAGAAGCACCACCCTCTAACATTACTCTAATGTTAGTATCTAGTTTTTTCTTTTGATCTGGTTGTAGCATTTTTTGTACTTAATTTATTCCCAAATTGGATTACCTGAATCGTCAACTCCTTTATATTTTTTAGTAGATAAATCTTGTGAATCACTTTCACTTTTTCCTACTGGAACGATATTTTTACCATCAACCTTACTTTTAACGGCTTTCAAAAATTCAGTTGTACTGCTAAAACTTTCGCCATTTTCTTTTTTGAAATTGGTAGAGTATTTAGTCATTTCGGCTTCGTCTTTTGAACTGTTAAGTAAAATTTTCTTTCTAGGTTTTAATATTTTCCCATTATTATCTTTGTAGTCAATATATCCTTCAAGCATTAGATTCCCACTTGGAGTAAGTCTAACCTTATCGATAATATGGTACTCCCCAGGCGTAGGGTTTAAACTCAAACCTCCTCCAGTTCCAAAATTCAAAGTGCCTTTCGGAACAGTTTTATTTCCTTCTTTTGTTCTACCTGAAAGTGCTATATCACTTATGTTAACTTCAGTTTGTGCGCCTCCTTTTCCTTTTTTGGAAATAGCTAGTTTGTTTGCTCTGTTTTTATCACCCTCGCTAACTCTTAAAGCTCTGTCTTTAGCTTTTTCTGCTGCCGCTTGCGATCTTGCTGCATCACGGTCTTGTGCTGCTAGATCTTCGGTGGAGTAGTCTTTTAAATCCTCATGAGAACGAACCATTTTAGAAAATATTTCTTTTGCTTTTGTTATGCTTTCTATGCTTGGATTTTCGTAATCTGGTTTTCCTTCTTTGTTTGTAATATTAAATTCTCTAATAAAGCTTTTTACAGCCTGTTCATTATTAAAAACACCATCAACAGCATCTTGAAAATATTGGTCAACAAATCCTTTTTTCTCTACCGTTGTGTAGTTTCCTTGATTATATTTTTCGTCTAAAACTCCAATCCCTTTTGCTGTTTCAGACGCTAGTTTGTTAGCGTCAACTCTTGGCATTGCTTTAAAAGCTAATCCCTCATTGATATTGGCCCATGATATTTCATCAAAATCACCATCACCATCAGCATCTAAGTTCCCAAAACCAGCAGTAGGCATTAAAAATTCGTCAACACTTGGCTTAAAAGCAGATAGTCCAACTTTTCCTCTTTCAAGAAGGCTTTGGTCAGTAAAATACTTACCTTCTAACATTCCTTTCACTTTTTCATTATACTGTTCTTGCGCTGAGGTAGTAAAGTTTTTAAGATTATCACCAAAGTTTTTAGCGTTCTTGTTTCTTATCTCTATTTTAATTAACTCTTCATTTTCTTCAGGAGTTAAATTACTTTTATTACTAAGTATACTAGCACGAATGGCATCTTTGCCAATTTGTTCCTGCGCCATTTTAATTGAAGCTATTTGGTATTCGTCAAGTGTTTGAATACCAGATGGAGTGTATTTTAAACTTACATTATATTTATCTCTTAACGCTTGTTTTTTCTCTGCATCTGCTTTCGCTTTTTCTTCATTATGGGCTTCCTGAAGCCGTCTGTCGGCTTTAAACTTTAAATCGTTATCGATTAAGTCTTGTGCAAGATCTCTTTCTACTGGCTTTACAGTAGCGAAAGCTCCGGTATAATTTAATTGTTGAGCCATTACCAGCGGTTGTATTTATTAATTAAATCTGAACCATATTCATCTTCTAAATCAAGATTGTTTGAGTTTAAAGCTATTGGTGCTGGAGCCATAGGACCAAATCTATAAGGATTAGGAGAAGGATATACTGCATTTCCGTATGAAGGAACTGAACCATAATTTACAACAGTATTAGAGCCTCCAGAACCACTACTTTGTGCAATTCTTTTAGCTTGTCTTTCAGCATAACTTCCGGAATTTCCGTTTTTATCGGTAATTCCAAAATCAATATTGTTTGCTCCGTATTGAATACCTTTAGCTACTCCAGAAATACCATTCATCATATCAGCATCGCCTTTTTGAAGCTGAGAAGAGAACGCGGCAATATTGGCGTTATCTCTATTTTCACGCATATCTCTAAGTCCTACTTTGTCTCCGGCAACAGCGTATTCTTTTTTCATTACCTGATTATCTAAATCAACTTGAATTTGTCGATTTACAGCATTGTCGTTAGCTTGAATTTTAGGAATAGCTCCCATAATACCTCTAATGCCAGCGTTTCTTGATGCGTCAACCATATTAGCAGAATTTCTTCCACTTTCTTCGCGCATCAAATCAGTTCCTAATGTAGAAATTTTGATGTTCTCAAAAGCGTTGTCTAATG
>Ga0209599_10001211_pt1 | contig 12888 bp, 14 predicted proteins | sample Shrwel_input2_FT_FD_187534 | JGI IMG/M metagenome (GOLD analysis project Ga0209599, IMG submission 187534) | Subsurface microbial communities from deep shales in Ohio, USA - Utica-3 well 1 S input2 FT (SPAdes) (version 2) ... | reverse complement strand
GCGATATTAAGGTCGAGGGGTTCATAAACACCACTTGCACCATGTTCCATCAATACATCTTTACCCGCCACGCCAATATCAGCCGCACCATTTTCTACATAAGTAGGGACATCAGTGGCACGAATGATAATAATATTCACTTGTGGGTGGGTGGTTGGAAAAATCAATTTACGACTTTTGTCAGGGTCTTCCAATAACTCAATACCTGCCACTTTGAGTAAGGGCAAAGTATCTTTTAAAATACGTCCTTTAGATAAAGCAATAATCAACTGCGACATTCAATGAATTCTCTTGATTTAAGAATCCCCCTACCCCCCTTTACAAAAGGGGGAACTCCCTCCTTTGTAAAAGGAGGGTTGGGGAGGATTATTTTGATACACGGCGTATGGTAGCACCTAATAACGACAACTTCTCTTCTACACGCTCATAACCTCTATCAATATGATAAATACGGTCAATTAAGGTGTCTCCATCTGCCGCCAAAGCTGCTAATACTAACGACATCGAAGCGCGCAAATCGGTTGCCATCACAGGCGCACCATCTAACTTAGCCACGCCACGCACCACAGCAGTATGACCATCGACCTCAATGTTTGCTCCCATACGATTAAGTTCAGGAACGTGCATAAAACGATTTTCAAAAATCGTTTCGTTAATAATGCCTGTACCATCAGCAATGGCATCTATGGCCATAAACTGGGCTTGCATATCGGTAGGAAAGGCAGGATGTGGCAAGGTTCTAAAACTGATAGCGCGTGGTCGTTTGCCACACATATCCACTTCTATCCAATCTTCACCTGTACTCACCAATGCGCCCATTTCTAAAAACTTAAGCAATACTGCATCTAACAAGGCAGGGTCGGTATGAGTAGCACGAATACGTCCACCTGTCATGACGGCAGCAGCCAAGTAAGAGCCAGTTTCAATACGATCTGGACACACCGCATATTCACAACCTTGCAACTCGTCCACCCCTTCTACCACGATACGGTCTGTACCTGCCCCTTCGATGTTTGCTCCCATCTTTTTGAGCATATTGGCTAAATCAACCACTTCAGGCTCACGCGCAGCGTTTTCAATAATGGTTGTGCCTTCGGCGAGGGTGGCAGCCATCATGGCGTTTTCTGTACCGCCTACAGTGACTACATCAAACAAAATACGACCGCCACGCAAACGCCCATCGACTTTGGCGTGTACATAGCCTTTTTCGACAGTGACGGTTGCACCTAGTGCTTCTAAGGCTTTAAGGTGTTGGTCAACAGGCCGTGTGCCAATAGCACAACCACCTGGTAAAGAGACATAAGCTTCTTTAAAACGTGTAACCAATGAACCCAACACAAAAATAGAAGCGCGCATGGTTTTAACCAACTCATAGGGCGCAACGGCTTGAGTTAAGGTATTGGCGTTAATGACAACTACCCCATTGGCATCTTTGGTTAAAGTCATGCCCATGTGCTGCAAAATACGCATCATGGTTTTGATGTCGTGCAAATCAGGTACATTAGTTAAGGTCATGGGCGTAGAAGCTAAAATCGTCCCTGCCAACAAAGGCAATGCCGAATTTTTTGCACCAGAAATACGCACTTCACCTGTTAAACGTGTGCCGCCTGTAATCAGTAATTTATCCATTATTTTTCTTCTTATAAATTAGCCAAACAACTTCGCTTTACGCCATTCTTCGGGCGTTAAAGTCCGCATGGTTACAGCATGAATCGCACCACTGGCAATTTGCTCATTTAACGGAGCATATACCCGTTGTTGTTTGGCAACAGGACGTAAACCCGTAAATTCTTCGCTAACAATCGTTACGTTAAACTTGCCACCTTCGCCAGTGACTTCAATGGCTTCGGCTTGAGGAAAGGCGGCAACTAATAAGGCTTTAATGGCTTCAGGATTCATGTAAATTCCTAGATGGCTTGGGGAAGAACGTCTGTTAAACCACTGACGCTAATAATAGCGCGTAGCTTTTCTGGCATATTACTACACTGTAAAATTTGTTGATTTTTGCTGGCGGCGCGTATCCACGACACTAAAATAGCCACAACCACACTATTACTACTTTGTAATTGATGCATATCTATAGTAATCGCTTTGGGTGCAGTTTTTAACAGTTTTAGCCCTTCATTACAGGTTTTTTCGGCATTATCAAAATGCACAACGCCCCCAAAAAGGAGGCGCGTATCTTGTAATGTTAATTGAGCAACGGTATTAGTCATCTCATACTCAACCTAAACAATTTTATGTGACTTCGACTCCGCTCAGTCAACATAAGCTGCCTGAGCGGAGTCGAAGGCGCGATTTGTATAACCTAATTTTACTTGGTTTATTTTTTGGCATCACCTGCCGATGGCACAAAGTTAGCAATGGCCTTGTCTAAATTACCACGATTTGCCTCAACGGTCGAAGCAAACTGATTTCTAAAAGTTAATCCTAAGTTAATACCATTTAAAATCAAATTACGCACTCTCCATTGCCCTTGTGCATCTAAAACCATTTGATAAGTCACAGGAATCATCGTACCACTGTTGGTCTGAATATCCATATCCACTTGGGCTTTTTTGGGGTCATCACCTGCCGTATAGGGCTTAACCACAAACTTTTGGTTTTCATACGCACCTAAACCATTGGCATAAGTACGAATCAAACTTTGTTTAAATTGCACTGTAAAATCGGCACGTTGCTTATCGGTGGCTTGACGATAAAATTGTCCCATCACGCCTTTAGCAAAGCTATTAAAGTCCACATAAGGCTCTATGTTTTCTTGCACAATGGTAAATAATAATTGAGGGTCTTTTTTGTATTCGGCACGCTCTTTAACCAAACGAGTGGTTAATTCGGTAGAAATACGCTGCACAAATTCATTGGGCTTTTCGGCGGCATAGCCAATCTGAGCCATTAACATCATGCTAATTAGGGCTAAAAAAGCAAAACTACGCTGTAATAAAATTAACATGGTCATCCTCGCTTAAAAGTCATCTTGACTGTTAGCAGCAGGTGCTGGCGTTGCCGCTGCATTACTGTTACTACTTTTATCTTCGGTGGCTTTATTAAATAAAAACTTACCGATTAGATCTTCTAACACTAAGGCCGACTGTGTCTGTTCGATTTCGTCACCGTTCTTTATAAATATGTCATCAGCACCAGGTACAATACCAATGTATTTTTCGCCCAATAAGCCCGCTGTCAAAATACTGGCAACAGCATCGGTGCTAATTTCGTTAACATCATTATAAATTTCGAGAGTGACTTTGGCATTTAAACGTTTTTTATCTAACTCTATGTCAGCAACACGCCCAATGGTAACACCCGACATAGTGACTTTAGAGCGAACAGTTAAACCACCTATATTTTGAAAGTGTACATATACTTTATAGCTAGGCTGACTCAATTCGCTACTTAACCCACTGACTTTAATAGCTAAAAAAAACAATGCCGCAATACCAATAATCAAAAATCCGCCAACCGCGAGTTCTAGGGAGCGAGTACGCATTAAAAACCTCCAAACATAACGGCTGTTAAAATAAAATCTAGCCCTAACACCGCCAACGAGCCATAAACTACAGTACGTGTTGTGGCAACCGAAATCCCCTCTGAGGTAGGAATACAGTCATAACCTTGAAACAATGCTATCCACGTTACGGTAATACCAAAAACAACACTTTTTACAATTCCATTTACAACATCGTCATAAAACTCCACTGAGTTTTGCATATTTGCCCAAAAAGAACCTGAGTAGATACCTAACCAATCTACGCCCACCAACATACCGCCAATGACACCAATGGCCGAGAAAATAATGGCTAACAAAGGCATACTAATAAAGCCCGCCCAAAAACGTGGCGCAATAATACGACGTAAAGGGTCAACACCGATCATTTCCATGCTAGCAAGTTGTTCGGTGGCTTTCATTAAACCAATTTCGGCGGTAAGTGCCGAACCTGCTCGTCCTGCAAATAATAAAGCGGTTACAACGGGCCCTAATTCACGCACCAACGTGAGGGCAACCATTGTACCAAGGGCTTGCTCACTGCCATAATTGACCAAAATATTGTAGCCTTGTAAGCCCAACACTAAACCAATAAACAAACCTGATACCAAAATAATGGGCAGCGACATTACGCCCACCGAATATAGTTGTTTAATTAATAATAAAAATGAGGCTTTAGGCTGCGGCACAGCAACTAAGGCTTGCCACAAAAAAATGCTTGCCGCCCCCAAAGACTGTAACCTCGCCAAAGCAGTTGCACCAAGTTGACGAATCAATTCTAGCATTAGACTCCCACTCCTAATTCTTGTGCATAACTAGCCGCAGGATAATGAAAACGCACGGGGCCGTCAGGTGCGCCATTTAAAAATTGCTGTACGAAGGGCGAATCTGAGTGCCGCAACTCATCAGGCGTACCTTGTCCAATAATGCCTTTATTGGCAATAATGTAAATATAATCAGCGATTTGCAGTGTTTCTGGAATATCATGAGAAACAACTATTGTTGTTATACCCAATGCTTCGCGTAAAGTTCTAATTAAGGTAACTAACACCCCTTTTACCATAGGATCTTGGCCAGCAAATGGCTCATCATACATAATAAGTTCGGGGTCTAAGGTAATGGCACGCGCCAAGGCAGCACGGCGTTGCATACCACCTGATAATTCATTAGGCATAAGTTTAACTGCGCCACGTAAGCCCACTGCTTCTAATTTGAGTAGCACGATTTCGCGAATTAAACTTTCGGGTAACTGAGTATGAGCGCGTAAGGGAAAAGCGACATTTTCGTAAACTGATAGATCAGAAAACAATGCACCACTTTGAAATAACATGCCCATTTTGGCACGGGCAACAAATAACTCTTTGCGCCCCATCTCTGATACATTTTGACCATCAACCAGTACACTGCCAGAGTCTGGATGTAACTGTCCACCAATAAAACGCAACATCGTTGTTTTACCACAACCCGAAGGCCCCATAATGGCAGTCACTTTGCCCCTTGCTACGTCTAAATTGATATTTTCAAAAATGGGTCGTTCACTACGACTAAAACTCAAATCACGAATGGAAACCAGTGGTGACTCATCATTGATAGGCATACATCATTTACCTAAGGCGGACAGGAATAAAAACGGAATTAGGCGCAATACTTACATCACACGCTTAGCCTCATCCCCTCTTGTACTAGGTGTGAGGCTAAACACATTAACGGCAATCTACTTTTTGTCGCTCTAACTGAGCACTACCAACCAAAATACGTTCGATTTGTTTTTCACCCGCAGCATACACATTCTTTACCAATAACCATTGTTCTTTACGGGTTACCAAGGTGGTTTTCATGTCAGCACGATAACCTAATTCTGCCACACGTGCTTTTAAGGCTTGTGCTTGGTCATAATCCCCTACTGTACCTAAAGAAATCGCATTTGCCATTTGTGCTTCTGTAACCACAGAGGCATCTACACCCTGTTTTTGTAACTCACGAGCAATCACTGTTGCTCTGTCACTGGTAGCTAGTGGAGGTATATAAAGCCAATACTTAGAGCCGCCACTACTGTTAGCACTTAATGAAACATCAAAGCCACCTTTCTCGAAGATAGACTTAATTTGACGTGCCATATCATCATCAAGCAATGGGCCAATGCGGTAACAAGCTCTATCATCTTTGGTAGATTTAGCACGTTTTTCGTCTACAATCCCAACACTTTCAACTTCTTTAGCATTTTGGACAATATCAGGACGCTCAGACAACAAGTCTAAGTTTTTGCCTTCTTGCTTCTCTACAACAACAATCGCATTTTGCCCACGATTTTGCTGCTCAAAAAATTGCCATGCCAAAAAAACGGCATTTAAGACGACCAGCAGTCCAAAGACTAAAGGCATATCCATTCCTCTTATAATGTGGCTTATATTAACAATAACACCAAAAAAATAAGGCTATTAGCGTGACAATACACGCTTCAATAACGGCGCATGAATTCTGTTATTTTAATGCTGCATGGCCAAAATAGCGTTGCATACCTAGTAGCAATAATTCGGGGATAATATCATGCTCAATTTGCAAATGCTGTGCTATTTTAGCCGCATTACCGCCCGTTAAGACTAAATTTAAAGGTCTTATAAAATTTTGTTGTTGTTGTTTGTAGGCCGTTTCGATAGCACCTACACACGCTAACAATATACCATGATACACCGCTTCACTTGTATTTTTACCTAAATTTAAACTTGGTTCATCAATTACCGTTGGCCTTACACCCTGTGTGCCTTGTATTAAAGCCGAAAGCTGCAAGTTCATATTTGGCAAAATAAAGCCGCCCAAGTGAGTATTATTACACACAAAATCTAAAGTCAACGCCGTTCCACAACTCACGACACACACAGGCTGTTGTGGGGCAACCGCTAAAATATTAAGCCAACGGTCTATGCCTAGTCGTTGTGGCTGCTGATAGGCACATTGTATGCCTAAACAAGCGGTTGCTGTGACAGCAAATACAGGTTTTTTTTGCCACCATGACTCACACAACCACGTTAAATATTGATTACTTTGGGCATCTAATACCGACGACACACCCACAAAATCAACAGGCTGATGAAAAACTTCGGGTAACTGTGCGGCAAATGCAGCTAAGTTTTGTTGGTGCCAACAGGCATGACTTGCGATAATTTGGCCATCTTCACATAACCACCACTTAATGCGTGAATTACCCATATCAATAAAGCATTGTTTAGACATGCTTAATGTTCCTTTTTACGCAGTGACACTTCGCCACCACTAATAAGCTGTTGTCCTGTCGTTGTGTTAATCATTAATGCCCCGTGCTTGTCTATACCTTGTGCGATGCCCATTATAGGTTGTGCCAACCCCAACACGTCGACTTCCTGACGATATAAGGCATCATAGCGTTGCCATTTTGTTTGCCATTCTGCAAATCCTTGCTGGGCATAACCTTGTAGCAAACTCACCATATGACTAATTAAGGCAGCCGTGATTTGTTGCCTATTAACACATTGGCCTAAAATTTCTTTAACATCTACCGTAGGTTGTTCTATTTGCTGTTTAATCGCTTGCGGTAACGATAAATTAACCCCTACACCAACTACAACAGCACACACACCGTCTATCTCGGCATTTACTTCAATTAACACACCACCTAATTTTTTACCATGCCACAATATATCATTTGGCCATTTTAGACTTAAACCGTGTATACCACAGTCCTCTAAAGCCTCAACCACTGCTACACCAATCGCTAAACTTAAACCTTCTAAAACCTGAAAGCCATCACTAAACAACCAACCGACTGAACCATAAAACGTTCCCGCAGGAGGAGAAAACCAAGTACGACCACGCCTACCGCGCCCTGCCTGTTGCATTTCGGCAATACACACCATACCTGACTTTTTTTGGTGTTGAAGCTGTTGAGATACCACATCATTGGTAGAGCCAACAATCGTCTGAATATCTAAATGATTAATAAGTGTTTGTACACGATGCGGAATTGCTTGCCAAATACTTGTTTGGTCGAGCCAATCTATAGGCTGTTGTAAGCGATAACCTTTGCCATGCACTACATCTATATCTAAACCACATTGCTGCCAATGCTTAATTTTTTTGGAAATGGTGGTACGGCTCACGTCTAATTGCTGAGCTAATGCCTCGCCAGAATGAAACTTTCCGTCTGCTATCAGGGATAATAATTCCATAATATGTGTCTATATAATCTATTTAAAACGATTTGAGCATAGCAATATATACAAAACAAAGCCATTTTATACTCAAGATGAACATTGTGTCCTTGCCCTATGCGCCTAAAAACTTTATCTTTATTTACTTTTTAAGACTTACGCGGTTATCGCTTATTTGTTCACTAAATCTCCCCTAACCCCTCTTTTAAAAAGAGGGGAACTCCCTCCTTTATTAAAGGAGGGCTGGGGAGGATTTTCAAAACGCGTTAATTTCGATGAAATGCGTAAGTCCTGTTTTTTTATTTTGTCCCAGAAGGCTTCGTCATGAGTGATTATAGTGTTTTTACCAGTGAATCAGTGTCCGAAGGCCATCCCGATAAAATTGCTGACCAAATTTCGGATGCCGTTTTAGATGCCATTATTACCCAAGATAAATATGCCCGTGTCGCCTGTGAAACGATGGTCAAAACTGGTGTGGCGATTGTATCGGGTGAGATTACTACCAGTGCGTGGATTGATTTAGAAGACTTAGTGCGTGGTGTGATTAACGATATTGGCTATACCTCTTCAGCTGTTGGCTACGATGGCTCTACCTGCGGCATTATTAATATTATTGGTAAACAGTCGGTAGATATTGCTCAAGGTGTTGACCGCTCACGCTCTGAAGACCAAGGTGCAGGCGATCAAGGCTTGATGTTTGGTTATGCCAGTAACGAAACCGATGTATTAATGCCTGCCCCTATTTGTTATGCGCATCGCTTGGTAGAACGTCAGGCCGAAGTACGTAAAGGTGGCTTGTTGCCGTGGTTACGTCCTGATGCCAAATCTCAAGTTACGTTCCGCTATGAAAACGGCAAACCTGTAGCGATTGATGCCGTTGTATTATCAACGCAACATAATCCAGACATTGCTTATGGTGATTTGCGCGAAGCAGTGATGGAGTTAATTGTTAAGCATGTATTACCTGCCGAATGGCTGCATAAAGACACACAATTTCATATTAATCCTACAGGCCAATTTATTATTGGTGGCCCTGTGGGTGACTGCGGCTTAACAGGTCGTAAAATTATCGTGGATTCTTACGGCGGCATGGCTCGACATGGTGGTGGTGCTTTTTCAGGTAAAGACCCTTCTAAAGTTGATCGCTCTGCCGCTTATGCAGGTCGTTATGTAGCCAAAAACATTGTAGCTGCTGGCTTGGCAGACCGTTGTGAAATTCAAGTATCGTATGCGATTGGTGTCGCTCAACCTACATCCATTTCGTTAAATACCTTTGGTACAGGCAAAATCAGTGATGAGCAAATTGTGGCTTTAGTACGCCGTCATTTTGACTTACGTCCTTATGCAATCACCAAAATGCTAGATTTGTTACACCCAATGTATTTGCCAACCGCTGCTTATGGCCACTTTGGACGTACACCTCAAACAATGACGGTGGGTGATGATACCTTTACAACCTTTACATGGGAAAAAACCGACAAAGCAGACGTATTAAAGGCAGATGCAGGAATTTAGGCTTCGCCCCTTCGGCAGGCTCAGGGCTGGCCAAGCTCAGCCACCACGACTCTGTTCCCTGAGCGGAGTCGAAGGGCTACTAATGTTTTAACCAACGCTCCAAGGTCACGGCCAACTCTTTACGCTTAAAGGGTTTGGCCAAAACATCATCCATGCCACTCGCTAAACAGGCGGCACGCTCGTCATTTAATACGCTGGCTGTTACTGCTACCACAGGGACACGAGGCAAGCCCTGATGTTTTTCATATTCTCTAAATAGACGTGTTGCTTCAAAACCATCCATTTCGGGCATTTGACAATCCATCAACACTAAATCGTAATGTGAGCCTTTTAAAACATCTAGAGCTTGCGCGCCGTTTACAACAATGTCCACATCGCAACCAAAGCCATGTAACATAGCTTTCATTACTTCTTGATTAGTCGCAGTATCTTCGGCTAGTAAAATATGCGCGCCTTGCCAAGAGTTTCTTAAGGATTGTAAATTTTTACTTTGAAGCGTATTCGTTGCACTCACTGATAATACAGGGGCGACCGCTGTTGCAAAGGTCAAACTAAACGAAAAACTACTGCCATGCCCTATTTCACTTTGTACTGCAATATAACCACCCATTAGCTCAACCAGTTGTTTAACAATCGCTAAGCCTAAACCTGTGCCACCAAAACGACGAGTATGTGAGCTATCTGCCTGAATAAATGGCTGAAATAACCGTTGCTGAACTTCGGGCTTTATACCAATACCCGTATCAGAAATTCTAAAATCTAAGGTAGTATTTTTATGTTTATTTGGTTGAACACTAATACTCACTAAACCATGCTCAGTAAATTTAAGCGCATTTCCTACTAAGTTTAATAAAATTTGGCGCAAACGCATGGGGTCGCCATTAAGTGCTGTGGGCAGCCCAAGTGCCATATCTGCTGTTAACACCAAACCTTTACGATGTGCTTGCTCTGATAACAAGCTCAATACATCGTCAACAATTGAGCGTGGATTAAAATCTACTGCCTCTAAAATTAACCGACCTGCCTCAATTTTTGAAAAGTCTAAAATATCATTAATAATTAATAATAAGGACTCACCCGAACTATGTACGGTTTCAACGTAACGCCGCTGTCGAGAATCTAACGATGTCCCTAACAGCATTTCGGACATTCCTAAAATACCGTTCATAGGAGTGCGAATTTCGTGGCTCATCGTAGCCAAAAACTGTGATTTAGCTTTATTAGCTGCTTCGGCTGCCTCTTTCGCGGTACTTAATTCACGCGTGCGCTGCACGACCAAACGCTCTAAGTCTTCTCGATGGTTTTTAAGCTCTGAATCACGAGTTTCTATTTGAATCAACATTTCATTAAAACGATCAACCAAATGGCCTATTTCGTCAGCACCACTCCCCATAGCGCGCAAGGCATAATTTTTAGTGGTTGAAACAGTTTCGGCGGTGGTTGCTAATTGTAGAATTGGCTCAGTGACATAACGTCCTAAACGCAACCCCAATACCGCCACCATAATCAATGTCAACAATAAGAAACACGCTAATATCGCTAAATAAGCAAACAAATTTACCCATGCAGAGTGCAAATCAACATCAATAAACAACTCGCCAATCAGTTCACCATCAAGCGTAATATCCTCTTTAAGATGCAAATTACGGCTAAACCATTGCTCGCGATTATCCGATTGTTGGTCACACGACGTTTGCTCATTTGTTTTAGTGTCACTGCGCCATTCAGAAAATACTTCACCAGATGCACGCATAACACAAGCAAAAACAATGGTGGAATCACTTTTTAACGAGCTTAAAACATTAGTGGTTTCTTTAGCATCATCAAACGTTAAAGCGACTTGACTATTAAATGCCGTCACCTTAGCCAACGTAGAAAGTCGTTGAATAGTTTCTTGGTGCATTTTAAAAATAGAAGTGACTGCAAACGCCACCCATGCCACAAACAACGCTGAGCTTGCACTCACCAATAAAATGCGTCGTAGCTTTTTTTGTAAGGGAAGTTGGCTAATACTCATGTTATTCTCTGGGTACTCGCGCTAATTGTAACATCCGCGCACTGAGTTTAAGTCCAGTACCTTGCGTTACACTTTGATTAACGACAAATTGCACCCGTTGCTCTTCGGTGTATAAGCTAATCATGCCCCCTTCTTTAATAAAATCTAAATTATCTGCAATGGTTAATACTGCTTGATTTTGTACTTTTGACAACCATTGTTGTTGTCGCCGTTTCTCGCTTATACCAACAAATAATACATGACACTCATAATTAGCTAACGTATCAGGTTCATCTGTTATATTTATTATTCGCAAAAGATGCCCCTGCACTTCCCGTTGATTTAATTGCTTTAATGCTTCTGTTGTTTTATCTTTACCCGTAATACACAAATTTAAAGTATCGCCCGATTTAAGGGCAACAGCAGGCCAATCCACAAATTTAGCAAAATTAAATACAAAGGCAGCTTTCACTTGGTCTTCGCTAGGCTCACCACGCGCATAGGCATACAAGCTCATACTTAACATCGTTAAATAAGCTATTAATATCCATTTTACCGTCTTTAGACGATACGCCATGCACCTCTCCTCTGTTTGAGACTTACGCGATTACCGTTTATTTAATCAGATTAAACGTTCACACTATCAGCTCAGGACTTACGCGGTTATCGATTATTATTGGCTAACTATACCTCAACTAGGCATCCCTTATTTAAGAAAAGACTAACACCTACCACTTACCATTTTACAATTGTAACAAGGCATTACAAAAGCTATCTTTTCAATCTATATTTGACTGGTTTATAACTACCCCTGTATTGTAAAAATGTAACAACGCTTAGGCTTTGTTTTTGTCCCTTGAGATTTTAAGAGTTTTTAATATGAAAAAATATATAGCTTTAGCTTTAGCTTGTTTTACCAGCCATAGTTTTGCCGACAGTGCCTCAGTTGATTTGAATAATGATGCGTTACGCTTAAGTTATCAACATAGTTTAGCTAAAAACTATGATGTTGACCTTGCATGGGTACACGTCAAAGATTTAGGCAATACAGTATCTGCTGGTTTGGTATTAACACAAACTCTAAACAACGACATTACAGCAAATGTAGGTGGTAAAGCATTGTTTCAGCAACACGACACTCTACCTGATGGTATGGCAATGGCGGTTGGTGGCTCAGTTCGTATTACACCTGCTGCTAATAAAAATATTGCACTAACTGGCTCGCTGTTTTTTGCACCTAATGTATTATCCTTCGGTGATATGGATAACTACCAAGAAATCGAAATTCGGGGCGAATACCAATTTAGCCCGCAACTTGTCGCTTATGCGGGCTATCGTAACAACAGTGCTGATTACAATGTAAATGGTGCTAAAGATAAAAACCGTGAATTATACGATGGCGTAATGTTTGGTGCTCAATTTAAGTTTTAATTGATAAAACTTGGGCAGGTACAACACCTGCCCTTATCATGTTAAGCCTGTTTCTTTTTGCGATATTCAATGGGCGTTAAATTTGTCCACCGCTTAAAGGCACGATAAAAAGTGCTTGGCTCAGAAAATCCAGTTAAATACACAATCTGCTCTATACTTTCGCTGGTTTGCGCCAATAAACGCTTGGCCAAACGACAACGATAATCCGCAAGTACTTGATTAAAACTGGTTTGTGCATCAGCCAATTGACTTCGCAGGCGACGTGGTAAAATACC
>Ga0209599_10001210_pt1 | contig 12915 bp, 12 predicted proteins | sample Shrwel_input2_FT_FD_187534 | JGI IMG/M metagenome (GOLD analysis project Ga0209599, IMG submission 187534) | Subsurface microbial communities from deep shales in Ohio, USA - Utica-3 well 1 S input2 FT (SPAdes) (version 2) ... | reverse complement strand
ACCTGAACCTGCATTAATCGTCAATGCTGTCGTGTTATTATGACTATTCTTACGCTCATCAACGACATCTCCAACATTATCTACAATATAGGTGTCATCCCCTGCTCCACCCCTTAATGTATCTGAACCTAAACCACCGTTTAATAGATTATTGGCGGTATTACCTATGAGCACATTATTGAGTAAGTTGCCTGTGCCATTGATGTTTGTACTGCCTGTTAGAGTAAGATTTTCTAAATTTTCACCCAGAACATACGAAATACTTGCCTCAACCGTATCTATCCCCCCTGCATCTACATCCAACTCCTTAATAAACAAATCATGACCACCTACCGTGTGGTCTCCCACAACTAAATTATTGGCTGTACTTTGAAACAACAAACGGGAACCATCAGGCGAAAATGACACATGAAATGAATCCGCATTGGCCTGTACCCCAAAACTATCTGTACTTACTAACGTCACTTTACCCGTTTGTAAGTCTTTAACAAACACATCCGCTTTACCGTTGGTATCATTAGCCACTAAATTAGTCGCTGTACTAATAAACGCTATTTTTTTACCATCCGCCGACCATGCTACCTTAGAAGAGCTGTTATTACCTTGTTCACCATTTACATTAGTGCTTAATAAAGTTACTGCACCAGTTACTAAATCCTTTAAAAAAATATCATTAGCCTGGTTGGTATCATTAGCCACCAAATTACTTGCTGCACTCACAAAAATAATTTTAGTCACATCAGAAGAAAAAACCCCTCCAAAACTAGAATTATTTCCTTGTTGTCCTAATTGGTTAGTACTGACATCAACTTCTAATCCTGTTATTAAGTCTTTTACAACTAAACCCGATAAATAATCAATGCCTGTAAATCCAACAGGCTTTCTATACATCAATTTATTACTGTTGGTGGATGAAAATACTGGCTGCCATGATATGCCTCCAAAATAAATTGCTTGAGGATCATCTGCCGATATTCTTGTAATAACGCTAGTACTTAGATTTTTGACAAATATACCTGCCCGTGTATCACTATCTCCAACAATTGGACTACTAGTGGCTCTAAAAGCAATTTTGTTATCTGTAGAAAACGAATACTCAGAACCATCAGTCGTCAATACATAACTTAATGCACCAGTTGCTAAATCTTTGCTATATACACCAGCCGCCAAGTTATTATTCGCCCCTAAATAAAAATAGGCTTTTGTGCCATCTATAGAATATTGATAACCATTAGGACTTCCCTGCAAAGGGCTACCGTCTTGGCTACTACTAATAATCGTTTGTACACCTGTGGCAATGTTTTCTTCTATAATCCGCGTGTTACCACTACCAGCTCCTTCGTAACTCATAAATAATACTTTTTGGCCATCCGCAGAAAACACGCCGCCAAAATTACCCCTACCTCCACCTGAACCTGCATTAATCGTCAATGCTGTCGTGTTATTATGACTATTCTTACGCTCATCAACGACATCTCCAACATTATCTACAATATAGGTGTCATCCTCTGCTCCACCCCTTAATGTATCTGACCCTAAACCACCGTTTAAGGTATCACTCCCCTCATAGCCAATGACTGTGTCAGCATCAATCGTTCCAAGTAAATTATCGTTTAAACTGCTGCCTGTAATGATAGCCATTTCTAACACTCCACATTTTTGTAATGATAAATTCCTGCACTTAAGGACTAACACAGTGCTGCAAAATATGCCTGTTAATCCTGTACAGTCTGCATAATGCGTGATGGATTATACTTATTTCATCTAAAAGTACAGTGGCTTTTACTAACATTTTCTTTAAATCCGACAAGTGGAAACGTATAATTAAACCATCTAAAAAATGATAAAACTTAATCTAACATAACCTTGCTATGATTTATGCGGCTATTATTTATTTCAATAAAATGCCCGTTTCTGAAGCACTACCCTACTCTTGGTACGATACTACCAATATTCATTTGTGTACTTTTAAAGATTTTGAAGTGTTGTGCCAACAACTGGATATTAAAATTTTGAATCGTTTGGCGGTTGATGATGACCAACAAGGCAGTATTTTGATGAAACGATTCCCCAATTTAATGGGCGAAGTGGCTATTTATCGGGTGAGTCGTTAACTTTTATCTTAAGCTCTTTAAAAATCACTTGAGTCTGAAAAGATTACTTCTATAATCGCTTTTCCCCTAATTAACAGGATAGTTAAAATGAAATCACAATTATTAATCTAAGCATTGTGTTTGGCTTTATGTAGCACTCAAAGCATTGCCGCTGACAACGAAGGTTTGTACGTTGGTATTAAAGCAGGCATGTTAAAGACCGATTTATCTGATTTTGGCTTTGATACCGATGATGCAAACACTTTTGCCTTAGTTGGAGCATATCAGTTTGGTAATGGTTTTGCTGCTGAGCTTGAATTCACTCCTAGCACCGATGTTGATGTGAGTGTAAGTGGCATCAACGTGGGTACAACTTCGATACAAACAGTTGGTATTTATGCCGCCTATCGTGTTAAACCTAGCACTAGCCCCGCTTATTTTAAAATGAGAGCAGGTTTATTAAGTGAAGAAGTTGATGTTACTGTCACAGGTGGTGGTTCTTACTCTGAGTCAGATTCAGGTTTATCATTTGGCTTAGGTGCTGGTTTTAATGTCAATGCTAATGTGATGCTTGAAGCAGAATACACATTGATTGAACAAGATGTGGACTTTTTGTCTGTTGGCTTAAATGTTAAATTTTAAGTAATAGATGTGGCGCAAATGATTGCGCCACATCTATTTAAATGCGTAAGTTCTGAGTTAATTAAAAGAAACTTACTCAAACTGCAACACATCAATAGTCGGCGGCATGGCAAAACGTAGTGGCAAACCAATCATACCAATGCCACTACTGACAAAAAGCTGATTATTGTTGGGCAACGCATACCATCCTCGCTGATAACCTTGTTGGGTGACTATTTTTAAAATTTTATCAGTCACATAAGGCAAATTGACTTGTCCACCGTGAGTATGTCCTGCTAACAGAACAAAAGACTGCTTTAGACTGGGTAAACTATGATAACTGTCTGGATTATGGGTCAATAATAACATCGGTTTGTCTTGCATATTTAAGGCGGATAAACGCTCTTGGCCTATGGTATTGATCACATCACCAATACCCGCCAAACGAGCCACGCCTAAATCGACACTTTGGCCATCAATTGGCAGCACATTGTTGGCAATTAACGCTGCTTTTAATTCCTTTTCTAAGGGGGGGCCAGGTCGTTGTTCATCGTGATTGCCCACCACCGAATAAACCACCATTTTTAATTGGCTAAATGGTTGGAACTGTTGAGCTAAATCAATTTTTTTAGAAGGTTCATACGTCCAATCGCCTGCCACCACAATCGCATCGACATCCAAAGTATTTAATTTATCCACCAAACGCTGCATTTGTTGCGGTGTCGAATACAAGCCATAGTGCATATCACTAATCAACGCCAATTTAAGCGTATAACCTGTTTTGATGGTTGAATACTTAACTACCAACAAATTAGGTTCAATAAAACGTGCATAAATACCTAATGTTCCGCCAATCAGCGCAACCCACAAAAAGCCCAACGAAACCTGTTTGTGTTTAAAGCCCACAATGACCCATACCAAAAAAAATGGCATTAAGTAGCTTTGATAGTACAACATCGTTTTAAACAGGGTTTTATCTTCATTACCTAACCACGCATTTTCGGCCTCCTGCCAAGCTAAACCTGCCAAAAACATGGCCAAAAGCAGCAAAAAAATCAGCCCATATACAGGTAAATGTTTACTCATCATGCTATTGACTCTGTTTGTCTAAGACCGTTTAAGTCTGAATCTGCTACTATTGGCTCATTTAGGACTTACGCGCTTGTTTCGACTTAGTTCAACACAAGCATTAGGTGTAATGCGTAAGTCCTGTCATTATAAGCTATCAGCGATGGATTATTTATGCAAAAACTGGTTATTGCTACGGGCAATCAAGGCAAGTTACACGAACTACAAACGCTACTGACTGATTATGCTTTTGAATTGATTACCCAAAAGTCCTTAAATATCAGTGATGCCGATGAAACAGGCTTAACATTTGTTGAAAATGCTTTAATCAAGGCACGTCATGCCGCCGCCATTTCGGGGTTACCTGCTTTAGCCGATGATTCAGGTTTGTGTGTTGATGTGATGAATGGCGGGCCGGGTATTTATTCTGCCCGTTATGCAGGTGCAGGCGCAAAAGATAGCACCAATAACGAAAAGCTCCTGCATGATTTATTGCCATTTCGTGGCCAAGCTCCGTTAAAAGCCCAGTTTGTATGCGTGTTGGTTTTTTTACGTCATGCCCATGACCCGTTACCGATTATTTGCCAAGGCATTTGGCATGGCGAAATTTTGCCACAAAAACGTGGCGAACACGGTTTTGGCTATGACCCTTTATTTTGGTTGCCTGAACGTGGCTGTAGTAGTGCCGAGCTTGAGCCTAGCCTCAAAAATCAAATCAGCCATCGCGGTCAAGCGATGAGCCAGTTAAAAAAGGCGTTGGCGACGTTGATATTTTAGTGAGTTGGTAGTGTGGGTTGACGTAGGAAACCCACAATTGACATTTAATTATCGTGGGTTTCGTTTCTCAACCTACGCTATGCTTGTTTTAAGTCCATTCTAAATATTCCGAGCCATCCTTTAATTGATACACCCATACAGCCCCTGCTGGACATTCATCATCAAAAAACCAAATACCACTATCCATTGCTTCTTCAGAGGTTGGAAAAGCTTTTTCAAATAAGGCAAGTTGTTCTTCAATGCTCCCTTTCAAAAATATGCCATTTTTGGCTAAGCGTAAACGACCATCTTGCAAAAGCGTTTGCACGATAAAAAAGAATATCTCTTTTTTAAGTAAAAAATTTTGAGATAATAATTCTGGAAATGGAGTTTGTGTTCCTAACAAGTCAAGCCCCCACCACGAAGCATCCAATGCCATCATGCCTTGATGCGCATAATCAGCATGTTCACTGTACAACTTTATATACTCAGGATATTTCATCTAAATTTAACTTCTACTTTGTTACGATTTGCTTTTGCTACAGCATTAATCGTAGCTCGCGTAAGGCGCAATATATTCCGCCATTATGCGCCCTTTTGCTCTAACAACCACATCTAGCCAAAATCGCTTGCCATTGTGCTTCACTAACAGGCATTAACGACAAACGATTACCTTGCCGTACTAAGGCCAAATCGGCTAATTCAGGCATGGCTTTTAGCTCAGTGAGTGACAGGGTATCGTTAAATTTTTGTACAAACTCAACATCAACGCCCGTCCAACGTGGTTTATCTAATGTTGCTTTTGGCTCATAGTATTTATGCTCAGGGTCAAACTGTGTAGGGTCATCATAGCCCTCACGCACAATCCGCATCAAACCCACAATGCCCGCCACTTTACAATTGGAATGGTAAAAAAACGCCATATCCCCTTTTTTCATTTGCCGTAAAAAGTTGCGTGCCTGATAATTACGCACACCATCCCACAACGCCACCTGACGCTGTGCCAAATGGTCAATGCCAAAAACATTCGGTTCAGACTTCATCAACCAATAAGCCATTTTTTATGTCCCCATTACCGCCGTTAAGTTTATATATTCATGTGCCTTGGTGTGTTCGCAAATGTCCTTATTGTGATTTTAACTCCCACACCAGCCCACAAAGTTTACCCGAAGCCGAGTATATTGCCGCACTTTTACTGGATTTAGAACAAGATTTGGCATGGGTTCAAGGTCGAGCCATTCATAGTGTGTTTATCGGTGGTGGCACACCCTCTTTATTGTCGCCACAGGCTTATCAACAGTTGTTTAGTCAACTCAAACAAAAAATGGACTTTGAAGCGGGTTGCGAAATCACCTTAGAAGCCAATCCTGCCACCGTTGAACATGGCAGTTTTGAAGGCTATTTAACGGCAGGCATTAACCGTTTATCGTTAGGGATTCAAAGTTTTAATGGCCTACAACTCAAAAATTTAGGCCGAATTCATGGCCAAAGTGAAGCCGAAAAAGCAATTTTACTGGCCAAACAAGCAGGTTTTAATAACTTTAATTTAGATTTGATGCACGGTTTACCCAATCAATCCTTAGCAGATGCCTTATTAGACATTGAGATTGCGCTAAGTTTTAATCCACCACATTTGTCATGGTATCAATTAACCATTGAACCCAATACCGCTTTTTATCGTCAACCGCCTATCCTACCCGATGATGATACATTATGGGCAATTCAAGAAGCAGGACAACAACGCCTCGCGCAAGCAGGCTTATTACAATACGAAGTCTCGGCCTACACGCACAACAAACCAAGCCAACATAATCTTAATTATTGGCAATTTGGCGATTATTTAGCCATTGGTGCAGGCGCACATGGCAAAGTCACTACAGCCGAAGGCATTTTTAGATACCGTAAAACCCGTTTACCTAAAGATTATTTAGCGGCTGCACCTCAACAACAAGCGCGTTTAGGCTTAGAAAAAGTTTCTAACGAAGATTTAACCTTTGAATTTATGATGAATGGCTTACGCTTAAAACAAGGTGTGCCTATAGATTACTTTCGTCAACGGACAGGTTTGGACTGGTCATTACTCCAAGCACAACTCGCCCCTGCCTTAGCTAAAAACTGGCTGAGTTTAGAAAATAATCATATTCGCTGCACCGAATTAGGCTTTAATTATTTAAATGACGTGCTAAGCTTGTTCTTGAAATAATTTGATACATTTACCGTGTATCCCTTTTTAAAGAAGAACTCTCATGAAAAAATTAGTATTAAGTAGCTGTTTATTGGCGTTATCGGTATCAGCTCAGGCACTTGATTTAAAACAACTTGGTCAGCAAGCGGTAAATCAAGGGATTCAAGGTGCAGTAACTGGCGCAATTGAAGGCAAAAGTGGCAAAGAGATTTTAAAAGAGACAGGCGAACAAACTAAACAACAAACGCAACAGCAAATTCAGCAAGAAGCCGCTGACATGGCCAAAAAAGCCCCAACGGCTGACAACAATCCCATGGGAGCGATTGCCACCGATATTGCCGCACAAAAAGCGGCTCAAAAAGCGGGCGGCGGGACAACGGGTCAATTGGCGAGTGATTTAGTCAAAGGCGCAAGTGGTGCATTGCAAAGTAAAATGACTACACCCACAGCAACACCAGAAGCAACCGCTACGCCCACACCAACAACAGCCGAAGCTGCAAAACCAGCCGCAACCACAAACAGTAAAAAAACCACTAAAGCAAAAAAAGCACCTGCTAAAAAGAAAACCACCGCTAAAAAATAAATCATAAATTGATTTATTTTTGTCCAAAAATCTGCATACACTCCATGACAAATTAAAAAATTGTCATGGAGTGCTTATGCTAAAAACTATCTGTGCCAGTGCTATCCTTGCGCTGCCCTCACTCTCTTATGCCAGTGCAGGCAATGACTTTAGTCATCAACCTGTTGGCTTTATTGTATTGGCCTTATTTGTTTTATCGTATCTGTGCGTTATTTTTGAAGAAAAAACCCATATCAAAAAGTCTTTACCTGTCATGCTTGCCGCAGGCTTAATCTGGATTGTCATTGCACTTAATTGGACAGGCGATAGCCACGCGGTTGAAGATGCGGTTAAACATTATTTGCTCGAATATGGCGAATTATTGCTGTTTTTACTCGTCGCCATGACCTACGTCAACGCCATTACCGAACGGGGTATTTTTGATGCACTGCGGGTGTGGTTGATTGGCAAAGGTTTTAGTTATCGTGCCTTATTTTGGTTGACAGGTTTTTGTGCTTTCTTTTTATCACCCGTTTTAGATAATTTAACTACTGCCTTGGTATTGTGTGCGGTATTACTCGCCGTTGGCAAAGATAATCCTAAATTTATTAGTTTGGGGGCAATTAACATCGTGGTTGCCGCTAATGCGGGCGGCGCATTTAGTCCTTTTGGCGACATTACCACCTTGATGGTATGGCAAAAAGGCATGGTCGAATTTTGGACATTTTTTAATTTATTTTTACCGAGCTTGGTTAATTTTGTAGTACCTGCGGCGTGTATGTCTTTTGCGATTAGCCGTGACATTCCTCCCACTACCCAAGAGCAAAGCCCTTTAAAACGCGGCGCGTGGGTGGTATTAGCCTTGTTTATATTTACTATTGTGTTAGCGGTATCATTTCACAGCTTTTTACATTTACCGCCATTTTTGGGCATGATGACAGGTCTCGCCTTGCTCAAATTTTATGGTTATTACCTGACTAAAACCCACCATAAAACTATCAATGATAATCCTAATTATGGCCAAATCGGTGATATTGGGGCTTTTGATAGCTTTAAATTTGTGGCTCAAGCAGAATGGGATACGCTGTTATTCTTCTTTGGCGTGATTATGTGTGTTGGAGGTTTAGGCTTTGTGGGTTATTTAGAATTAGCTTCTAATTTGTTGTATAACGATTTAGGTGCAACGACAGCCAATATTTTGATTGGTCTATTATCGGCAGTGGTTGATAACATTCCCATTATGGTTGCAGTGTTGCAAATGAATCCACAAATGGATACAGGCCAGTGGTTATTAGTCACATTAACGGCGGGCGTAGGCGGTAGTTTGTTATCGGTTGGTTCGGCGGCAGGTGTGGCGATGATGGGACAAGCTAAAGGTTATTACACTTTCTTTAGCCATCTTAAATGGTCATGGGCAGTTGCTTTAGGTTATGTACTCAGTATAGCTTGTCACTTTTTGGTTAATAAAGCGTTGTTTAGCTAAAAACGCTCTTTCTAAACCTCACCCTTGCCCTCTCCTACAAGGAAAGGGAGATTCATGACTGAGTCACCTCGCCCTTTGGGAGAGGCTTAGGGTGAGGAAAGATAATTTTTAAAACACAATACGGCGTTGAGTTTTGGCAAACTCATCTTCGTCATCTGCTTTGAGAATATCTTCCAAACGCTCTAACAACTTAACAAAATCACGACCACGAACGGGTTTAGAAATCATAAAAGGCGTAGGCGAATTAGCAGGGGTTTGTGTTGAATAAGCAACCACGACATGACCCGCTTTGGCATCACGCAAAGGTAACTTTTGCGCGTGTAATTCAAAATCAACCACAATCACATCCGAGGCAGGACTATGCTCTTGATACGTCCACTGGTTATCACCTCGATCACCGAAAGTGGCTAATAATGATTTAAACAAGAGTTTGTCTTGCTCGTCGGCAATCACCGACAAAACATAATTTGAAGTCATACTATCCATCCTATGTGTAATAACGTGTAAATTTGTCTGCTAAATACTACCTTGTGTGGATATAAGCAGAGCAACAAAATTAAGGTCTAAAATTTAATAATTATCATGTGACAGTTGTGTTGATTTAAGATGAAAACCCTTGTTTTCGTCAAGTTAAATTGCGTGTTTTTGGTGAGCTATTAACACTTTGTACCAAACAAAAAAACGGCGTTATAAAAACGCCGTTTTTAGCTCAGACTAGGCAAAAAGCTTTACTCATAGGACTTACGCGGTTATCGCTGATTTGCTCACATTTCAGGCATTTTCAATGCCTTTATGCTCAAAAAACGCGCTAATTTTAGCAAAATGCGTAAGTCCTGACTCAATTAAGCACGCCCCATCCGTTTACGCTCATTTTCGGTGAGGTATCTTTTACGGATACGAATCGACTGTGGAGTTACTTCGACCAATTCATCATCTTCAATAAACTCTAAAGCACGCTCTAAAGTAAAACGAATCGGCGGTGTTAAAACGATGTTTTCGTCTGTCCCTGCGGCACGAATATTAGTTAACTGCTTACCTTTGGTAGGGTTCACGGCCATGTCATCACCACGCGCATTTAAGCCGATGACCATACCTTCATACACTTCAACACCAGGGTCTAAGAATAAACGACCACGTTCTTGTAAGTTAAATAAGGAATAACCCAACACTTTGCCTTGTACCATAGATACCATGACACCATTTTGACGCTTAGCTACACCACCAGACTTCATCGGTGCATAATGCGAAAAGCTAGAGGTCATAATGCCTGTACCCGAAGTGAGTGTTAAAAACTCAGAACGGAAACCAATCAAACCACGCGAAGGAACAGTGGCATCAATACGCACCCGACCTTTACCATCAACCACCATATCGGTCATTTCGCCTTTACGGAAGCCCAATTGCTCCATCACAGAGCCTTGATGTTGTTCTTCGACATCAAAAATCACCGCTTCAAATGGCTCATTCACCACACCATCAATTTCTTTCATGATAACTTCAGGACGAGAAACACCCAGCTCGAAGCCTTCACGACGCATATTTTCAATCAAAATACTTAAATGCAACTCACCACGACCTGACACTTTAAAACGGTCAGCACTGTCGGTTGGCTCGACACGCAAGGCCACGTTATGGATTAATTCACGTTCTAAACGGTCTTTAATCACGCGAGACGTAACAAACTTACCTTCTTTACCTGCAAACGGTGAGTTGTTGACTTGGAAAGTCATCGACACAGTTGGCTCATCTACGCTTAAAGGTGGCAAGGCTTCAGGGTTTTGCGGGTCACACAAGGTATCGGAAATGTTTAAACCTTCCATACCAGTCACACAAACAATATCACCCGCACCCGCATCAGCGACATCAACACGTTGTAAACCATGATAACCCATGATTTGTAAAATACGACCATTACGCTTTTTGCCGTCTTTGTCTAAAATCACGACGTTGGTATTGGTTTTGACTTTGCCGCGTTGAATACGACCAATACCAATAACACCCACATAACTCGAATAATCTAAAGACGAGATTTGCATTTGGAATGGGCCATCGGCATCGACTTGTGGACATTTAACGCGGTCAATGATGGTTTGAAACAACGGGGTCATATCGTCAGCAATGGTGTCTAATGACAAACCCGCCACACCATTTAATGCCGAAGCATATACTACAGGAAAATCTAACTGCTCTTCGGTTGCACCTAAACGGTCAAACAAGTCAAAAACTTGGTCAATAACCCAATCAGGACGCGCACCAGGACGGTCAACTTTGTTAATGACAACAATAGGTTTTAAGCCTTGAGCAAAGGCTTTCATGGTCACAAAGCGTGTTTGTGGCATAGGGCCATCAACCGCATCAACCAATAGTAAAACAGAATCAACCATACTTAATACACGTTCAACTTCGCCACCGAAGTCGGCGTGACCAGGTGTATCGACGATATTGATACGGTAGTCGTTCCATTTTAAAGCGGTATTCTTAGCTAAGATGGTAATACCGCGTTCTTTTTCGATAGCATTAGAGTCCATGACTCGTTCAACTTCGCCAGCGCGTTCGCCGAGAGTACCTGATTGTTGAAGTAATTTGTCAACGAGGGTGGTTTTACCGTGGTCAACGTGAGCAATGATGGCGATATTTCGCAAGTTTTGAATGGACATATTGTCTAAAGCCGAGTGTTACTAGAAAAGGCGCACATTATAGCGCAAGAGCGGTTACAACTTATGCAAAAGTGCATTTTTATTTTGCAAATAATAAAGGCCATCCAAAGATGGCCTTTATTAACATACAGTTAAATCAACTAAAGGTTATTTAGCTTTTTTAACAGCTGGCTTTTTACCTGATTTTTTGCCTTTTTTAACGGCTTTTTTGGCAGGTTTGGTCATTACAGTAGTGACGCTAGTGGTTTTTTCAGCGGTCAATACGGCAATAACACGACGGTTTTTAGCTTTGCCTTCCACTGTTTTGTTGTCAGCAACAGGTTGGCTAGAACCAAAACCGACTGCAGAAACACGCGTTGCCGCAATACCATAATCGCTAACCAACATATTCATCACGGCTTTAGCGCGCTCTAGTGACAATACTTTGTTTTTAGCAGGATTACCCGAAGAGTCAGTATGACCTTGAATAGTAATAAAAGCGTTACCATTCGCTTTAGCTAAATCGGCGATTTTGGCAACTTCACCTTTAAATTCAGGCTTGATAATGGCTTTGTTGGTATCAAAGACAATATTGATTTGTTCGGTAATCGCTTCTTTGATTTCTTTAGTGACCGTTTTGGCACAACCATTTTCATCAACAATGACGTTAATTGCTGTACCTGGACACTTATCTTTAGCATCAGTGACACCATCTTTGTCTTCATCTAATGGACAACCATTAGCACCCACTTGCATCCCTAGCGGCGTATTTGGACATTCATCAATGCTGTTAGGTACACGGTCTTTATCAGAATCTAAAGGACAACCGTCCACACCTACTTCCCAACCTGTTGGTGTATTAGGGCAACGGTCATTAGCATCAACGACACCATCACCATCGGTATCAACAGGCGTAATGACAGGCTCAACATAAGGAACGTAAACTGTTGACTGAGTCACTTGCTCTTGACCAAAACTGTATTGCAAACCTGTCAACACTAAATAGTCTTGTAAACTTTGGTCTGAATTGTGAATCGCACGTACTTCACCACGCAACGATAAATCATTGTTTAAAGCATACAATACACCGCCACCCAGATTCATCAGGGTGTCAGTAGTAGAGATTTTGGCACCGCCCATCATGTAGTCGAGATCTTGTTGACCAACACCTACTAATACATACGGCGATAAAGTGCCGTTACTCCACGAAGCAGGAGAAACGAGGAAATTAGCATTTAACAGCTTTGCGTCTGATGCCTTACCATATTCTGCCTCAACAGACAGTGCTGATAATAATTTAACGCCTGCAGACAAACCAACATAAGCACCAGCATCTCCTTTGTCAGGTGAATGATAGCCCACTAAAGGGGTGACAGAATATAAGCCAGCATGAGCGGACATAGCCATTGGAGCGGCTAACATCACGGCGAGTGCAATCCGATTGAGTTTCATTGAGTTCCTCCTGATTTAGGAATATCTTTGCCAAATGAAGTATGGCTGTTGTAAGGCAA
>Ga0209599_10001209_pt1 | contig 12927 bp, 9 predicted proteins | sample Shrwel_input2_FT_FD_187534 | JGI IMG/M metagenome (GOLD analysis project Ga0209599, IMG submission 187534) | Subsurface microbial communities from deep shales in Ohio, USA - Utica-3 well 1 S input2 FT (SPAdes) (version 2) ... | reverse complement strand
TCCAGTGCCTTTGGATCGAGTCCAAAACTCAGTGAAGAGTTCTTGAAGAAAGTCGTCTCCAAACTGGCTATTGTTCCAAAGCTCTTGGAAGCACAGTCTGCTAAGGATGCTAAAGACAATTCCAAGACGGATGGAAAGAAACAATCCAGAATTACAGGTATTCCAAAGCTAGATGATGCGATCAGTGCTGGAACTAAAGAGTCTGCTAAGTGCACACTAATTCTGACTGAAGGAGATTCAGCTAAGGCCATGGCACTCTCAGGTCTCAGTCAAGAACAACGCAAGTTCTTCGGTGTCTACCCACTCAAGGGTAAGGTGCTGAACGTCAAAGACACAAGTGATGCAAAGGTGGAACAAACCAAGGAGATTGCTGAACTCAAGAAGATTCTAGGTCTAACTTCAGGCAAGAAGTATACGGATGTTAAGGATCTACGCTACGGATCCATTATGATTATGACTGATCAGGATCTAGATGGTAGCCATATCCGAGGTCTGTTGATCAATCTGTTTCATGAACTCTGGCATGAACTTATTGCGATACCAGGGTTCATAACCTACATGGCAACTCCAATTGTCAAGGCAAACAAGGGTAAAGAGAATCGTATCTTCTACTCTCAATACGAATATGAACAGTGGAGAGAGGGTGAAGGTTCTAAGGGATGGAAGGTGAAGTACTACAAAGGATTAGGTACTTCTACACGAGACGAAGCCAAAGATTACTTCAGCAAGGTCAATGCAGTACGATTTGACTATGATGATAAGTCTGATGAATCTATTGAACTCGCATTCAACAAACAAAGAGCGGATGACCGAAAGACATGGCTCAAAGGATATGACAGAACAACTTTGATTCCAACAGGAAATCGTCTTCCTTACAATGACTTTATTCACAAGGATTTGATCCACTTTAGTTATTACAACTTGGAACGTTCTATTCCAAATGTGATGGACGGACTCAAGACCTCACAACGTAAGATTCTCTATGCTGCCTTCAAGAGAAATCTTACACAAGAGATCCGTGTAGCCCAGTTCGCAGGATACGTTTCAGAGCATACAGGATATCACCATGGTGAAGCCTCATTGAATGAGACCATTATCGGTATGGCTCAAGACTTTATGGGTTCAAACAATATTCCATGGCTAGTTCCTCAAGGACAGTTTGGAACTCGCATTCAAGGTGGAAAAGATGCGGCATCTCCTCGTTACATTCACACCTATCTCCAGCCACGCATTCGAAAGATTGTATGTGAAGAAGACTTCCCGATTCTCAAGTATCGTGATGACGATGGTTTGCCAGTAGAGCCAGAATGGTATGCTCCAGTCTTACCGATGCTCTTGATCAATGGTGCTCGTGGTATCGGAACTGGATATTCAACCTACATTCCCCAGTGTAATCCTAAGGTGATCAAGGAAATGATTGTAGATCATCTGAAGAACAATACACCGCTTTCTACGAAGCCACTCACACCCTACTTTGAAGGATTCAAGGGTATCTATACTGAGGAAGGTGTTATGGGTGTCTTCAAGAAAGTGAAAGACGACTATGTTGTCACAGAGCTTCCACCAGGCACATGGACAGCAGACTATCGTGAGTGGCTAGAGAAGGAACTTGCAGAAGGAAGAATCAAGGACTTCACCGATACATCTACCGATCAACAGATTAACATCACGATCAAGGGGATTGATGAGAAAGTACTTGTGAAGTCTCTGATTGAGAAGATCAAGACAACGAATATGCACGCCTTCAATCACAAAGGCATCATCACTAAGTATGCAACATTGAATGAAATACTAGAGGAGTTTGTTATGGTTCGTCGCGGACTCTATGAAGATCGTCGTAGACATCAGCTCGGTGTCATTGCAGCCAAGTTACCCTATCATGAAAATGTAGTCCGATTCATCAAGGATCAGATTTCAGATAAGCCTAAGGTAGTACTGAAGAAGAAGTCACTGAAAGAGTGTGATGAAATCTTGAAACAGAACCAGTATGAATTGATCAATGACAGCTACGACTACATTCTAAGTCTTCCTGTATCAGCCTTTACTCTAGAGAAGATCAAGAAGCATGAGGATGACAGAATTAACTTGAAAGTTCAACAGGAGGATTTAGAGAAGACAACTTGGCGTGAGATGTGGCTTGCAGATTTAGAAGTAGTATAAATAAGAATGAGCAACTATCTTGACTTACTAGTTCAACAAGACCGAGCCGCACAAAATACATATTCTTTTGATCCACGCATTATGATGCAAACTACACGTGGATACAATAGTGTAGAACCTTTTTCAACTGGAGGACCAATAACGGCTCCTGAAGTATCGTATACAAATGAAGAAACAGGTTCACATTCAGATGCATCTATTGTTCAAGAATCGCCTAAGACAACTGTAGCAAAGAGATATGTAGTGATTGATACATCTCAAAGAGATTGGGTCAAGCAGCCAAATCCTTTTTCAAATTTAGTATTTACTTTTGGTGCTCAGAATTCTAACTTAAGTAATCCACCAGTCTATTCAAATAATCCATTTGTACCTACCTTTTCAGATGAGCAACAAGCATTAGAATCTTTTATACCAGGTATTCCAAATACACGTGGATGGACGTTATCAAATGTTTCCTATCCAGCCTATAATTCTAGTATTCCAAATGGTAATTTTATTGGATATGATACAGGGTATAATTTAACTCCATCTGGAGCAGGATTTGGAAGTGTATTTACACCTTGTAACGTATCTGCAATTCGTCTAGTTCGTGCAGTTATGCCTCAGCGTCAGTTTCTAGATCTACCTCTAATTCCAACTGGATCTAATGCAGCTTTATCAACTTCAATCTCAACATTACTTGCTAATACTACCTTCTCAACTTTTTCAACCTATCCCTATTTGATGATCTATTTGAATGAATACTTTGGGCAATATGTAGGAGGAAATGAACCCACACGTCGTTCATTCTCTGTTATGACACAGAAGCAACGTCAGCAACAGGTTTTCAACACATCGGTTGGTGTTCAGCAATTTGACTATGAACCGTGGGGAGAAGAAGCTCTTCGTCTTCAAAGTCCAATTACAAATTTACAAAGACTCCAAATTAGTATATCCGATCCAATTGGAAATATATTTATTCATAATGATAACCTTTCAATCTCACTTATGCAAACAGATTCTGATGGAATGTATATTAAGTGCTTTACACCTCAATTCCAGTACTTTAGTGGAAATGAAATACGTATTGGTGATCGTATAGTGTTCTATCCTCAAACAATTTCAAACATGTTGAAGTCAGCTTATCTTTCAGTTCAAAGTGTTGATAAAAGAGAATTTGTTAATGCACTTCTAACAGGGACATTTCCTGTCTTGCAGTTACTAGATTATGTTTCAGATGCAGATGGTATTTTTCAACCTCGATCATCGTCTAATCAACCTCGTACAACCCCTTATATTTCATCGTATAACGGATTCATTATACCAAATTTTTTTACTGCAGGAGCCAATGGAAATGTATCACCTCTATATCCTGGATCGATTGATGCAGGAACCTACACAATTCTTGAACCGAACTCATTAGTGGGTTCAAATCTCGAGTTTATGAATGCATCTCTTCAGCCAGTGTATACACTTGAATTGGATATTCTTCAACCAGATACAGGTGCTATTGGTGGAAAGATTGTCTTATAACAAAGCAATGAGTTCCCCTCTTGTAGATTTAAGTGTTGAATCTCTGTCTGAGTTTTATACCCGTTCAGCAATTCCTAATGCTCCTAAGCATACAGGTCGCCTACCTCTTAGTGGCGATGAAGAAAAGTCCACATTACCTCCCTATACATTAACAGCTCAAGAACCATATGTTATTCCATCCCGTGTAGCTGAGAAGATGCAATATCGCCATGAGTCTACTCCTTTGAATACTGTATTCTTTAGTGAGGCAAACTTGGAAAATCTTCAGACAGAGATTGCAGCAGCTGTTCTAAGTATGAGTGGGCCTAAGCAGTATGTAATTGGTCGCCAGAGTGATGCAGACTTGAAAACTGTAATGCGATCCTATTACCTTCAGTATGCTCAGAATGATCCCGATCGAGTTTCCGAAGAACTTGAACTACTTAACAACCGGGTGATTGGATGGTGTGCAAACAACATTTTAGTAGAGATTGAAGCCTACAAGTATTACCGCAAAGATATTCAAGACTTTCCAGCACCCATCGAACGACCCACACAAGCCAATATCTATGGAACGCGGACAGGTGAGCTGAAGAGCTTCTTTTAAGTAAGTAATGTTGGTTCGCTTTCAGGATCGTATTTTTCTACAACAAGGACGATGGTATCTTTGGGATTCAGCAATTGGTCTATTTAGACCCATTGATGGATTTGCTTGGAATGGAACTTCATGGATCGTAGATGATCATAACTATCGAACGGATCCACTTGAAAAAACCTATGGATTTGGAACAGCAGAAACTCTTTCAAAGTGTATTGAACTCAGCAAGACCTATGAATCTCGCATTGAATCTGCACCCACAGCTTCGTATCTTGCGATTGGAAATCCTCAATGGTTTCGGGATCGTCCTGTGAACTTTACTCACTCAGCACCACGTGACGTAGCCTCTTGGAAACGAATGACTCAAGGACGAGCAAGAACCTGTAAGCGTCGTTCAACAAACAAGTTTACAAAACGCACTCTTTAAGAATAGAAGGATGCGTGTGAATATTATTGGAAACACAAACTCACTTGGATTAGCCCAGGATATTCATATCTTACATGGTATGGTTTTCAACACTTTGGGGAAGGGCACGGTCATCCGTCACGTTCCTCATTTTCATCCTCAATGTGAGGAAGCAGATATCAACTTCTTTGTTGAATCAATTAATCCAGCTCTCTTTCATTCAGCTGCCAAGAACATTTGGATTCCTCATCCTGAATGGTCACAAAAGACTTGGGAACCCTATGGACATATGGTTGATGAGATTTGGGTAAAGACACATGAAGCCGCAAAGTTATTTGAGACTTGGGGAAATGTTCGATATATTAACTGGACATCTGTGGACAAAACAGTTCCAATTACAAAGGATTATGGACGTGCAATAGTTCCTGTTGGTAAAAACATTTGGCGTCATCCAAAACCTATTGTTCAAGCGTATATGCGAATTCAACAAACAAATCCTGACTTGTTTGAGCGCCTTCCAGTGATAGAACTTGTGTACTACGATCTTCAAGTTCCTAAGATTCCTGATTCAGTTTGTTCAAAGTTTGTGGTTCATAGTGATCGTATGTCTGAAAGAGACTATGATCAATTAATGGCAGATTGTGGTTTGATGATTTGTACTTCAGCTGCTGAAGGCTTCTGTCACGCAGTCAATGAAGGTATGTCTGCAGAATGTATGCTTATTCTCAGTTCAATCAAGCCTTTCTCAGAAATTACAAACAACGCTATTTGGGCTTCCAGTGCTCGCTCAGTTCCTCATCCAGAGTGTTTGGGTGTGTTAGAAGATGTAGATGTAGGATCATTAGTAGAGTCTCTTACTTTGTATGTGAATATGTCTCATCACCAGAAGCGTTCTGAAAGTAGAGCCAATCGTGATCGATATGAGAGTCGTCATCAGAAGTTCTTGAAGACTATTGAAAAATCCATTCAAAGTGTGACAGAAGGATTAGAAGAGTATTCGATTGAAAAGACACTTCCAAAAGAAGAAGATCTTCCTTTCATTTCAGTCATTACAATCACTCGTGATCGTCGTCCGTTTATTCCATTGGTCAAGTATGGATTGATAGCACAAACCTATCCAGCAGAAAAAATTGAATGGGTTGTGGTAGATGATGGAAATGATCAGATTATTGATCTAATTTCAGATATGAAGAATCTAAAATACGTTCTATCAGACACTCCACTGACAATTGGAGCAAAGCGTAATTTAGCAATAGAAAATGCAACTCATGATATTTTTGTAACGATGGACGATGATGATGTGTATCCAAGCAATAGTTTGTTATCGCGTGTAGCGAATCTACTTGCGACACCTAAGAAGGAATGTTTATTCTCAACGGTAATTCCATGCTACAATATTCATGAGAAGAAGTCCTTTATGAACATTCCTCCAATCAAACTTCCTATGTGTGATCGTGTTTCTGAAGCAACTCTCTGTTTTACACGGGATTTCTGGAAAGCAGGAAAGTTCCCTGATCAGCAGATTGCAGAAGGTGGTGGTTTTGTGCGTGGACGAGAACAACAATGTCGTGAGATGTCACCACAAGATATCATTGTTAGTCTAGTTCATAAGAAGAATACTTCAGCACGCAAGGCACCTCCAATGAATGAACCTAATGGATGTCATTATGGATTTTCTGACGAATTATTTACGTTAGTTACAGAGATCGGTGAGTCTATTTAATAATAATGCCTCTTCAAGAGTTTAATTTTGCAAGACATACAACTTTCCATGATTGGGCATGGGCAGGACAGTTCTCAATGTGTCATTCAGATGGAATCATTGTTAAAGCAGCTAAACAAATTATTCAAGGTCTTGAGAAACCCATTACGTTAGTAGTTCCAATGTCAGATGGATATTCAACTGATCCCGATCATACAATTGCTCGTAAAGGTCGTGAAGAATTTGAAAGTAATATTACTAATCCTGATACGATTGTAGGAATTCTATGTACACGAAACTTTACAGATCCACGAGCATTTTTAATGCCATTGGACGATGAGTCTTTTGAACGAGGAGTAGTAGATGTTGTTGCTTCAAAAACGTCTCTTCCAAAATGGGAAGACCGAAAACCAATTGCATATTGGAGAGGATGTCTTTCAGGTGGAATTGCACCTACAACACGAACAAAAGTTGTATGGGATTTATATGATTTCCATTCGGCAGATGTTAAGCTAACACGTACTCATAATATGGATCAACCTCATCAAGGAAGGTTAATCTTTTCAGAAGATACACGATTTTATGATCATGAAAGAGGATTAGATGAACATGTAAAACATAAATATATATTGATTGTAGATGGTAACTGTATTGCATCTGCACATCAATGGGTTTTTGCTTCTGGATCTGTACCAATTATGGTTACACATCCAGACAACGAGTATTGGTTCAAGAAGTTTTTGAAACCTGGATTTCACTATATGCCTATAAAGTATGATCTTTCAAACCTGAAAGAGACGATTGAGTGGTTAATTAGTAATGATGCGGCTGCCAAAAAGATTTCTCAGAATGCCATGGAGTTTGCACGCACTGTCTTAAGTTCGGAGTTTCAACATGGATATTTGATGAAAGAGATCAAACGTGCTGCTGGTGTTTAATAGAAGAGACCTGCACGACCCTTCTTGGATCCACGTCGGCTCTTGCGGGAGCCACGTCGGCGACGAGCACCTTCAACAGGAGCTTCGGCACCATCCTCAGCTGCCTCAACGGCTTCTTCCATTTCACCACCCTTGAGCTTCTTGAGGGTCTTGAGCATCTTCTTCATCTTCTTAGTCATCTTGCGTGATCGCTTTCGGCCGCCAGAGAGAGGGAGTGGGCTTAGGGCAAGACCACCTCCTGACATAGCATGGGCTGTAGCGGCGTGTTTGCCATCGGGAGTTACAACAGTTGCGGAAGGAGTCGACATTTGTTTGTTCTAACATCAACACAATTTCTTAAGCCGAGCAAGAAACGCATGAGGGTGGCTCAACAGTAAATTGTTGGGCCTTGGCGGCTGCTTTAGTTCGCAAATAATAACATCCTGTCTTCAATCCTGCCTTCCATGCATAAAAGTGCATGGACGATACTTTGGATGGAGTTGGCTCGGCGAGGAATAAGTTGAGTGATTGTGATTGACAAATAAATGGTGCTCGATCACGAGCTAGGTTAATTAAGGTCTTCATTGGTATTTCCCAAACTGTCTTATAGAGATCACGAATATCTTCAGGTAGTTCAGTCATACCTTGAATGGATCCGTTATTTGCGATAATACCTGTTCGGACTTCTGAAGTCCATAATCCTCGAGCAACCAAATCTTCAACTAAGTACTTATTCACAACCATAAACTCACCTGACAATACACGACGAGAATAAAGGTTAGAAGTGAAGGGTTCAAAGCACTCGTTATTACCTAGAATCTGAGAGGTAGAAGCAGTCGGCATCGGAGCAACTAATAATGAGTTTCGCATTCCAGCTTTGCAAAATATCTTCAATGTTCCCCAATCTAGATAGGGTGTTTCTCTAGGTGATTCACCCCATAAATCAAACTGCATCTTTCCTTGACTCATTGGAGATCCTGTAAAAGAAGTATATGTATTTTCTGTATCCAGTGGAACTCTCCAACCTTCCTCTGTATTGGCAAGAGTCATACTCGTCTCTGCAGCAGCATAGTAGATATTCTCAAAGATTTCACGATTAACTTTAGCAGCTTGTTCGGATGTCCAAGAAATTCTCATCATTGCAAAGACATCTGCTAAACCTTGAATTCCAATTCCAATTGGACGATGTCTCATGTTTGAACGCCGACACTTTTCAGTCGGATAATAGGTTTTATCGATCACAATATCCAAGTTTCGTGTGAGAATAGCAGTGTACTTGCGAAGTGCTTTGTAGTCAAAGACTCCATTCTTCACAAACTTTGGAAGAGCAAGTGATCCTAAATTACAGACAGCTGTTTCATCTGGAGATGTGTATTCAATAATTTCAGTACATAAGTTGGAAGACTTGATGGTTCCCAAATGTTGTTGATTGGATTTAGCGTTACAAGCATCCTTGTAAAGCAAATACGGTGTACCAGTCTGAATCTGAGAATCTACAATCATCTGCCAGAGCTTCTTAGCAGACATTTGCTTCACAAACTTATTCTGTCTCTCATACATGAGATATAGACTATTAAACTCTTCACCCCAACAATCAGAAAGACCTGGGCATTCATCAGGACTCATTAAAGACCATACTCCATCTACTTCAACTCTTTGCATAAACAAATCAGAGATCCATAAACCGTAAAACAAATCACGGGCTCTTTCCTCATCATTTCCAGTATTCAACTTGAGACGTAAGAACTCTTCGATATCCGCATGCCAAGGTTCCAAATAGATTGCAAAGGATCCATTACGCTTTCCACCTTGATTTACGTATTTAGCTGTATCATTGAAGACCTTAAGCATAGGTGTCAATCCTGTAGACTTTCCATTGGTTCCATGAATTGTAGAATCTCGTGCACGAACATTATGTACAGATAATCCAATACCACCAGCCCATTTTGAAATCTGAGCACATTCACCTAATGTATCGTAAATACCTTTTATGGAGTCATCTTGCATATGGACTAAAAAGCAAGAACTCAACTGAGGACGTGGGGTTCCAGCATTAAACAAAGTAGGTGTTGCATGAATGAAATATCCTAATGATAGAGCATCATAAGTCTCTTTGACCTTTTCAAAGTTGGTTTCATGAAGTTGAATCGCAACACGCATCCACATATGTTGAGGACGTTCTCCTGGAAGCATATATCCCTTTTGAAGAGTCTTGAATCCAAAATAGTCAAACATGAAATCACGATCCCAAACAAACATCTCCATAATTTTATCAGCATGTTCATTGAAGACTGAACGATACCTGTCTGAATACATTGGATTATCAAGAGGCGGAAGCTCAGGATTGAGTTTTTGGTGATTATCAATGATAATACGTGCAGCCAGCTTACCATAATTAGGATGGTAACGAGCCTGCATCATAGCACATGTTTCAGCAGCAAACTCATCTAATTCAGACGTTTTAATTCCGTCATGGATTTGAGAGCAGACTTTTTGAGAGACCAAATCGGGATTCACATGTGGTAGACCTTCTGCTAAACGTTGGATGCGAGTTGAGACTTCATTAAATGAAACAGGAACTCGGTCACCATTACGCTTTGTTACATACATATGATCATACATCCCTAATACTATACTCTCCATCCTTACCTTTAAACACTATTCAAAAAAAGGGGTGGTGGTCGGGACTTTCATCCCGTGGTTGTTCGGTGAATGGTTCATGTTTGATAGGTACTTCTTTACCCAAAAACCAATATACGGTAAAAACGATTGCAAGGACAATAACAAGAAAAATGATTGTATAAATCTCTGTTTTCACCATTTGAGTTGCCATTTCTTCTGGAGTTCTAGCCCCCATAGCATATGCTACTGCCATACGTTCTTCTAGAGGATTCATTGAACCAGGAACTCCAACAATCTGAGGTGGTGCAGGCATTACTTATGATTGAGATTTCAAAAGCGAGAGCCGATGTCGAATAGAGATCCGTTGTGTTCGTAAGAGGAAGGAGTGTAGTAGGTCGCTTGACCGTAGTGTTCTACGTCCTCCCAGTTTTCAAGCTTGGCTTCTTCGGCTAGCTGTTGGTTGGTCTTGGTCTTCTTGACCCAGACCTTACGTTTTACGACTACCCATCCTTTAGTGTCATCCTCCATAAGAGGTTCTGAAGGACAGGGGAAATCTCCGAATGGAGTTAGGACTTGATAGGCTGGAGAGACTTGGCACTCAATGAGTGCTGCGATGTACTTGTTTTGCATGTTGATGTTACCGGGGTATCGTTTAGAAGCTAAAGAGTTGAAGGAAGACATTGTATCACTGAGGTACTATCTACCTGTTTGGAAAGTATAGATCCATTTTGGACGATGTTAAAATTGTATTATTTTTCAGTAATCAATTTTATCTGTATATGCGATGACTCCAATTCTTTCACAAACAAACTCATTGCATACGGCATTGGCATTGTATCTGGGCTTGTATCCAATGTTCCTTCTGAACGATTAATCTGAACCTCAGTTGCATCAGACCGATCCATAAAACTTTCATGAAGAAACTTGGACATTCCGTGAGCTACCATTCCATCACGTTCCATCTCACCAATCGCAAGACCTCCACCCTTAGAACGACCGTGTAGAGGTTGATGTGTCAACAAAGTCTTGGGTCCAGTAGCACGATAGTTGATTTTGTCTTCTACCATGTGCTTGAGTCGTTGATAATAAATAGGTCCCATGAAAATATCTGCTTCCATCATTTCACCAGTTTCTCCGTTATATAGAATTTCATGACCATGAGGTTCAAATCCACGAAGTGTCATTTCAGTCTTCAAGTCTGCAATACGATTCGAAACTGTAAAAGGAGTCGCATCTACAAATGTCCCTAATTGAATACCAAGTTTGTTGCTCATGGCTTCAATCAACTGTCCAATAGTCATACGAGTTGGAAGACCGTGAGGATTAAAGAGAATATCAGGCCTTAATCCGCGTTCAGTAAATGGCATATTCTCTTCAGGAATAAGTTGACCTACTGTACCTTTTTGTGAATGTCGAGATGCCATCTTATCTCCTGGAACTGGTGATCGTTCTTCTACAATACGAATTTTGACTCCATTGCTTCCATCTTGCATTGAGTAGCGATAAATTCCGTCTACTCGTCCATGTTGTCCACGTTTAGGAAGTTGTGAAGCATCGCGAAATCCCTTTTCAGTTCCTTCTGAATCTGTAATCGGTGTCACAATTCCTACCAAAACTGTTTTATCATCAACAATCGAGTTGAGTTTGATAATTCCATCAGCATCTAACATTTCATACGATACATCCTCTTTGCGTTTGACAGCATCTGAATACTTAGGATTTGTAACAGGATTTGCAAACATTGTACGAATCGGTGGAACTACTGATGGATCTAGAATGGTTTCACGAACATCGTAGGAATGGAAATAATGAGTTCGAAACATTCCACGTTTTAGACTGTTCGCATTAATGATCATTGAATCTTCTTGATTGTGACCTCCATAGGTAGTAAAAGCCACGATGACATTCTCACCGTAAGGCATACATCCACCTGAACCCATCATTTCACGATACATCCAAGTATGAGACAGAGGCTTTTGAGGATTCACAGTAATGGAAGAAATTGTATCAAATCGTTTATTATAGTTTGTATGAAACCATGAACATGCTTGCTTCTGTTGAGCTATGGAGAAGTTATTACGTGTTCCTGGATTGTGATCTAAAAAGGGAGTCAAGTTCGCAAGAGGCGAAAGACAGAATGACATATGAATCTCAGATTGTAATGTAGGGTCAAATGGAGTCAATGAAAATCGAGCAACACCTGATTCAGTTGCATCTACAAAGTCCATAAGCTTCATCAAATCTTGCCAAGTCTTTGTTGCCAAAACATCAGATTCTTTAACTCCTTCACGATAGACTGGACGAATAGGCCGTCCGGCATCACATGTGATTGTATATATATTCTCCAACCGATTCCAAGCAAGACTTACATCAAATCGGAATTCACCAGCTCTGCGTAAAGCCAACAACTTAACATGAAGATCTTCGGTGTTTCCAATACAAAGTCCTACCAAGTCAGAATTCACATAGACACGACTCCAAAATGGCATCCATGTAGAAGGATGAACATCTTCAATTTTACGAACTAATTGTGTGTCAAATAATTTGGTTCGAATAACCGATGAAGGAAATGCGTTGGATACTTTTGCAAGAATAGCCAATGATTTTAAATGACCCACACCCGATCCATCTGGAGAGTCAATTGGACAAGTCAATCCAAACTGAGATGCATATAATCTGCGAGGAGGAGCAGTGTTCATAGAGGGTTCAATCTGAAGCGATGTTCTACGAAGTTGAGACAAATAACTGACATACGAAAGACGAGAAAGTTCCTGAGCGATTCCATCACGACCTCCCCATTGACCCTTGAACGATTTGGTAAACTCATTCATCATCATATATTTGCGCCAATAGGTTCCAACTGTTTCACGCTCAACAAGTTGAGTCAATCCACGCCCTTCATACGTCTTACGTTCATACTGAATTCTTGAATCCAACTTCAATAACATAGTCTTTGCGACTTCACGGTATATTCGGCGAAACTCTTGAAACATCAGATCACCTGACGTATTGAAACGTTTGTATTCAATAT
>Ga0209599_10001207_pt1 | contig 12944 bp, 13 predicted proteins | sample Shrwel_input2_FT_FD_187534 | JGI IMG/M metagenome (GOLD analysis project Ga0209599, IMG submission 187534) | Subsurface microbial communities from deep shales in Ohio, USA - Utica-3 well 1 S input2 FT (SPAdes) (version 2) ... | reverse complement strand
AGAATGGCTGTGGTTTTACAACCATGAACGACCGAACAAAGCAAATGGTGGAATACCACCAAAGCAAAAGCTGGCTCTCATAGCCTAACCTCTACTTTTAACTGCGGTTAAAAAAGGGAGGATTACCCTACCATTACCATTTTGATTGTTTTTATCGAAAACAAGTTGAGTAGTTTCAGGAAAATTTAGGTTAATTTTTTTGATTTGATATAGAGGTTCGGCAGGCTTAGTTTCTTGTATTTTTACACGATACTCAGGCTCAAAAATAATTTGACGTAATCCTTCAAAAGTTGGATTGGCTTTTATCCAACTGAATGTCTCCCCTAAACCACGATGTTTTTTCTTTTGTTCAGGTTCATTAGCTTCCCCTAATTTTTTATTAAGTTGTTCAAAATAAGAATTAGAAAAAGTATGTGCGTCAGAACAATGAATAACATCTCTTTTTGCTACCTTTTCAATCAATTTTGTTTTGTTTCTTTCAAATTGCTGTATTGAAGCTGATGCAGCTAGGAGAAAATTTGTTTTTGTAACAATATCCTTTTTTAGGCTTCCTGCTGATTCCCAACGCATACTATCCCATTCAGAATAACCTAATGCGGTAAAAAATAACGGCTGTCCATTTCTGTGAAAGTTTGAATTTTTTAATAACTTTAAAATAGCTTCAAGTTCAAATTGCAAGTTTTCAAAGCCCAACTCGCTATTGGATTTATTATATATGGACTGAGTACTTGATTCTGTTAATGAGCCTCGGTAGGCATTGGCAAATTCTTCTAGTTTATTTACATTATGGACAGCACCATTATCCCAAAAACTAAATTTTACTTTTAAGCTTTGTAGAAAATACTCTTTTATTATTTGTGGTGTTATGTCGTTTGAGAAAATGATATGGAAATTTATTTTTTTTGTTTCGTTACTACCCACAAGTTGAGATAATCTAAGTTCAATCATAGGCAATAGCAAGTCAATATTAGGTAGTCTACCTTGTGACTTATATTCAAGCAGCTTTTCATACCCGTCAATAAAAAGATAATCATTTACGCCTATAACCTTAATTTCTTCGGGTAAATTTTCTAAATCTGTTACATATTTCTCCCAAACCTCATCTTGGTTTCCGCCATAATGTTGAACAATTGACATAGGCGTATGCACATGCAAATCCCACTTTGCCCATTCAGAGCCTTTGATGTATCGATTATCTTTACTCATATATGTTGTTCCTTCATCATTTGTAAGTGAATATACTATCTACTTATGTAAAAAAAAATCAATATTTACCTCCTCATCACAACCTCTGTTTCAACTCCAGCAAATTTCCTTGTTGTTGCTTTCGCCCTTGAGTCACAAAATAATCGCGTAAATTGGGCAATGTATAATACAGCACCGACTTAGCGGCATTAAAACCAAACACCAAAGGCGGATACCAAGGCAAGACCTTCGTAGTCAAACCTAAATCTTGCATCCCACGTTTACCCAAAAAATAACGAGTAATACTCAAATGTTTACTATATGCCCAGTGTTGTCGCCAATTTTGATACGAAGGCGCGCCGCGTGTCAGTGGCTCTATAGACAAAGACTTTGCCAGTTCTAAGGTTGTCCAATCAGGCGCGGCTTGGGTCAACAGAGTTTGAAATAATAATAACGCGCCTTGTTTTTCGGTATCGACTAACCATTGCTCATCAACCCCCATCAACCAACAGGTATAACGCCAAAAGTGCATAATACTTTTAGACTCGGCAGAACTGGTCATTACCCCCAAACCACGTAACCCCCATAAAAACACCACACAAAACCCTAAATAGGTTGCGGCCATATCCACTTGGCAAATTGGCGTTCCCCATCTTGCACTATTCCACTCTTTATTTTGTAATAAATGTCTTCTGACTAAAGCATGAATCAAACGCACATGCACCGTACTTTTAAAGCCAATACTAAAACGCTGCATACCTTGCGTACAATCAAACCACCATTGTCCCGTTTCTAAAATCCGTTTATCCGCGCCTTTAGTCAGTGCGCCCGTCAACACCAAGGCCTGATTAAAGCCTGACATCAAATAGCCGCCCATCAACGCCAAATCACGCATCACTAAATTAGCACTTGTACCTGTGCGCTGCATGGCCAATACTGCTTCATCTAACAACTCAGTTTTTAACCAACTGGGGTCTTGTAAACCCGCAAACAGCCGTTGTAATGGCTCAGGACAATCCACGACCGCCTCAATCCCCTGATTTAAAGCCAAATCAAATTGTTGTCGTGCTAGACGCGGATTAGTGGCAAACATCCACGTCACAAAATCATCCATGAGTGGGTCACCCTGCCACAAACCCGCTACTAACTTTTGTTGCTGTGTTTTGGGTAAAACATATTTAATATAAGCCTGCTTTAATCGACTGTTTAAGCCGCGCTTAATTGGGTAATTTGGTGCAAACATAGGCTGTGCGCGAGCAGGAATATCACTCATCGTTAAAGAATTTACTGCCATGACTCGTACCTAATAATAGTTTTTTGACAAGCCTGTTTAATAATACGAATATCGCCTCGCATTCAACTCGCATTTTGAGCCAGATAATGAAAAAAAAGCCCACCCAACAACGCGCACAACAGATGGTTGATAAGCTGATTACCGCCACCAGCCAAGCCATTAACTTATACGGTATTGATGAATTAACCACAGGCAAAGTGGCTGATATTGCCGAAGTGAGCATTGGTTCGTTGTACCAATATTTTGCTAATAAAAAAGAATTAGTCGCGGCGTTAATTGAGCACAATACACGGCAAATTATTCATGACTTACGCCAGATTATTCTCGTCAATGCCAGTGCCAGCTTAGAAGATATTTTGACACGCGCCATAGAACATGGTTTTAAGCTGTTTAAAGAAGATAAAGTCTGTTTTGAAATCGTCAATAATTGGCTCAATTTACCTGTACAACCCGCAATTGATTTAATTTATAGCGAAGGCAGCGAGTTGGGTCGTTTGTTTTTTTTACAGCACGCACAACACTATCCACTACAAAACCTGCATGTAAAGTCTTTCGTAATCATCAATAGCACTTTGTTTACGATGATTCGTTATATGAATAGCCCCAATACACTGATTTCAGAACAAGAAATCACCCAAGGCTTAACCCAAATGATTGTTAGCTATATTCACAGCCAATCAATTTAATACTTTGACAACTATCAAATTGAGTGCTATTTTAGGACTTATAAATTAGTACCAGCGTCTTATTCTTTGGAGCTTCAACATGGCTAATCCTACCGAGATTCTTAATCAACCTTTTACCCTACCTAATGGCTCGGTTATCAAAAATCGCCTAGCTAAATCAGCAATGAGTGAAGCACTTGGTACAACAGACAATCATGCCACGATTGATTTAGCTCGTTTGTATCAACGTTGGGCAATGGGCGGTATTGGTTTGTGTATTACGGGCAACGTAATGATAGACCAACGTGCTTTGGGTGAGCCTAATAATGTGGTTATTGAAGATGAACGTGACCTTGATTTACTCCAAGCATGGGCTAAAGCAGGCACACAAAACGGTACTCAATTATGGATGCAAATTAATCATCCGGGTAAACAAGTCCCAAAAGGCTTAAATATTGAGAGTGTTGCTCCTTCTGCCATTCCTTTTGGCAAAGAACTTTCTGCTTTTTTTGCCACACCACGCCAACTTAACGAAGACGAAATTTTGGATCTTATTCAACGCTTTGGCCACACGGCGGCAATTGCCAAAAAAGCAGGTTTTAGTGGTGTACAAATTCATGGCGCACACGGTTATTTAGTCAGTCAATTTTTATCGGGACATCACAATCAACGTAACGATCAATGGGGCGGCAACCCAGAAAATCGCCGCCGCTTTGTGTTAGCCGTATATGCAGAAATGCGTAAACAAGTGGGTGATAAGTTTCCTATTGGCATAAAACTGAATTCGGCTGATTTTCAAAAAGGTGGATTTACCGAGGAAGAATCCCTTGATGTGATTCGTGCTTTGTCTGAGGCAGGCATTGATATGATTGAAATATCAGGCGGCACTTATGAAGCCCCCGCTATGGCTGGCACTAAAAAAGTACCCGTTAAAGATTCAACCCGTCGCCGTGAAGCCTATTTTTTAGAGTTTGCCGAAAAAGCACGCACCGCGACCAAAACACCCTTAATGGTCACAGGTGGCTTTAGAACACCCGATGGCATGAGCGAAGCGATTAGTAGTGGTGCAGTCGATTTTGTGGGCATTGCACGCGCCTTAGCGATTGAGCCTGACGCACCTCAGCGTTTACTTGCAGGACAAATGCCGCGTTATCAAGTCAAACCCATCACCACAGGTATTAAGCCAATTGATAAAATGGCTTTGATGGAAGTCGCATGGTATGCACGTCAATTACGCCGTATGGCTAAAGGCAAAGACCCTAAACCTAATGAATCTGCTTTAATATCGCTCATTTGCGGCATGAGCGCGAACGGTTGGGATACGTTTAAAACAAGGCGGTTAAGAGCTTAACTATTTCACGCAATCAGGCATGATAGCGATGGCGTTCCCTCTCCTGTTAGGAGAGGGCTAGGGTGAGGTCTAAAAACAGAGCAATTAAACCATCAACACACGCAACATCGGCAAAGCACAGCCAACAATCAACATCAACAAACACATCATCCACAACAAACTGGCACGTTTAGCCAATAAGTCGCCTTGATTAAACGCGGCTTGTTTCACTTGGCGATTGAGCAAAATATAAAACAACAAACACAAAAATCCTGCCAATGACAACAAAGACAACCAAATTTTAGCTTGTTGCTGAAAAACACTCGCCGCAATTGTTGACAAATCAATGACTAAAGCAGGCATTGTCAGGTCAAGGTGTTGACTTTCTTCGGCATAAACTGGCCAGATTGTTAGGCAAAATAGGCCTACACAGACCCAAAAAAATTTTACTATCGTAAACATCTTACATCTCATCATTGCCTAAAAGAACAAGTTTAGGTATCTTGACGGAAAAAATGGCTTATGTTTAAGAATTTATCGGCTAATTTCGTTAAAAAGCATATATTCTTTAGAGCTAATAATAACCTGATTATGCCGCCTACTAGGCAAACAAATTAACTCAAACGAGATTTTTATGGCGCAAATTTTGTTGCTTCATGGGCCAAACCTTAATTTATTAGGCACACGCGAACCAAGTATTTATGGTGCAACGACTTTGGCTAACATTAACGAACAATTGGCCACTAAAGCCCATAAACACGGCCACACATTAAGCCACTTTCAAAGCAATCATGAAGGTTTATTAGTTGACCGTATTCAAGCCGCTGCCCATGATGGTACACAGTATATTATTATCAATCCTGCGGCCTTTACCCATACTTCGGTGGCCATGCGTGATGCTATTTTAGCGGTTAAAATCCCGTTTATTGAAGTACATTTGTCTAATGTTCATGCCCGTGAAACTTTTAGACACCATTCTTATTTTTCTGATGTTGCCATTGGCGTGATTTGTGGACTAGGCGCGCAAGGTTATGATTTTGCCTTGCAATATGTATTAAATGCTTTAGACCACTCACGTTAATTTACCAAAACCGCCGAGAAACACACTATGGATATTCGTAAAGTCAAAAAACTGATTGAAATGCTTGAGGAATCAAGTTTTGACGAGCTAGAAATTAAAGAGGGTGAAGAGTCGATTCGTATTGCGCGCCACCGTGCCAGCGAAGTAGTCACCAGTCATTATTTGCCTGCTGCGCCCGTAGCGCATACCGCCAGTGCTGCCCCCAGCACCGATAGCACCGTTGGCACTGCCCCACCCGAAACCAAACCACAAACCCAAGGTTTTGTGCAACACTCGCCAATGGTTGGCACGCTTTATCGCGCGCCTTCACCTACATCCGCCAATTTTGTCGAAGTAGGACAAGCGGTTAAAGCAGGTGATACGGTATGTATTATTGAAGCGATGAAAATGATGAATCAAATTCAAGCCGAAAAATCGGGGACGATTGAATCTATTTTGGTTGACAATGGTCAAGTGGTTGAATTTGACCAAGCCTTGTTTACGATTGTTTAAACTATTCATGAGGCATTTATGCTCACCAAAGTTTTGATTGCTAATCGTGGCGAGATTGCCTTGCGCGTATTACGTGCTTGCAAAGAGTTGGGTATTCGGACTGTCGCTGTATATTCTAAGGCTGACCGAGACCTGCTGCATGTGCGTTTAGCCGATGAATCTTTATGTATTGGCCCTGCGTTATCCAAAGAAAGCTATTTAAATATTCCGTCCATTATTGCCGCCGCCGAAGCCACACAAGCTCAAGCCATTCATCCTGGTTACGGTTTTTTATCGGAAAATGCCGATTTTGCCGAAGCAGTTGAACAATCAGGCTTTACTTTTATTGGCCCTCGCGCCGAAACCATTCGCATGATGGGTAATAAAGTCGCGGCGATTGAAGCCATGAAACTGGCAGGTGTACCTACCGTACCTGGTTCAGATGGTGCTGTGACTGCCGATAATGCCTTGATGATGGCGAAACGGATTGGTTTGCCTGTGATTATTAAAGCTGCTGCAGGAGGTGGTGGTCGTGGGATGCGCGTGGTTCATGATGAAGACTCGGTATTAAGTAGTCTTGCGGTCACTCAATCCGAAGCCAAAGCCGCTTTTGGTGACGACACCGTGTATATGGAAAAATTTTTACAACATCCGCGCCATGTCGAAATTCAAGTGTTAGGTGATGGTGAAGGCAACGCGATTCATTTAGGTGACCGTGATTGCTCTTTGCAACGCCGTCATCAAAAAGTAGTAGAAGAAGCCCCCGCGCCCCATATTCCTGATGCTATTCGTCAACAAGTGGCCGAGTCATGTGTCAAAGCCTGTCAACAAATGAAATATCGTGGTGCTGGCACCTTTGAGTTTTTGTACGAAGATGGCGGCTTTTATTTTATCGAAATGAATACCCGTGTCCAAGTTGAGCATCCCGTCACCGAAATGGTTACAGGGGTTGATATTATTAAAGAGCAGTTGCGGGTGGCCGCAGGTTTAGGTTTATCTTACCGTCAACAAGATATTGTGATTCGTGGTCATGCCATTGAATGCCGTATCAATGCCGAAGACCCTAAAACTTTTTTACCGTGTCCCGGTAAAATCAGTTATTACCACGCACCAGGTGGTTTAGGCATTCGTATGGACTCGCATATTTATACAGGTTACAGCGTACCGCCCTACTATGACTCACTGATTGGCAAATTGATTGCTTTTGGTAATAGCCGAGAAATTGCCTTACAACGCATGCGTAATGCACTGGATGAAATTGTCGTTGAGGGGATAAAAAGCAATATCCCTCTCCATCGTGATACAATCCTCACCGACAGCGCGTTTAATGAAGGCGGCGTTGATATTCATTACCTCGAAAAAAAATTGGGATTGACATAAAGCATGGCTTGGTTACAACTTAAAATCGACAGCTCCAAAACAGATGCTGACCGTATTGAAGAAGCCCTTGAATTGGTTGGGGCAGGTGCAATTATGCTCGAAGATGCCGCCGACCAACCCTTGTTTGAGCCGCCACTCGGTACAACCCCATTATGGGATGCAACACGCATTGTTGCCTTGTTTACCATTGACTCAGACATGGACGCAATTTTAGAGTTTTTACATGACCATCTAGACGGTGGCTTACCCAGTCATCGGGTTGAAATTTTAGAAGATCAAGTATGGGAACGGGCATGGATGGATCATTATCATCCCATGTGTTTTGGTAGTCGCTTGTGGATTGTGCCAAGCTGGACTCCGCCACCACAACCCGATGCCATTAACTTACTCCTCGATCCTGGTTTAGCGTTTGGTACAGGCACACACCCCACTACCGCTTTATGCTTAGAATGGTTAGATGGTTTAGATTTACAAGATAAAATCGTGGTTGATTATGGCTGTGGTTCAGGGATTTTAGCAATTGCTGCGTTATTACTTGGCGCAAAACATGCTTATTGTGTCGATACCGACCCGCAAGCCTTATTAGCCACCAAAGATAATGCAGCGCGTAATGGTGTGGCCGAAAAAATGACCGTTTGTTTTCCCCATGCGATGCCCGCAATTAAAGCCGATACTATCGTTGCCAACATTTTAGCGGGGCCTTTAACCGAGCTTGCGCCTGTATTAGCTAATTTAAGTCAGGTAGGCGGTGATTTGGCCTTATCGGGTATTATCGACTCACAAGTAGAAGAAATACGCACTGCTTACGCGCCGTGGTTTGTGCTAGATACACTCAAAACCAAGCAAGAAAATTGGTGTCGCTTATCGGGTAAACATTTGGCAGGTTAATTTAGCCCTAATTTTTTGTGAAATAGTTCACAAAAACTGGCAAAAATATGAAAAAATAGGCCAATTATGCTGATACACCATGATTACCCTACATTTTACACAAGATTTGGAGCTTGAAGGACGATGAGCGCAACCAAACAAACACGCTGTCCACACTGTACCAGCGTTTTTAATATTACAGATGAACAACTTGCCGCGCGTGGTGGTCATGTGCGCTGCGGTAGTTGTTTACAAGTTTTTAGAGCTGACCAGCACCTTGTAGAAGGCGAAAATGGTCAACTCACGCCTCAAGCCAGCAAACCGACTGAGTCTATGGCAACTCCGCCTAGCACCAACAGCACAAGTATGCCCATTGTTGCCCGCTCACAACATCCCACTCCTCCACCGCAAAACCAAAAAGCGACTCCCAAAAAGCGTAATAAAGATGATGAATCTTGGGCAATGGATTTATTAGGCGACCTAGATGCTGACCTTGAGGAGCTGAATAAAACTTCTGCACCTCCAACAAAAAAACGAGAGCTAACACCACCACCTGTCAATAAGCCTGCCGCCAAAAAACCGTTATTTGATGACGAAATCAGTGATTTATTACAAGAAGCATGGGTTACGCCTAACGAAAAAAATCATCTTAAAGGCTTAGATGACGTTGATAAAATCAAAGCCAATGCTGATGAAAGTTGGGCGCAAGCCTTAATGTCCGAATTGGAAGAAGACGAGAAAAAAGAAAAATCCAAAAACTACAGCATGGAATTGCAACCGCAAAAAAACAAAGAGGCTGCGCGTAAACGTGAAGCTTTAGAAAACAAAGTGAGCAATGAAAGTCCTGCTTCTAAACCAGAAACCAATCCCAAAGCAGAAAAAGAAGATGATTTACTCAACTTCTTAAACAATAACGCAGCCACACCTAACACTGTAACTAAAAACGCCCAATTGCCGCTCGAAATCAAAACTAAACCAATGATTTCGGTTAACTGGAGCTATTGGCTAACATGGAGCTTTATGTGTGGTTTTGCCGTGTTATTACTCGGTGTGCAATATGTGTATTTTCATTTTAATGAATTAGCACTTAATGAAAAAACTCGACCACAAATAGTACAATTATGTACTACGCTCGGTTGCAGAGTCCCTGAGCCGCCTAATGAATTACTGATTAATATTCAAAAATTAGTGGTGCGTAAACATCCTGACGTACCTAATGCTTTGCAAGTGAATGCAATTGTCTTTAACAAGGCACAATTTGCTCAACCATTACCCGCCTTGAAATTAACGTTTTTGGATAAAAAACGCGAAGTCACGGCAGCACGGGTATTTCAACCAAAAGAGTATTTACAAGGTGATAGCGCGCACAACTTGCGGCGTATCCCCCCCGAAACTCCAATTCACATTCAATTAGATATCGTCAATCCCAAAGTTAACATGGCCAGTTACAAACTCAAACCGTTGTTTAAATGATTAAACCTTTACGTGTGGGTCAACATCTGATTGACCCTTTAATTCTTGCACCGATGGCGGGAGTTACCGACCGCCCCTTTCGCCAAATTTGCCGCCAACAAGGCGCAGGCCACACCGTATGTGAGATGGTCACTTCTGATACCAGTTTGTGGAACAGCACTAAATCAAGTTTTAGATTAAATCATCAAGGCGAACCCAACCCCAAAAGCGTGCAAATTGTCGGTTACGACCCACAAATGCTTGCCGATGCTGCACGCTTAAACATGGAGCGTGGTGCGGATATTATTGACATTAATATGGGCTGTCCTGCCAAAAAAGTCTGCAATCGTTTGGCTGGCTCGGCGTTAATGCAAGATGAAGCCTTAGTCGCACGAATTTTAGAAACGGTTGTTAAAGCCGTTCCCATTCCAGTCACCCTAAAAACTCGGACAGGTTGGAATCGTGAGCATAAAAATGGTGTGACCATTGCCAAAATAGCCGAAGATTGTGGCATTCAAATGTTAGCGATTCATGGCCGTACTCGTGCTGACAAATATCAAGGTCAGGCCGAATACGACACGATTTCTGCTATCAAACAGGCCGTCAAGATACCTGTCATTGCAAATGGTGATATAGATTCACCAGAAAAAGCATTAACAGTGCTGCAACAAACGGGTTGTGATGGTATTATGCTCGGCCGCGCCGCCCATGGCCGCCCGTGGATTTTTCGTGAGATTCGCCACTATCTAAATACCTCGACTTTATTACCACCAATTAGCTTGGAAGAGCGTGCTGCTGTCATTTTTCAGCATCTATCTGCTTTGCATGATTTTTATGGTGATGATTTAGGTATTCGTTTTGCCCGCAAACACCTTGCATGGTATGGCGATTTTTTAGACAATAGCAGCCTGTTTGTGCAACAGTTTCACAAACTCACGAGCAGTCAAGCGCAGTGCGATGCTGTAGCAAATTTTTTTGCTGCACAAATCTAAGGGCTTAGACACTAATCGCTAGGCGATGTTTAAGTTCAGCTCTCGTTTTTAAGCCAATCTTCATTTCGTAGTAGGGTCAATATGAACAGTCCTAAATCCGCTATTCCCGTACCGCAAAGCGATGCAGCGTTACGTGTTCACGTCGAACGCGCCATGCGTCATTATTTTGCTCAACTCCAAGGCGAAAAACCTTGTGATGTGTATGAACTGGTGTTAGCGGAAGTTGAAAAACCATTATTATCCGTGGTGTTAGAATTTACTCGTGGCAACCAAACTAAAGCAGCTCAGTTATTAGGACTTAATCGCGGTACATTACGCAAAAAAATGAAAACGCACGGTTTTATTTTTGACTAAGTCAACCAAGAGCTTAGGTGCATCTACCTAAGCTCTATGCTCTTTTAACCACTTTCGCTCAATTGTTTTCATCCGAGACTCTCCATGCAAGTTACTCGCGCCCTTCTCTCTGTGTCAGACAAAACAGGCATTGTTGACTTTGCCCGTGAATTGGCTAGCTGTGGTGTTGCTTTATTATCCACTGGCGGCACTTACAAACTCATCAAGGACAATGGTATTCCTGTACAAGAAGTTGCTGACTACACAGGTTTTCCAGAAATGATGGATGGTCGGGTTAAAACCTTACATCCCAAAATTCATGGTGGTATTTTAGGTCGTCGTGGCATGGATGACGAAGTCATGACCGAGCATGGGATTGGTCGTATTGATTTAGTGGTGGTGAATTTATATCCTTTTGCCCACACTGTTGCTAAACCTAATTGCTCTTTAGAAGATGCCATTGAAAATATCGACATTGGTGGGCCAACGATGGTGCGCTCTGCCGCCAAAAATAATGCCCATGTGGGTATTGTGGTCAACAGCTCTGACTACAGCACGGTATTAGCTGAAATTAAAGCAACAGGTGGTTTAAGCCAAAGCACACGTTTTGACTTGGCCGTTAAAGCCTTTGAACATACTGCTGCTTATGATGGCATGATTGCCAATTATTTAGGGCGTTTGGTGACTGAGCCTGCCCAACAATTTCCGCGTACCTTTAATACTCAATTTGTTAAAGCGCAAGACTTACGCTACGGTGAGAATCCTCACCAAAAAGCCGCTTTTTATGTCGAAGCGAATCCAAAAGAAATCAGTATCGCCACCGCCAAACAATTACAAGGCAAAGAATTGTCTTATAACAACATCGCCGATACCGATGCCGCTTTAGAATGTGTTAAATCCTTTGTAAAACCTGCGTGTGTTATCGTCAAACATGCTAATCCTTGTGGTGTTGCCGTGTCCTTAGACGGCATTAAAGCCGCTTACGATTTAGCTTACCAAACCGATACTGAATCTGCTTTTGGTGGCATTATTGCCTTTAACCGCGAGTTAGATGCTCAAACTGCCCAAGCGATTGTTGACCGTCAATTTGTTGAAGTGATTATTGCCCCTAAAATCAGTGCCGAAGCCCTTGCTATTACTGCCGCCAAACAAAACGTGCGTGTATTAGAGTGTGGTCAATGGTCGGCAGAACGCGCCCAACAATTAGACTACAAACGTGTCAATGGTGGCTTGTTAGTCCAAGATTTAGATATTGGCATGATTACCGATGGTGACTTAAAAGTCGTGACAAAACGTGCGCCCACCGAAGCCGAAATCCATGATTTAATTTTTGCATGGAAAGTGGCAAAATTTGTTAAATCTAACGCCATTGTTTACGCTAAAGGCCGTCAAACCATTGGTATTGGTGCAGGTCAAATGAGTCGTGTTAACTCGGCGCGTATTGCTGCTATTAAAGCCGAACATGCTGGCCTTCAAGTTCAGGGTGCGGTGATGGCTTCGGATGCCTTCTTCCCATTCCGTGATGGTATTGATAACGCCGCTAAAGTCGGTATTAGCTGTGTGATTCAACCCGGTGGTTCTATGCGGGATGCCGAGGTAATTGCCGCTGCCGATGAACACGGCATGGCAATGGTGTTTACTGGTATGCGCCACTTCCGTCATTAATAATTGGCCATTAAAGGCTTGGTTATCCAAGCCTTTTTTGTTTTTGAGGATAAAAAATGAATATTCTTATTTTGGGCTCTGGTGGCCGTGAACACGCTTTAGCATGGAAATGCGCGCAAGACCCACGCATTAGCAAAATTTTTGTGGCGACAGGTAATGCTGGTACAGCCAACGAAGCTAAGTGCGAAAACATCCATGTTGATATGCTCAACAATCAGGCACTTATTGA
>Ga0209599_10001205_pt1 | contig 12962 bp, 17 predicted proteins | sample Shrwel_input2_FT_FD_187534 | JGI IMG/M metagenome (GOLD analysis project Ga0209599, IMG submission 187534) | Subsurface microbial communities from deep shales in Ohio, USA - Utica-3 well 1 S input2 FT (SPAdes) (version 2) ... | reverse complement strand
CGCCCCCTGACCCGATGAGCCAAGCCCCCTTCGACCCCTTCGACCCGGTCAACATGGCGATGCGCGCCCTGCACCAGGGCAACCTCAACGCGGCCAAGGACGCCAAGGAGAAAAACCTCGTCTACGCGGGGAACGAACTCGCCCGCGTCATGGATGACCTCCTTGGGTCCGACATGATTACTTGTCAGATTTCCCGCGCCGTTATGACCGCCACCGTCGCCAAGTGGAACCGCGCTAAAGCCAGTCAAGAATGAGCACCGTGCCCAAGGGCATCGAGAAGATTGCGGCCACCGTGCCGAAGCAGTACGCCCTGCTCCTCTTCCTTGACGGCTTCCCGTACGTAGAGTTCACGACCCGCAAGTCCGCCGACTTCATGACCGACCTCAACGCGTGGAAGCGCAAGACCTACCCGTCCTTCGCCCGATCTGATGTCCGCTTCTTCACGCTTGCTCCGAATGGAGAAATAAAGGAACTTGCTTTCAACCGATGACCAACCGCGACAACATCAAGCGCTTAGTGGAGAACATCACCGGCTCCCTCGCCACCGTCCAGCACATCGCCGGACGCTACGAACAGCACGACGCCGACATCATCACCGTGTCGGACCTCAACCGCTCCGCCATCACCGAGCTACAGGTCTTCGCCGATCACATCGAACTCGCCGACGAAGCCGCCGCCGTCAAGCCCCTGCATGACCGCGTCCATGTCCTGGTCGTCCAGCTGCGCGTCCTGCGGAACACCCTTGAGCAGATGGAGAACGCCGCCGAGAAGGCCATCGAGGATGTCCGCCGCATCTCCGCATCCGTCGAAGAAGCCAGCCCCGAAGATGACAGCCTGTGAACTGTGCAAGGGGGCCTGCTGTGAAAGCATCGTCCTGCCTATCAACGCATCGCCGACCACGACTGAGTTCTACGCCGCCCGCGGCGAGGTCTTCATGATCGGCGGAAGCACCTACGCCGAAGTCCCTGCCCGATGCCCGCACCTGTCCGGCTCAGGCAAGTGCAAGACCTACTCCAACCGCCCGGTCGCCTGCTCCCGTTTCACCGTGGGCTCGACCATGTGCCTGACGGCCATCGAACGCCGCCGGCCCGCCCAGGCTAAGGCCATCATGGCCTTGCTCTAATTTCCCACCAACCCAGAACACCAAACCGAACACCAATGCCCGACCTCATCACCGAACGCGTCATCTATGACGGCATCCAAGCGCTTAACCAGAGCGGCGCCAAGGAACTGCTCAAGTCCCCCGCTCACTACCAGGCGTACCTCGCCCGCACCCGCGAAGAGTCCAAGGCTCTCCGGGTCGGCACCGCGGTCCACAAGCTCGCCCTCGAAGGGCTCGACGCCTACAACGCCACCCACGCAATCGCCCCGGACGTGGACAAGCGGACCAAAGACGGAAAGCAGGAGTGGCAGGACTTCGTCACCGCTAACGAAGGCAAGGCCATCCTGACCGCTGAAGAGGGTGCCCTCGTCGACGCCGTGGCCAACTCCGCTGCCGCCTGCATGAAGCACAACGGCATCGTCCTTTCCAAGACCGAGGTCATGTTCACCGCCTTCCTCGGCGATACCCTGGTCAAGTGTGCCATCGACGGCATCTCTGACGACGGCTACATCTACGATCTGAAGACTTGCGAGGACGCCAGCCCGCACGGCTTCCTCCAGTCCGTCCGCAAATACAAGTACGCCCTCCAGGCTTACTTCTACCGGCACGCCGTCGAGTCCGCCTATAAGTGCCGCGTCCTCGGCTTCCGCTTCATCGCCGTCGAGAAGGAGCCGCCCTACGCTCACGCAGTCTATGAGCTCGGGCCGGAACTGATGACCGGAGCCGCCTTCGACTTCGAGAAGGCGCTGACCCTCTACAAGGAATGCACAGCCTCGGGTAACTGGCCCGGATACCAGACCGAGATCACCACCATCGACATCGCCGCCAAGCCCAGCGCCGCGACTAACATCAACTTCGCCTAATACCATGACCACCGATAACAACGACCGCCCCCCGCTCACGTCCATCAGCACGAATGGCACGTACAAGCTGAAACTCATCAAGCCCAAGTTCGAGAAGGTCAAGCAGTGGGAGGACGGCACCACGTCCTGCCGCCTGTTCTTCGTCGACGACAAGGGCTTCTGCCTGTCGAAGAACTTCTCCAGCAAATACGGCAAGGCGCTCGCCATGCTCGTCGGCAAGTTCTCCGGCAAGTACACGAACGAGATCCGACTGGACGCGACCCCTGCCGAATATATGCAGTATCTCGAGCCCGCCTGCGGCCAGACCATCCTCGTCGGCGTCGAGGTCGAACCGAACGGCGAGTGGCAGGGCAAGCCTCAGTATAAGTATAAGATGACCTACCCCCGCGGCAGCCAGAAGCCGACCGCTCCCGAAGAGCCGCTGCCCCCCGAAGGCGTTCCCTTCTAATCCCGTGACTGACGAAGCACCCACGCCCATGTCCGCCCCGACTCTCGTCCTGATCGCTGGCTACGCCAGGGCGGGCAAGGACTCCCTCGCCTCCGGCATCCTCGAGTGGTCTCAGCGGCCCGCCGAGCACATCAACTTCGCTGACGCCCTCAAGGAGGCCGCGAACCACTACATGGATTACCTCGGCCTTGACGGCAACTTCTTCAAGGAAGACTTCAAGGTCGATAACCGTGACTTCCTCGTGCACGCGGGGAAGTTCGCACGGCGCATGGACAAGGACGTCTTCGCCCGCCACTTCGCCAACTGGTGCCCGGTCATGAAGCACCACGACCAACCCTCCCCCGAGACGGTCGTCTGCTCCGACTGGAGATACATCAACGAGCTGCGGGTCTGCCAGGACATCCTCTGGGAGAAGGGCTGGAAGGTCCGCACGATCTACGTCGCCACGGCTGGCGTCGGTCCGGCTAACGACGAGGAGCTCGACAGCATCGCCGAGATACGCGCCTCCCACCTGTTCGACCAGGAGTATATCTTCCGGCCTAACACCCGTAACCAGATCATGACCGAAGGACGCAACCTTGCTCGCTCATGGAAACTCTGAACGCCGAGACTCTGCGCTGGGCGAACAAGGTCGGCATCAAGCCTGATCGCTTGGCCTTCCTTCTGGCCTGCCCGAAGTACACCCGCACCGGGCGCAACGACCGCCCCGCCTACATCAAGGCCGAGAACCCGAACCACCATCTCCAGAAACTCGGCGACTGCTACTGGTTCCGCCTGCGTCGCCGCGGCAAGGACATCGTCGAGAACATCGCCAGCGACCTCGAGACCGCCCGCAAGCGCCGTGACGAGATGCTTGCGGCCTTCGACGCCGGCAAGCCCATCCCCTATATCAACATCCGATGAGCATCATCCGCTGGGTAGCCGCTGGAGACAACCACGGCCAATTGGTTTGTGAAGAAACGCAGGACGCATTAGCCTCGTTCATCGGCCGCTGGCGCCCTCAGCTGCGCATCCATACCGGCGACTGCTTCGACTTCGGCGCCTGGAGACGCGGAGCCACCCCTGACGAGCAGGAGGAAGGCATCACCGATGACCTGAAGCATGGGAATTATTTCCTGCGCAAGGTGCTAAAGCCTACGATCTTCATGCAGGGCAACCACGACATCCGCGCTGAGGAGCAAGTCCTGTCCCGTAACGGAGACCGCCGTGACAATGCCATGCGGGCCGTGCAGTCTTATACCGACACCTTGGCCGAGATTGGATGTAAGGAGTTCCACCGCTACTCGGTCAAGGGTAAGGACTCCGAAGGGGTCAACCGATTCCGCGTCGGCAAACTCACCGGCACGCACGGCTTCAAGGCAGGCGTGGCCGCCACCCGTGAGACGGCACGCACCCTAGGTCGCCCAGGGGATGTCGTAATCCATGGACATACCCACGACTTCTCCCTCTGCACGATTGAGCACCTCGAGGCCGCGATCGTCGGCGTATCGGCCATGTGCTGTATGGACATCAACAAGGCCGACTATGCGCTGCGCCGCCTAGCCACGACCAAGTGGTGCAACGGCTGGCTCCATGGGGTCATCGACGAGAAGACCGGCGACTGCAAGGTCTGGACGGCCCATCGCTTCCAGGGCAAGTTCATCTGCTCGACCGCTTACGACCTGATCTGATGAAGCCCAAGGAGTACGCGGCCCTGCTCATGCGCACACAGCCAACCGAGCAACCTATCAACGCCGACGACGCTCCCGCTGGCTGGGTCAAGACCACGGAGGTCGTCCGCCTGCTGGGCTACAACACCCGGGCAGGAGTCGCCCTGCCTATCGCCCGCATCGTCAACGCAGGCTTCGCCGAACGTAAGACCATCTCTCGCGGTCGGTTCATCTATCGCCTTTCGCCCAAGTTCAAGACCTGGGCACAAGCCAAGGCCGCAGCCGAAGCCCTCGACGCCTTCAAGGCTCCCGCCGGATGGGTCACGCTCTCCGAGTACGCCCGCAAGCACCGGCGCACCGTACGCGGCATCCAATACCGCATCGACGCCGCCATGATCCCCGTGCGCATCCTCCGCAACCCTCGCCCGGTCCCGCACTACCGCAAGTCCGACCTCGACCGCATCCTACGCAAAGCATCTTGACCACGGGCACCCACGCCCACAAACCCCAACCCTCTCTTCCATGACTCCTCCGAACAATATTCCGGCGGAACGCCACCTCCTCGGCGTCCTGATCCGTGAAAACCTTCCCTTCCCGGTAAACCTTAAGCCTACGGACTTCTTCGAGCCGAAGCATCAGGACGTAGCCGCGGCCATCCTTTATCTGCAGGCCGACGGTAAGGCCGCTGACGAGGTAACCGTGCCAGCCTATCTTCACTCAGCTGGATCTCTTGCAGACCATGCTTTCATCAACGACCTGACGGCTTACGCTGGTTTCGGAGAACTACGTCAGGAGCATATCGACATGATTGCCGACGCCGCGTTCATGCGCGAGGCGTCCTTGATTGCATCCAAGGCCACTAATCCTGATGCCCTCATCGAGCATTATGCCAACCTGTCCGATAAGCGCAAGAGCCTGACAGTCCGCCAAAGTGCGCAGCGCATGCCTATCGACGAGCTGATGAAGTTCGACCGCAAGGCCGACCCCACTAACGTGCTAGGCAATCGCTGGCTATGCCGTGGCGGCTCCCTGGTCATGGCTGGGCAGGCCGGCACTGGCAAGTCAGCCCTGATGATGCAGGCCGCCATCAATTGGACGCTTGGGCAGGACTTCTTCGGCATCAGGACCAACGACGGCATGAAGATGCGCACGCTCGTGATCCAAGCCGAGAACGATGCCGGAGACGTGGCCGAGAGCATGCAGGACCAGATAAACGGACTGTACCTGGACGAAGACCAAAGGAATGAACTTAAGGACCGCATGTTCATCTACCGCGAAAGCGTCGCAACGGGCAAGGAGTTCGGGGACGTGGTGCGTAAGCTAGTCATCCAGCATCAGGCCACGATCTGCTTCGTCGACCCTCTCATGGCATTTGTCGGCGCTGACATCTCCGAGACCGCTGAGGCCGCCAAGTTCCTTCGCCACATCATCCAGCCTATCCTCAACGAGACGGGCGTCATCATCGTCTTCATGCACCACACCGGGAAGCCGAAGTCATCCAAGGACAAGGAAGGCCAGACCATGGCCGACCTCGCATACCAACTGTTTGGGAGCTCAGAGGTCACTAACTGGGCACGCGAGATAGCCTGCCTCCAACGTTGCCCAGGGGACGAGCCGATCTACCGCCTTGGCCTGACCAAGCGCCGTAGCCGTGCCGGTATGACCGACGGCATCAGCCCTTCCCCCGTCGGCGAGATTTACATTCGCCACTCCCCCAAGCGCGGTGAAATCCGCTGGGTCAGGTCTGGTCCTCCCATGCCCACGGACGGAGAAGGCTATTAGACCCCCTTGGCTGGCCCGCCAATGCCCCTTTGGAGGGGTGATGGCTACCACCCCCGCCTCAACCCACCCAACCCACCTTAAACAGGCCGCAAGGCCAATGCTAAATCTCTTATACAAAACCGATGACAAAACCGATGACAAATCTATGTCTCTACTGCAGTCCATGTATGCTACATGGACATGCAAGTAGAGAGGGAGGAAGGGATACGGCTCGCCTTGACGGCGGCCTACCCCCCTCCCCTCGAGATACAAAAGGCATCTGACGACCATGGCCTACTACCGCAAGAAACGCACCCCTGCCCAAGAGGAGGCTGACCGCGTCCGGAAGAAGATTGCCCGGGCCAAGCGCATCGAGACCCTCAAGACCTACCAAGAGCAATGGGACAACCCTGAGACCGAGCCCCTAATGCTCGCCCGATCTGCGTCAGGCCGGAGAAGCATAGCCGAACATCAGGCCATCCTTGAGCAAGCCGTGCATCGCTTCCTTCAGCGTCAGCCCGAGAGCCTGACCAAGGTACGATGGCTCGACGTCTTTTGCCGAGGCTATGACCAGATCATGGAGAACGCCCGGATGGTAAGCCCTGGCTCACGGCCTAAGCTGCGGGCCAAGGATGAGGCCAACCTGTTCCGCACCTTTGTCCGCAAAGGATACTTACGACTCGATGCAAAGACAGGGCTTTGGAACAACACATGCAGGCTCATGTGATTTGCTTATTCACCTAGGCAATATCCTTGCTCACATTGCCAGCGTGACACGCGCTAGGCTCAACGACCTGACGGCTCCGGCTAAGGAGGCCAAGTCGTTTGATGCTTGGTTCTTTGCCCAGCCGAAGAAGGTCCAAGAGAAGATGCGCGAGAACGGCGTGCTGCCTTACGCTGAGATGGCGCAACCTCGGCACGTCTTCAACATCGACGCCAATCATCCTGACTGGGCGTTCAACCCGACTGACATCGGCAGACGCGAAGAGGTCGATGCGTTCATCTCACGCGATCATGTCGGCGTGATGCTTAAGGGCTTCATGGATGCTTTGGCCTGCACCGACAACTTCGCATTCCGTCGTCACGTCGAGCTCATCCGCTGGGCGCTCAGTCTGCCCGGCTGTCTGTCGTCTCGCCTCATCGGCAAGATGTATGGCCGCTCTCACTTCTGGATGCGTGCCAGGGCGAAGGAGATCCAGCGCACCGTGAACTCCGACGCGTGCGGTTTGTTTCCTCATGTGAATGCCAGACGCGGCAAGAATAAGGCGCCTAGCCCCCTGCCCCCTGCCACGCCAAAGCGATGAAAACGGCCCATATACCCCCTCTAAGGAGTCTCCTAGACCCCCCCCTACGTCACGCGTGGCCCGTCACCACGAAGAAGAAGTGCATGGTCAGAATGAATAATATTGGGGTTGAGCAAACCAGTTCAGAACCATGGCTCTAACCAACTCAGAACTGGGTTTGGCGCTCGGCGTCACCGCGCAACGCATCTCAGTCCTTCGACGCGAAGGTATGCCGACCGACAGCATCGACGCGGCTCGGGCATGGCGTGAAGCCCGGGCAAACGTGCAGCGGGCCGCGGCACCGAAGGCTGCACCGGCGCAGCTCGATGACGGCTCCCTGGCTGACACGATCAGCGAACATCGCACCTTGGTCAGTCGGGCGCGTGGCGTCTGGCAGGCCGCGATGGAAGGGGGCGACCCTAACCAGGGGAAGTACCAGTCGAGTTATAACGCCTCACTGAAGACCCTCGTCGCACTTGAGGAAGAGCAGGAGCGTCGGCTTATCCTGACCAAGGATTACATCTCCGCGAAGGAAGCGACCGAGGCCATGCGGGACATGACGGCGGGCATCGTCAACCGACTCGACAAACTCGCCCTCGATGTCGCGGAAGGATGCAACCCCGAGAACCCGGCAAAGGCCGTGAAGGTGCTCGAGGCTTGGGTTCGCCGCGTGAAGGCCGACCTGTCCACCGATGAATAAGGCCGACTTGCTCCGCGTAGGCCGTGACGTCCTGCGTCCGTCCGACTCCGGCGACGTCGTCGAGTGGCTCGAGTCCAACGTCCACGCCATCCCTGACTCGCCGATGCCCGGGCCTTTCCGCTCCGAGCGCACGCCTTGGGTCGCCGAGGCCCTACGCATCGCCGCCGATCCCGAGACGAAACTACTGACCGTCCTTGCCAGCATCCAATCGGGCAAGTCTCTGTTCGCCCGCTTGCTGACGTGCCACATCATCGCCAACGCTCCAGGCCCGACGATGGTGCTTCAGGCCACCGACCCTGAGGCCAAGGACTTCGCCCTGCGTTACCTCCGCCCGGTCTGGAACAACTGCCCGCCGGTGAAGGCGCGTCTCTCGGGCGACGACCTCGACCGCTCGACGACCGCGGACTTCGACCGCATGACGCTCTACTGTCGTGGCATCTGGAACGAGGCCAACCTTCAGCGCCTGTCCCTGCGTTACACCATCGCCGACGAGTGCTGGATGGCACCGCCCGGACACTTGGCCGAACTGAGCGCGCGCGTGACGGCGTTCGGCTGGATGGGCAAACGCATCTTCCTGTCCCAGGGCGGACGGGCTGGGCAGGAGTTTCATCAGCTGCACGAGACGACGGACCAGCGTGATTGGAACATGCGCTGCCCAAAGTGCGACCACCTTCAGCCTTGGGTCTGGGAGCAGATCAGGTTTCCCGAGGACGCCAAGGCGACCGGCACGTGGGACTTGCACAAGGTCAGCGTGGGCACGACCTACGAGTGCGCTGCCTGTCGGACTCACCTGCCCGACACGAACGCCAGCCGCCTCGAGGCCAACGCCCGCGGAACCTTCGTGGCCACATCGGTCGCCGCAAACTCCGGGCACATCGGCCTGCATTGGAACAGCCTAGCGACGATGAGCTGGGGCGAGCTCGGCGTGCTAATGCTCAAGGCCAAGGAGTCCGTTGACCAATACGGGGACGAGGAACCGCGGCGCATCTTCAAGCAGAAGCGTCTGGCCATGCCCTGGAGCGAAGAGGGTGGCGAGATGGTGGCGCTGGCGGAGGCCGCGAACTACAAGATGGCCGACCCTTGGGACGCGGAGGCCGCGATCACGCCGAAGGCCCGCGTCGTCGAGCAAAAGGACGCCGTGCCCGGGAGCATCCCTTTCCGCACGATGGGGGTCGACGTCCAGCGTGGCCACTTCTGGGTGACTGTCCGCCGCTGGGCTAAGACCGGGCATAGCCGCCTGATGGCCTTCGCCCGCATCGACTCATGGGGCAACGTCGAGGCGTTTGCCAAACAGCACGGCGTCCATCATGCCATGGTGCTCGTCGACTCAGGCGACAACACGACCGAGGTCTACCGCGAGACGGCCAAGCGGAATTGGAAGACGGCCAAGGGCTCAGGGTCCGACGACTTCGCCGTGACCGACAAGACCGGGAACACGACCCGCCGCTTCTACTCCGAGAAGCAGTCCATCGTTGTCCCTGGCATCCCGCAGCGGGCCATCCTGATCGTGCATAGTGCTACCGCAGGCAAGGACCTCCTGCACGGCTTGCGGGCTCGCCGCGTCTGGAGCTATGCGCTGGACGCCACACCCGAGTACGTCGAGCAGCTGAGCGCCGAAGTCCGCATCAAGGACAAGCGGACGGGAAAACCCATGTGGATACTTCCCCAGGGCAAGAAGGATAACCATGCTCTCGATTGTGAAATCCTCGCCCTGCTGGCCGCCGTCCGCTGGGGCATCGCCGGACGGGAAACTGCCGAAACCGACTTGCAACCGTCATGACCCTTGGCACGCTATATGCAAGGGTACGCCGTTTAGTGTCGTGGGAGGAAGAGACTCGCGGCGTGGGCTGGGCGGCGTACCCCCTCTTTAACTTCCATTCTCGGCAAGTTTAAATGGCCTCTGGACTCTTTATCGGACTTACGGAGTGCGAACTCCTAGACATCAAAGCCAAGGCGGTCGCCATGATCACCGAAGGTAAGACTCTGATGTCCTATTCCGACTCCGGCTCGTCCGCGTCAAAGCAGTTCGCCATGCCCCCGAAGGAGATGCTCGCCGAGGCCATGTTCGCCCTCAGCCGCCTCGACCCTTCGACCTACGGCGCTCGTCGCACGATCATCTCGACCGATTGGCAGAACCGTCAGGACTAACTTTCCATGGCCACCCGCAAGAAGATTCCGACCGTCAGCCTGCGTCCCAAGACGCCCAAGGCCATGCCCGCCGCCCCGCAGCCGCAGGCTTCCTACGGCGACTGGCAGAGCATCGGCGTGACGCGTGCCCGCCGTGCGGCCTACGGCGCCGAACCGCGCGACCTTCGCCGCGACCTGACGCCCTACGACCGCCTGACGATGGTACGCAAGTGCCGCTGGGCGGAACGCAACTCCGGGCTGTTCAAGCAAATCCTTGCGGACATCTGCCTCTACACCGTGGGCGACGGCATCAAGCCTCAGAGCCACGCGTCGACCCCTGAGATGCAGGAACGCTACGAGGCTTACTTCGCCGAGAAGGCCAAGCGCATCGACATCACTAACCGCTTCTCGTTCTACCAGGCTCAGTCCATCCTTCTCCGCGGCATGATCCGCGACGGTGATTCCTTCGCCGCCAAGGTCCGCAACGGCGCCGGGGAAGCGAAACTCCAGCTGATGGAAGCCCACCGCGTCGGCGACCCTCTCGAAGGCAAGGTGCCCGAGGGTATGCACGACGGCATCCAGTTCGGTCCCTATGGCGAATACATCGCCGTGAACATCTACCGCTCCGACGGCTCGTCCCGCCAAATCCTCGCTCAGTCGATGATGATGGTGGTCGACCAGGAGTACGCGTCCGGCGCCCGCGGCGTCCCCCTGCTCCAGCACAGCATCAACAGCATTCAGGACGAGATGGAAATCCTCGCCCTCGAGAAGCAGGCCGTGAAGGACAACGGCGACGTGACCCGCATCATCAAGAAGGCGGGCGGCATCATCGACGGCGACATGGCCAACGAACTCGGCGCGACGGGTGCCGGTTCCTACTCGAACCTCGCCAACACGATGGGCGGCAAACTCATCGCCCTTGAGCCTGGCGAGGACATGACGTCCTTCCAGAGCAACCGCCCGAACGCCACCTTCACCGGCTTCCTCGCGGCGCTCGAGCGTGACATCGCTATGGGAGTCCTGCCTTACGAGTTTGTTGGTGACTCCTCTAAGCTCGGCGGCGCCACTGTCCGCCTCATCACCGCTAAGGCTGGCCGAGTCTTCTCGAAGTACCAGACCATCATGATCGAGAACTTCTGCGTTCCGACGTGGGGTTACATCATCGGCCAAGGCATCGCCGCCGGCGAACTGCCCGACGACCCGGACTGGACCCGCGTCTCTTGGACGACCCCGAAGTCTGTCACTGTCGACGCTGGCCGCGAAGCCGCGAACGACCGGGCCGACGTCGAGATGGGCCTGCTCTCCATGTCCGAACTCTACGCCCAGCGCGGCCTAGACTTCCGGTCCGAGATGGCCAAGCGAGCCGCCGATATGGTCCACATCAAGGACTTGGCTGCTCAATACGGCATCCCGTTTGAATTGCTGTTCCGTCCGTCCAACACCCCGGTCGGCACGATCGGAGGCGACGTCATGGAAGGCCCCGAGTCTCCTGAGATGGAAGACGAACCCGCTGACCAGGAAGAGCCTGAATCCAAAGACGAACCCAACTCCTAATTTACTATGCGTTTCCTTACCAACGGACTGTCGGGCCGCGAGCCCCTTCTCATCGACCCGACCAAGGCGAAAGACCACGCGGTCCTCGCCGAGAAGTTCGGCTTCACGGATATGCTCGCGCAGCTCTTCGGCGTGGCCCCTAAGCCATACATCGTCGACGGTATCGGCATCATCCCGGTCGTCGGTGTGATCGGCAAAGGCCTGTCCCCGCTCGAGAAGATGATGGGCGCCGTGGACATCAACGACCTGTCTGATCAGGTCGACGCGATGGCGGCCGACCCTGCGGTCGAGAAGATTGCCTTCCAAGTCTCTTCCCCTGGCGGCACGGTCACCGGCGTTGAGGAACTGGCCAACAAGATTCGCAACCTCGGTAAGCCCACGATGGCCTATACCGATAGCGAGATGGCATCGGCCGCATACTGGATTTCCTCGGCTAGCGATAAAGTGACCGCCAGTCCCTCAAGTTCCGTAGGCTCCATCGGCGTCTACATGGCCATCCCTGACTACTCCGAAGCCGCCAAGATGGCTGGAATCAAAATGGTCGTCATCAAGTCCGGCAAGTTCAAGGGCGCTGGCATCGAAGGCACGTCCCTCGACGAAGGCCAACTCGGCAACCTCCAGGAGGGCGTCGACACGATCCACGCCGAGTTCAAGGAAGCCGTGAACATGAAGCGCAAGATGGTGAAGGCCGAGGCCATGGAAGGCCAGGTCTTCTCTGGCAAGCAGGCCGCCGCCCAGGGCTTGGTCACAGGCTTGGCCGACTCTTTCAACGACGCCCTGCGTTCGTTCTAATTCCATTAACCGCAAATCTAAGATGACCATCGAAGAACAGCTGCTCGCCGCCACCGCCGCCGTTTCTGGCCTCACCGCCGAACGCGACGACCTCCGCACGACTGTGGAAAAGATGACGGTCGGCGTCTCTGCCGAACTCGAAAGCCTCAAGGTCGAAGCCGCGTCCAAGGACGCCAAGCTCGCCGAACTGACCGCCGCCCTCGAAGTGGCCGTCAAGGAGTCCGAGTCCTTCAAGGCCCTCGTCGCCGAGCACGAAGCCAGCAAGGTCAGCGCCTCCAAGGAAGCCGCCAAGATCGTGGCCTCCGTCGGCGTCTCCCCGGTCGAACTCTCGCCCGCGGATGGCAAGCCCACCGCCGAAGCCGTCGACCACCTCGCCACCTTCATGTCCCTGCCGGTCGGCTCCAAGGAGCGTAACGAATACTTCGCCGCTCATAAGCACGCCATCATCAAGGCGGCTATCTAATTTCCCTCAACCCTCACCCTATCCTAACACATCATGGCTAACTCCATCGCAGTCGCTCCCAGCATCCTCGCTGAAAGCGTCATCGCTTCCCTCAAGGGCAAGCTCCCCGCCCTCCGCGCCTTCTCCAGCGTCTTCACCGCCGCTGAGTCGGGTGCCGGTTCCACTGTCCAAGTTCCGCTGATCGGCACCTCCGTTGCGACGGAGTTCTCGACTGGTGGCT
>Ga0209599_10001204_pt1 | contig 12969 bp, 10 predicted proteins | sample Shrwel_input2_FT_FD_187534 | JGI IMG/M metagenome (GOLD analysis project Ga0209599, IMG submission 187534) | Subsurface microbial communities from deep shales in Ohio, USA - Utica-3 well 1 S input2 FT (SPAdes) (version 2) ... | reverse complement strand
ACATACACAATGAGAACGCTGCCGAGACTAGCGGCTGGAAGTTACAAAAAAATGACGCGCGTCATAAAATTAAAGTTTACGTTAAAAATGAAGAAGGACAAAAAATTCGCTCCTTTAAAGTAGAAGCGATTATTGATGCACCCATAGAAACTTTGCTACGTGTTCAATCTGATGTTGATAATTATATGCGTTGGTACTTTAGTACCCTCGAAGTAAAACTACTTAAAAAAGTATCCACCAAAGAGTTTTATTTTTATGTCGTGCATGACGCACCTATAGGTATGCCTGATCGGGATGTTATTCTACGCACCGTTATTGAGCCTATGAGTAAAAAACAGCCGTATGTACAACTCAAAATGACCTCAACTCCAGACTATATTCCTCTGCGACCTCCTTATGTACGCATGGAAGCCGAAAACTATACGGTACGTTATACACCATTAAGCAAAACCCAAACGCTACGTGAAGTAGAAGGATTTATTAATCCCGGTGGCTCTTCACCTGCGTGGGCAATTAACTTTGTGCAAGGTAAAGGGCCTTATGCCAACATGATGGGCATGAGACGTATGGCCACACTACCGCAATACACAGACAGCAAAGAACCTTTAGCTTATGATTTTTTTGAATAATTGTGTACTTGTACTTTTAACCATTATTAACAAGGAATTGTCATGATAAAAAAAATTGGCGTTGCGTTATTGATTGGCGCATTGTCCTCTACGGCAATCGCTAATAAATCATTGGATGATTTACGCGCAGAAAGTAAAACCAATGATGGTTGGCGTTTATCCAAATACGATAGACGGCATGAAATTAAAGCCTACGTTAAAAGCGAAGAAGGCAAAAATATTCGCTCCTTTAGAGTAGAGGCTTATTTAGATGCACCCATTGAAACAGTCACGAGGGTACAGGCTGACGTTGACAGTTATGCACGTTGGTATTTTTTAGTGCTAGAGTCAAAGCTACTTAAAAAAGTCTCTGACAAAGAATTTATTTTTTATATGGTACATGATGCCCCTGTCGGAATGCCTGATAGAGATGTTGTACTAAAAGCCACCATCGAGCCAATGACTGCAACAAGACCCTTTATTGTAATCAATATGGTTTCTTTGCCTGATTTCATCCCCGAAAAACCGCCTTATGTCCGCATGGAGGCCGAAAACTATGTTGTTAAATTGACTCCCCAAGGCAAAGACCGTACTTTACTTGAATCCGAAGGTTTCATTGATCCAGGTGGGGTATCACCTGCTTGGGCAATTAACTTTGTACAAGGCAAAGGCCCCTATGCAAATATGCTGGGCATGCGTCGTATGCTAACCTTGCCACAGTACCAAGATAAAAAAGCACCCATGCCATTTAGTTTTTTTGAATAATATATGATTGGTTGTTAATAAGAGATTATAACTATGATAAAAAAAATTAGTCTTGCCTTATTGATTGGTGCTTTGTCATCAACCGCAGTGGCTAACAAAGCCCTAGATGACTTACGTTCGGAAGCCCAAAGTAATAACGAATGGCGTTTAGCAAAGCACGATAAACGACATGAAGTTAAAGCCTACGTTAAAAGTGCAGAAGGTACAAATATTCGCTCCTTTAGAGTAGAGGCTTATTTTGATGCGTCTATTGAGGCAGTAACGCGAGTACAGGCTGACGTTGATAGTTATGCGCGTTGGTATTTTTTAGTACTCGAGTCAAAGCTACTTAGAAAAGTCTCTGACAAAGAGTTTATTTTTTATATGGTACATGATGCGCCCGTTGGCATGGCCGATCGCGATGTAGTCATGAAGGCAACTATTGAACCAATGACCGCAAAAAGACCTTATATTGTGATTAACATGGTGTCTTTACCCGACTATATGCCCGTTCAACCACCTTATGAGCGTATGGTACTCGAAAATTATGTTGTTAAATTGACTCCTCAAGGCAAAGATCGCACTTTGCTTGAATCTGAAGGCTTTATTGATCCAGGTGGGGTATCGCCTGCTTGGGCAGTTAACTTTATACAAGGTAAAGGCCCTTATGCAAATATGCTAGGTATGCGTCGTATGTTAGCCATGCCAAAATATCAAGACAAAAAAATGCCCATGCCTTTTACTTTTTTTGAATAAGCCTTATCTGTCAACAGCTTAAAACTAAATAACACTATGGAGGGTTGTTAATCATCACAAAAATGGGCGTTTTTACTGGCGTAAAAATGCCCGAGGGTACATCATGCTAAAACAACTATTGTTGAGCTCACTGATTATCGGCATGTCATCTTCGGCACTTGCAGATAAAAACTTAGAAGACTTTAGAAATACCGAAACCACTGCAAATGGTTGGCGTTTATCCAAAAATGATAATCGCCATAACATTAAGGTTTATGTAAAAAATGAGGATGGGCAAAAAATTCGCTCATTTCGTGTTGTTGCCGTTATGGACGCTTCTATAGAAACACTAGCACGCGTGCAAAGTGATTTTGATGATTATTTACGCTGGTATTTTGCCACTCTAGAAGTAAAGTTTCTAAAAAAAGTCTCTGACCGCGAATATATTTATTATTTAGTACATGATGCCCCCATTGGTACACCTGACCGCGATGTCATATTACGCACCGTTATTGAACCCATGACAGCTAAACAACCTTATGTATTTATGCGGGTTACTGCTCTGCCAGATTACTTACCTGCACGCCCTCCTTATGAACGTATGGTAGCCGAAGACTACACAGTTAAATGGACACCAATAGACAAAAATACCACCTTAGTTGAATCCGAAGGTTTTATTAATCCTGGTGGAAATGGCATACCATCATGGGCAATTAACTTTGTACAAAGCAAAGGGCCTTATGCCAACATGATGGGTATGGCGCGTCAAGCCAAACTAGCACGCTATAAAAATGCCACGACACCACTGCCCTTTACTTTTTTTGAATAATACAGCGCATTTTGGCTTATTTATTTGTTAAATCCCCCTAGCCCCCTTTAGTAAAGGGGGGTATTCCTTAAAAGAAGATAGTCAAGAACGCTCAAAATAATCTATTTAGCCCATTAAGTGCTGCTACACGATAGGCTTCGGCCATTGTTGGGTAATTAAACGTCGTGTTAGCAAAATACTGCAAAGTATTACCACCATTCTTTTGTTGCATAATCGCTTGGCCAATATGCACAATCTCTGCGGCATTATTACCAAAACAATGAATACCTAAAATCTCTAAGGTTTCGCGGTGAAATAATATTTTAAGCATCCCTACCGTTTCGCCTGTAATTTGCGCGCGTGCTAAATGCCTAAAAAAAGCTTGGCCAACTTCATATGGTACTCGCTCTTCGGTAAGTTGTTTTTCGGTTTTACCTAAAGAGGAAATTTCAGGAATGGTATAAATACCTGTGGGCACATCTTCTACATGAGGCGTATCTTTAATACCTAAAATATGAGCCGCCGCGCAGCGACCTTGGTCATAAGCGGCAGAAGCCAACGATGGCCAACCAATGACATCACCTGCTGCCAAAATATTATCAACCGACGTACGATATTGCTTATCTACCGCTAACTGCCCGCGACTATTTGCTGCTAACTCTAAGTTTTCTAGTCCTAAATTATCGGTATTTCCTGCTCGACCGTTACACCACAAAATAGCATCAGCCTTAATCTTTTTACCCGACTTAAGATGCATAATCACACAATCATCAAAGGTTTCTACGCATTCATATTGTTCTTGATGCCTAATCAACACGCCTAATTCACGCAAATAATAAGACAACGCATCGGCAATTTCGTCATCTAAATAAGACAAAAGTTGTGCCTGAGTATTAATTAAATCAACTTTGTAACCCAGTCCCACAAAAATACTCGCGTACTCACAACCAATTACGCCAGCACCATAAATAATTAATTTATGTACAGGATAATCAAGCGTTAAAATTTTATCGCTATCAAAAACTCGTTTATGATTAAAATCAATATCATTTGGTTGATACGGACGACTACCCGTTGCAATCACCGCATAATCAAAGGTAATGGTTTCGTGTCCGCCCTCTAAGGTATTAATGGTTAAGGTATGGGCATCGGCAAAACAGGCATCACCAAAATATAAACTCACTTGGTTACGGTCATAAAAACGCGTATGCACTGCGACTTGTTGTTCAATAATTTTATGCGCGCGTGCTAATACTTGTGACAAAGGCACATTACTTAACTCTCCCACACGTCTAAACATCGAGTCACGCTGATAACGCATAATATTAAACACAGTTTGACGCAAAGCCTTTGATGGAATCGTACCCACATGAGTACAGTTACCCCCTACTTGACCTCGACTATCAATCACGGCCACTTTTTTACCCTCTTTAGTCAGCTTCATGGCTGCACCTTCACCTGCGGGGCCTGCGCCAATTACCACTACATCATAGTCATACAGCATCTTTTAAAACTCCATTAAGTAAGCCTTGTTATGCGCTCAAGTGTAGGGTTTAGTCATGATATTGTCATGCACACCAACGATTCTTAACAAAGAAAAATATTTTCTTGGTAATTAACGTCATTTATTGCCAAACAGTAGGACAAAAATCAAAATAACTGCAACAAAACAATGCTAGATTAAGTGTAATGATAAGTACACATCATTTTTTGAATGAGGTAAGACTATGGTACGTTTTTTTACAGCGACTAAATACGTCACAGGATTTGCGTTACTTAGCTCTGCTTTTGCGGTTAATGCGGCTACCCCATTAACATCTAGTGCTTTAAGCACTCCACTAAATATGACTTTTTGTGTCTATGATATTGCAGGTAATAGCGGCGATTTATCTCGTTATGCCAACGACCTTGCCCTGTATGCCAAAAAATGGAATGTCAATGCTAAAATTCGAGCTTACACCGATGAACGTGTTGCGGCTGAAGACTTTAAAGCAGGTCAATGTGATGGCGTAGCATTAAGCACACTACGCGCTAAACAGTTTAATCGTTTTATAGGCAGTATTGACTCGATTGGCGCAGCACCTAGCTATCAGCATATTAAAGATTTAGTGGCTACTTTTAATCATCCTAAAATTTCCCCCTTAACAATTCAAGGGGATTATGAAGTCGTCACAGTAATGCCTTTAGGTGCGGCTTATGTCATGGTCAACAATCGTCATATTGACTCAATAGACAAGGCAACAGGTAAAAAAATTGCGGTGATTGATACCGATAAAGCACAAACGCAATTAGTGCATTTATTAGGGGCGCAAGCAGTTAATACCGATTTTTATAATTTTGCCAATTTATTTAATAATGGACAAGTTGATATTATCACTGCACCTGCTATTGCTTTTAAGCCGCTAGAGTTGGCAAAAGGTTTAAGTGATTATGGTGGAATTTATCGTTTTCCTGTCACCCAAGTCACAGGAAGCATTTTGATTAATCGCCGTAAACTCATGAAGCAAATTCCAGACCTAGATGCACGTATTGCTAAAATACGGCTTTATGCTTTGGGTGAAATGGAAAAAACTATTGCTTTTATTGATATGCAAGAAAAAGCGATTCCCGATAAATATTGGTTAGACTTACCCACAGCCGAAAAATCACGTTACCTTACAATGATGCGCGAAGCACGTGAGCGTTTAACTAAAGAAGGCTTTTATGACCCGCAAATGATGAGTTTGATGAAAAAAATTCGTTGTAAACATCAACCTCAAAATGCCGAATGTGGCGTGTAACAATTAGGGGGGAGCACAGCTGCTGCCCCCTATCTTTTGTTTAGTTCACAAAACTCATCTATTATTAGCCTATGTATCTGCCTCATCCTTGTATTTTTTAGCTTCTTGGCCTAGTATCCTCTGCACGAAAAATACACACTTTAGATAACAAAAAAAATTAGGACACTCCCCCTATGAGACGTTTAACTACGCTTTCTAGCTCATTATTTGCAATGGGTCGAGCTTTATTAAAAGTTGCCGTCACCAGTTTATTATGCAGCACCTTATATGCAGGTGAATTACTCTCTATTGCAGGCAAGCTTAACCCTAGCGAAAATGGCCTACCGCCACCACTACAAAAACCCTTAAATTTATCTGTTTGTTTTTTTGATATGCAGGGTAAAAATGGTGACTTTTATAGCAAAGCCAAAGACTTAGCATTAATTGCTAGACGTTGGAATGTCATTGCCGATATTCAAGTTTTTACCGATGAGCGCGTTGCTGCTGACCATTTTAAAGCAGGACGATGCGATGCGGCGGGCATTTCCACCATGCGCGCACGCCAATTTAATTTATTTATGGGCAGTATTGAGGCTGTAGGTGGTATTACTACTTATGAGCAATTAAGACTCTTATTAAGAACATTACTTGACCCTAAAATCGCTCCTTTAACTATTACCGAGCCTTATCAAATTTTAGGGGTATTACCTGTTGGCGGTACTTATATTCATGTACGTGACCGCTCTATTAACTCCATCGAAAAAGCCGCAGGCAAAAAAATCGCCGTGTTAGATTGGGATAAATCTCAAACCGAAATTGTGAATAAAATTGGTGGTCATCCTGTTCCTTCTAATTTGTCTAGTTTTGCTGGTCAATTTAATAATGGTCAGGTTGATATTATTGTTGCTCCCGCGATTGTATTTAGACCTTTTGAATTAAATCGTGGTTTAGGTGAAAACGGCGGTATTTATCGTCTTCCACTCACTCAAATGACAGCAAGTTTTGTGATTAACCGAGAAAAAATCAAAAAACAATTACCTGATTTAGATGACAAGTTAATTGCTTTTAGAAGTATTGCCGAGCAATTTGTAGATCAAATGCTTAACCAAACTTATGCATGGATTGATAAAGCCGAAGCGGATATTCCTGCTCATTATTGGTTACCTGTTGACCCCGAAAATGAACAAAAATATGCAGACATGTTAAGAACAGCGCGCATTTCGATGACAAAACAAGGCTATTACGACCCTAAAATGATGGAGTTATTAAAACGTATTCGTTGCAAGCTAAATCCCGAACGTGCGGAATGTACCCAAACGGAAGAGTAAAAATCTGCCTTGAGAACAGTATAATCTCCTCTTTTGCCAAAAAAGGACTTAGAGGAGATTAATCCGAGATAATACCTAAGTCCTGATGTAACATGACATTTGACACTAATTTTTTTAGCCTATTCTCTTTAGACTGAATTATTACCAAAGCTCGTATGAGCTTATAAGCGACGGCTAATGGGTCTAAATCATGCTAAAAATCCTACAAAAAACTATCTTACTCCTGTGCTGCTTAGGTGTATTTACAAGCAGTTATGCAACCGAAGTCATGTCCTTTGGACAAGGTTTAAAACCAGGTGAAAATGGCCTACCACCACCACTCGAAAAACCTCTTTATCTTTCGGTTTGCTTATTTGATATTTTGGGTAAGAATGGTGATGTTTATAGTCGCGCCAAAGACTTAACGTTATTAGCACGGCGTTGGAATGTATTTGTAGATATTCAAGTTTTTACAGATGAACGTATTACTGCCGAGAACTTTAAGGCAGGTCAATGTGAAGCTGCGGGTATTTCCACCTTGCGCGCCCGTCAATTTAATCAGTTTATAGGCAGTTTAGATGCCGTTGGAGCTGTGCCGTCCTATGAACACATGAGAACTGTGTTACATACTTTGCTTGATCCCAAAATCATTCCGCTATCTATTACCGAGCCGTATCAAATTGTAGGAGTGATGCCCATTGGTGCATTGTATGTGATGGTGCGTGACCGCCAAATTAACTCTATTGAAAAAGCCGCAGGTAAAAAAATTGCAGTCTTAGATTGGGATAAATCTCAAGCTAAAATGGTCGAAAAACTAGGCGCGCAACCTGTAGCCTCTGACATTACTAATTTTGCAGGTAAGTTTAACAACGGTCAGGTAGATATTATTGCCGCCCCTGCGATTGCATTTAAACCCATGGAACTGTACCGTGGCTTAGGTGATAAAGGCGCGATTTATAACTTTCCATTGGCTCAAATTACAGGTAGCCTAGTCATAAACCGCGAGCTAATTAGAAAAAAGCTCCCTGACCTAGACAAAAAAATGATGAGCTTACGTGAAGTTGGCATACAATTTTTAGATAAAGTACTAGACCAAATGTTTGCCTTTATTGATAAAGAAGAAAAGAGTATTCCTGCTAAATATTGGATGGAACTCCCCAAAGAAGACCATGCCAAATACAATCAAATGATGCGTGAAGCACGTATTTTAATGACGAAAGACGGGGTTTACGACCCGCGCATGATGAAGCTACTCAAAAAAGTACGCTGTAAACATAATGCTAGTTTAGCCGAATGCTCTATGAATGACGAATAACCCCCGTCAAAACAGCCAATGCGTTGTTATCATTTTAACGATAAGATGCTTTTGAAAAACTCAAAAAAATGAGAGACCACACGATGAATAAAATACTTCCTTTAGCGGTTATGTTGGCCAGCACATTAAGTAGCTCATGGAGCATGGCCGTAGAAGCTCCTACACCTAAGCCTTTCGCTCAAGCTATTAAAATGAAATTTTGTATTTTTGATATTGCAGGCACTAAAGGTGACGCTTATAACTACGCCAAAGATTTAGTATTGGAAGCTAAAAAATGGAATTTAGATGTTGATTTAAAAGTATATACCGATGAGCGTGTTGCCGCCGAGGACTTTAAAGCAGGTCAATGTGACGGTGTCGCTATTTCGACAATGCGCGCCAAACAGTTTAACTTTTTTATTGGTAGTGTGGACTCACCAGGTGCATTACCAACCTTTGCCCACGTACGCGAATTGGTTAATACCTTAGCTAATCCTAAATTAAGCAGCTTAATGATTAATGGATCGTATCAAGTTGCAGCATTGATTCCATTGGGTGCTGCTTATGTATTTGTAAATGACCGTAATATTGACTCCATCGAAAAAGCCGCAGGCAAAAAAGTTGCCGTGCTAGATTTTGATAAAGCACAAGCCAAAATTGTACAAAAATTAGGTGCACAACCTGTTGCCTCAGACATTACCAATTTTGCAGGTAAATTTAATAATGGCCAAGTGGATATTATTGGCGCACCTGCGGTTGCCTTTCGTCCTCTAGAGTTATATCGCGGCTTGGGCGAAAACGGGGCTATTTTTCGTTTTCCCTTAGTTCAAGTAACTGCCTCCATTTTAATTAACCGCGATAAATACAAAAATATCCCTGATTTTGACCAACGTATTCTAAATATGCGTCAGTTTGCTGCCAGTAAAATGGATATGGTCGAAAAACTTGTTAAGAAAAGCGAGTCTGATATTCCTGCCAAATATTGGTTAGACCTCACCCCTACTGACAAAGAAAAGTACACCGCATTGATGCGTGAAGCCCGTATATCCATGACAAAAGAAGGCTTTTATGACCCAAAAATGATGGCGTTATTAAAGAAAATTCGTTGTAAATTTGACCCCTCACTTGCTGAATGCTCAAATAATCAAGAGACTGGCCGCTAAACTTCGAGTACGCTCAAAGAGGGGTAAATGCCATCGGTTTTACCCCTATAAGCTACTGGGTGGTACTATCTTTTCTCTGAACCTTCGGAAGCATCGAAAGGATAATTTAAAACTATCACTTATTGCCGTGCAGGAATTTTTCCTCCCATCCGCAGGGTAATTGACTGCGCGCCATCCCCAAAACCCAAAGCATAATGCACTGAGTTGGTCATCACTTTTTTAACGTAATCTCTGGTTTCTGAAAAAGGAATAGTTTCGGTATAAACATCAACAGGTAACGCTATATTTGCATCTTGCCATCTTTTAGCGCGTGATGGCCCCGCGTTATACCCTGCGGTGGCTAATACAGGCTGACTGCCTAACTGCTTAAATACATGATTAATATAATAAGTACCTAAGCGTACATTAGTGCCAACCTCATTTACCATCGCGGCGTGATACGGAATTTTTAAACGATTCGCTACCCATTGCGCCGTGGATGGCATCAATTGCATTAAACCACCTGCCCCCACTACCGAGCTTGCATTAACAACAAAACGGCTTTCTTGCCGAATGAGCCCATAAACCCATGCAGGGTCAACGCCCAACTCTTGACTATAACTGCGTACTATTTCTTTGTAGGGTGTTAAATACCGCAAATTATAACTATGTAATTGTTGAGTTTTTTCGGCTGCATAAATAGCACGATCATACCAACGTACATTAGCCGCTGCTTCGGCCGCAGCAAGTAAAAATTTGTCATCTACATTTTGCAAAGCCCAATTCCATTCACGCACAGCTTCGCCTCGTAGATTTAAACGATGTAGAGCTAAAGCACGTTGAATATCAGGATGATCCATGACTTTGGCTTTATCGTTTTCGGTCACAACATACGTGATAGGCTGAGAGGCAATTTTTCCACCTAATCGGTCTTTAGCTAATAAACCATAATAATCATCATCTATTGCTAGTTGATTATAAAGTGTTTGTACCACATTTATTTGATCAGCTTGACTCTCCATTGCTCTGGCACGCCAATACAACCATGAGCGTTGCTTTTGCTTTTCAGCAGATAACAAATCAATAAAGGCTAATACATTTGGCCAATCTTGTACTCTAATCGCACTTCTAATCGCCCACTCTTTATCTTCATCTGGCCAAAAAACCTCTTTACTATAAGCAAACCATGCTACAGCGCGTGGGTCTTGGCGTTGTACCGCAATTAATGCCAATAATCGCCAACCATAAGGACGATCTTGATAGTTAAAACGTTTTTGTACTTTTTGCCAATAATCAACCGCTTGTTCTAAGTCTTGACGTGCATAACGCGCTAATGCAGCCAAGTAGAGTTCATGGCCAATGGCGGTTTCTACATCTGGATTAGCCAAATACAATTTAGGGGTATTTTTAATTTGCTTAAGTAGGTCATTAGATAAGTCTATGCCTAATTGCCCTGCTAAACGTCGCGCAACAGTTTTATCATCACGTTGTAAGGCCAAACGCAAACGCAACCAATAGTCATCTTTACTTAAGCTATTACTCTGCTCTAATAAGACTAATAATTCTTGGCACGCTGGCGGCAACGCTTTAGTTTCTAACCAAAAATCTTGACGCGCAGCACTTAATGCCGCTTTGTCGCCTGTGTTAATACGCGCTGTATAGCCATAACATTTATGCTCTATTTTTGGCCACACTAAGCCACCATAAAATTGCACATAATTTGGCCAGTCTTTACGCTCTGCTAATTCTAAAAGCCATTCGCGGCGTAGCTGTTCTGTAAGCCATGTTGTGGGATACGTTTGTAAAAAATGAATCACCGCAATGCTATCAATCTCTTTAATGTGACTACTTAGCCAATAATAGTCTAAATATTCTGCCCACTCGTCGTTAGCTGTTTTTTGCTGATAAAACTTTGTTAATACGTCTATATTTTTTGCATCATAAGCTGCTTTGGCGGCTAAAAAGTCTTTGTCGTCACTCCATGCACCTTGCATCATTCCAATCAAACACCATGAACTGAGTATCTTTTTAACCATCGACATTTGATTGCTCCTAATACTTACACTAATTTTTTATCATATCGCGCCATCACGCCTTAATAATAGGCGCGCTGTGTAACAAACGCTCTTACGTTATTAAGCATAAGACAGGTATAATACTTGCCCGTTTTTGCTGTTTGATGTTTAAAAGTACCATGTCTAAAAAAGTTTATATCGAAACACAAGGCTGCCAAATGAACGAATACGATAGTTCGCGTATGGCAGATTTACTGGGTGAGTCTCATGGCATGGTACGCACCTATAACCCCGAAGAAGCCGACGTGTTATTAATGAACACTTGCTCAATTCGTGAAAAAGCCCAAGAAAAAGTATTTTCTGAGTTAGGCCGTTGGCGCAAACTAAAAGAAAAACGTCCAGAGGTTGTGATTGGTGTAGGTGGCTGTGTTGCCTCTCAAGAAGGTGAAACGATTCGTAAACGGGCATCTTATGTTGATATGGTGTTTGGCCCACAAACGCTGCATCGTCTGCCTAAAATGTTAGATGAAAAACAGAAAAATAAAATTTCTATTGTCGATATTAGCTTTCCCGATATTGAAAAATTTGATTTTTTACCTGAACCCAAAGTCGAAGGTTACAAAGCCTATATTTCGATTATGGAAGGTTGTTCTAAATACTGTTCTTTTTGTGTCGTTCCTTATACTCGTGGTGAAGAAGTATCGCGTCCTTTTGATGATGTCATTGCCGAGATTGTGCATTTGGCGAGTCAAGGAATTCGTGAAGTGACCTTACTTGGCCAAAATGTGAATGGTTATAGAGGTACTTATCACGATGGCGATATTTGTACTTTTGCAGAACTACTCAAACACATTAACGAGATTGACGGCATTGGACGGATTCGTTTTACCACCTCGCATCCTCTTGAATTTAATGATGATTTGATTGAGGCTTATACCCAACTGCCTAAATTAGTTTCTCATGTACATTTACCTGTACAATCAGGTTCAGATGCCGTATTAGCCGCCATGAAACGTAATCACACCGCCGAAGATTATTTGCAACGTATTCGCAAATTAAAAACAGCACGCCCTGATATTCATATTTCGTCCGACTTTATTATTGGCTTTCCTAACGAAAGTGATGATGACTTTATGGCCACCATGAATGTGATTGCCGAGGTAGATTACGACCACTCTTATAGTTTTATTTACTCTAAAAGACCAGGTACACCTGCGGCCGAATTACCCGATGTCATTAGTGAAGGCACCAAAAAAGAGCGTTTGGTGCTGTTAAAGGCACGTATTAAACAAAATACCGAGCGCAAAACACGCGCCATGCAAGGCACGACACAACGCGTGTTAGTTGAAAAAATTTCGAGCAAAGACCCCAATTATATGATTGGCACTGCCGAAAATACCCGTTTAGTCTTGTTACCTACTAATCCTGCCTTACTTGGCCATTTTGCTGATGTCGTTATTGACGATATTGTGAGTATTAATACTGTACGTGGCCAAAAACTTGCATGGACAGAAGTGCCTGTATAGTCTTCAACTTAGGACTTACGCGGTTATCGCT
>Ga0209599_10001203_pt1 | contig 12972 bp, 14 predicted proteins | sample Shrwel_input2_FT_FD_187534 | JGI IMG/M metagenome (GOLD analysis project Ga0209599, IMG submission 187534) | Subsurface microbial communities from deep shales in Ohio, USA - Utica-3 well 1 S input2 FT (SPAdes) (version 2) ... | reverse complement strand
ACAGAGACAGAGGATTTGACCGATGAGCGAACAACACAACCCAGAACCAGAAACCCTGTATGGTTTAATGAGTATTGCTGAAGAGCAACAGCGTGCCGTTCACGACCTGCTACAAGGTAATCAAGCCCTACAGGATGAATTAAAAAAACTGCCTGAGCAGATGCAAAGACAATTGACCCAAACGGTCAAACAGGCGGTACTCAGTGGCCTACCACAAGCACAAGAACAGATGTTAAAAGACTATCGGCAACAAATCACCAGTATCTCAGCCGCCCTAGATCAAACCGCCAATAGAGCAGAACAAGCAGCTAAGACGCTGCAAAATGCAGAACAACGTTGGGAGTGGAAACGCTTTGGCTTAATCACATTTGGAATAGTGGGTGGCCTAGTAGCCTTAATCTTGGTGGCTTTTTGGATCGCACCAAGCTACAGCACCATTCGGGAGATGCAGAGTACAGTACAACAATTGGAGCAGTCAGGGGGGCAGGCTGAGGTCGGTAGTTGTGAGGGTAAGGTCTGTGTCCGTGTCATGCGCAATCAGTGCTACGGTGAACAGGGCGATTGGTGTGTGATTGATCCAAAGTAGCGCGGCATAGGTTGACGTACCAATTCCCAGACACCTAGCTATTTGCTGTCTTCATGGTATGGTTGGAAGCTAACGAATCGACCATCAGGAATACCCCGTCATGAGTTTTAATGCACGCCAAACATCCGAAGAAATTGCTACTCTGGCATCCAAAGTTCTCAATGATCCTAACTCATCAGTTAAAGGTAAGAAACTGGCTGGTTCAGCTCTTGCCCAGACACATACTGATAAGCAGACTGGCGGGGACATGGAGACGTTAGCATCAGAGGTGCTTCGTTCTGAAGACAGCACTGAAGACGAAAAATCCCTTGCAGGTTCGGTGCTGAGTCAGGCCAATAAAGAGCGTACTTAATAAGTAACGACTACTCATATGGGTAGTCGTTAATCTCATTACCAGACATCAGCCTATCAGAAATACTGCATTAAATTTATTGGAACAAGCTCCAAGGTTATTCGAGCGATTAAGATTACGAAGGGTGTCATATCCTCCTGTAAAATTCACCTTAGAGCCTAAAGGGTAGGATGTACCCTTGACTGTAACAATTAATCCATTGCTTATTTGTGTAAAAGAGGCTTGTCCTTTAGGAAGCATGGCAATGAAATACTCATTGGGCAGCACCTTAATTACTAAGCATCCATCTTTTATCACTAACTCACCATCAATCACTGAGGATGCTGAAACGCCATTAAATTCATAAAACAAAATGTCTGGCGCAGAATCCATCTTGACTATTTTCTCACTATTATCAGAAATTCTGCTACTTTCGCTACAGCCTTGTGCTAACAGGCAGAAAATAGCTATGAGAAGCTTAATGTACTTTAAATGCGGTTTTATGACGTTATTCGCCATATTCAAAAGCTGTTAATATCATGGATGTATCTAACTAATTCAATCTTACAAGATGGATTTGGCGGTATAATCATGTGTGCCTCATCAAAATAACGCTGTGAAACAATTTTATCAGAACTAGATAACATTGTTGAAAAATCATATGGCTGATTTGTGGACCAATCTTTACCTTTCGCCCTTAAAACACCTTTTTTATCATCCCAATACGTTCTTGGGGTTGCAAATATTGGCAGAGCTTTACTGCCATCTGAAAATTGCATATAAAGGCATTTTTTATCAACAATCAATGTGGCTTTTTCATGAGCCACTTTAGTTTTTGAATTAATAGAAAGGTTGTACACACCAATATAAATTTCTTTATTAGGATCAATTTTTAACTTATTAGGCTGAGCAATCCCTTCGTGTGCTGGAGGATTAGCTATTTCACCATGACTGATAGCTGCAATATGATGGTAAATATGTGCTTTTACCATTTTTTTACACTGATTCTGTGGAGGCAATGTTACCCAGTTTAGATTGTTTTCATTAAACTCTTTTGAGTTTAAATCAACAATCTCATTCGGATAAAGAAGTTCTACTTGTTTATTGATAAAAAATTTATATCCTTCTGATAATTTTAACGGTGATGAGTACGTTCCAACCAAAATAGGGAGTACCCACTCACCCGATGGCTGCTCAATATAAATGCAGTTATCATCCCCTAAGCGTAAAATACCATTTCTCTCCATACCAAGATAACTTGGTGCTGGATGGGAGGTAATCGCAGTTGAGATAAATACAGAATTACTGGGTACCTGAGCTTTTTGTATTTCTTGACTGAGATCAGAAGAGGATACGTAGGTTTTTTGACATGATGTCAAAAAACCTACGTAGACAATAATGGACAATAATTTATAATCAAATTTCAAGAGAAACCCCATTTCTTAATAAGGAAACAATAAATTATTGACCATATAGCAATGAATAACCTTGGTTGTATAGCTCATCGGTGGACATATAAGCCATATATCCATTTGGCTGTGCAGTACCACCGCACCAACCCTTTCCTTTCATAGTACTTGCATTCCAACTATAATATTGAATCGGATTTGTACCCGCAATTGGCCATTTATAAGTTGCAACTGATAATAGTCCTACCGCTACATTTCCGATAAATACAGGGCCTCCACTATCACCGCCCCAGCAATCCAGTGTTGGGCCTGATACTTTAACCCACGTCGGATTACACACACTCGTAGCCGCTGAACCACATTTATTTGCAGTGCCATATGGCTTGAAAGTTTTTGACTGAACGGTTCCACAGCTATATCCAGTTGTTACTCCATAGTGACAAACATAATCACCTTGAACTCCTTGATCAACCGCATTTGTGCTTGCCCTTGACCGCCTTCCAGTAAGTGTTTTGACAACATTATCTCCAGCAAAAAACTCTGGGTTCAACGTATGACTTGTTGAAGCTAAAGACATCACTTGAAAGTCTTGACTTCCGTTCCAAAATTCTTTTACAAATGTTAATGAAATTTGATCGTTCGCCGTTGTTTTTCTATCGTCAACTGTAATTTTTGCATTCTTACAATGTGCTGCTGTTGTAGAGTACTTCTTTCCAGTAGCATCTTTAATATTAAAACCAGTGGTACATTTATAATATGTTGTTGAGGTTGCATTCTCAGCCATTAACATTGACTCTGAGGCCCGAACAGCAGCACTTGGCTGCAATAGAATATTTGTGGTTTGAACTGTTAAAGGTATATTAGAAAGTGATGATGGCTTATCCGAAGACCTCAAGGCAATTTTTTGGCTTCTTCCAATAGAGTTTTCTCCGTTTGGTTCATATAATTCAACATCTAAGGTGCCGTCTTTTTCATTGATACTAACTGCTTGTATGTTTGGAAAAGCTAGTTTCAAGTTGTTATGATTTTCATCAATCATTCTTATTAGCTGAGAACGATTGAATTTAGCACCTACTTTAAATTCGATTGGAAGTGCTAGCGATCCAGCAAATGCGGCTGTTGTATGGTTTTTTAGCGCAGCATTTCTATTTGAAATCGGTGAATTTCCAGTTAAAACTACTACAAGTTTATAGGTTGGTTCATGTTCAAAGTATACTCCAGCCAGCCTATTTTTAAACTCACCTTCAAGTTGCTTTATAATTTCCCCAGAAGAATTTTGAATAATCAACCGTCTCAATGCTTCAGAATATAAAACTTTATAATCTTTAGCATATTGTTCAGCATCTTGGTCAAAAGCTTTAATAGGTGGGACGGTAACAGAGGGCTGTTCTTCAGCAAAAGCTTGGTTGCTACTATAAAGCGTTGTTATACCAGCAAAAGCAACAAAAAACAGATACTGATGTTTACGCATTTTTAATATTCCGATTTTATAAAATTTAATAATAGCACTATTTATTGACATGAGTCAATATCTGAAAAATATTATTCTCTAGCATTAGTTCCCAGCCAATGGAGGCTATCTTACCCATTTCTTCGAATCGTCTTGTAGCTCACTTTCACTAGACTGCTCAGGCTTAAATGCAATCACGGCGCAATTCCAATCCCTGAAAATAAGAGTCATTATGCTTCATGCTAGGACTGATCCAACACCACAAACAAGGGGGTTTCACTCTGAAAAAACGCCTTATTCAAGCATGTTTCAACGCCATGATATGCCGAATCACATCATTGATATGTTGTTTCGTTGCATGATCTTGATGACTGAGCCAAGTCACAACATCCGCATCCAACACCTGTGCCTGTGCGTCTGCATGGCGTTCTTGTAATTTTTTAAGGATTGCAGGTTTGACCAACTTTACTTGGCTAAAATCAAACGCTTGATACTCACGATCCTCTCTCATGCTGATACCTCCGCTGCTGTGTTAGTGCTGACTCAAAAGCTGTGATAATCCTCACCGTATCCCCACGCTCAACCCAGACAACTGTGATCAATCGACCTTGGCTACTCATCCCAACAGTCAATAACCGTTGTTCGTCATAATGTCCAGTATCCTCAGCAGTGATGGCATAAGTGTCCAAAAATACACTAGCAACCTCCTCAAGCGTCAAAGCACGATTTTTCAAGACCAACTCTGCCTTGTCATCATGCCATTCAAACAACACACCGTAATATTCAATCAATGGCATGTTCGATACTCAGCACTGGAATCCAACCTAAGCGGACACCTTCAAAGCCGTCCATGTATACCGCTCCAGAACTCAAACCAACCGCTGTCAGATCAAATGAATATCCACCCTGATCCGCCCAAAATCAAGTTACTTGTACCGATCAAAATCAATCTTGCCGAACTGCTCAGGTGATTTAATTAATTTTTTACGCAACTTGACCCGAGCTGTTGCGTAGTCATCAGAAGCCCCATAAAGCTGATGAAAATCAGCCAAAAACAGATCACTTCGAATCAGTAAATCAATTTGCTTGTCGGTCAACTGGGTAAAGAAATCAGGCGTATTAGCATCGCGCTGCGTGGCCTGTTGCACCTCCTTTGCAGGGAGTTTACGGCCACTCTTTTGCTTAAAATTAAACGAAAACCCTATGATATTGCGACCGTTTTTATGTTGTTCATAGCTGGTAGTGATATCCGTGTATTGGTTGATTTGATCTAAGGCAAGATTTAGAACTCTCCTCTTAAACACCTCCATACGCTGATACTCACTAGAACCTATTCCTAACTGGTCTCTAAACTCGTCCAGTCCAATTAATGGGGTTTTCCCAATTGATCGCCATTTAATCAGAAGTTCATAAAGGCGCACTGCGTATGCACTTTGCAGTCCAGACACCTGCTCTAGATCGTAGCTGGTGAAATTTGCCTCCAGCCGCGTTATCTCTGGAACTATCGCAGGCGAGAAGATCAACTGAATTTTTCCATTGTCTGGGACATATGCAATTTCTGAAACCCAACGTGTTACTCGTTTGCGTGGCTTTCCGCTTAAAGGCTCAATGTCATTGATCGTAACCTGTCGCTCAAACAGTGTTTTTACAGCGCCCTCTAATGCCAAATATGCCGCATCTAAAGTGACATTAAACTGATTAGCGTAGCTACCTGCACTAACAGTCAAATGAGTATTTGCATCAATCCCATGCCCTGTTTCACGAGCCTCAACGATTGCGAGCAAGATCATGCGTTGCTCTACAAGCGTAAGCGTATAGCTTGCTTGAATAAGCTCATTTGACTTAACAACCAAGGACTTTTCCACCCATATAACACCACTTATAAAACAAGACAAATAACACCATACTCACTAAATGTTGTCAATAACCGAGGAAACGGTGCTATATAACCGAGGAAACGGTGCTATATAACCGAGGAAACGGTGCTATATAACCGAGGAAACGGTGCTATATAACCGAGGAAACCCTTGCAGCACTAAGTCTCACGCGGGCCTAAAAGCTTTTAAAAGCTTTAAAAACCTTAAAAGCTTTAGAGAGGATTTTGAAAAAAGCGAAAAGCCTGCTAATCTTTGCTGGATCTTGATCGACTGCTGAGCATCTGCACCCCATCAGATTTCCACTGTTCCCATTTGGCTGGATCATTGACCTTGGCAGCAGCGAGCAACATCCCAAGCAACTCGGCAGGATCTTTTTGAGCCAATCCAGCTATCTCGATTAACGCACCTATCTGAATCAGCATTCTCGTGCGTTTTTTACGGGCTTTAGATCGTTCCGCTACCTCCGTACCACGAACCTTCACGGAAGCTCTCTGAGCGCGTCCTATGGCCTTCTCGAGGCATATAATTCTCTCGATCTGCCTAAGGTCAGTTGGCAAAGGGTTTTTCTTATCGAGGAGCAGCAATAATAATTTTTGTTGATCAGACGGATTTTGCAGCCCTCTGATGAACTGGACATGATTTTCCAACCAGTTGTCTTGCTTGCTCATCACCCACCTCGTGTTTTTTGAACCCAGTGTTTTTCCCCAGATCGTAGATTTTGGGATTGGGTGTAAACAGCGTATCATAAGTTGGTAATTCCGTAAGGCGCGCTTAGACGTTTCGCCCTTCGGGACGAAACCGCACGTTGGGGGATTCCCCCAAACCCCAAATTGCTGCGCAATTTTTCAAGAGCAAAAGATCATGGCTATCGCTCGTCTGAGTGTCAAAACTGGTCAAGTTGGTAAAGCCGCAGCACACGCCAACTACATCAGCCGAGGTGACAGCTCACATGAATTAGAAAGCGATCTAGCTGACAACGACAAAAACCGTCTAGAATCCCTAGAACAGGTGCTATCTCCCCTTAAATTACCACTAGACTACAATGACCCCTATCACGCAGCACTAGACCGCTTAAGCGACGCTGATCACCTCAACCATGCTCTCCAGTTGCAACAGCAGCCCAGCCTATTTTCTAGTGACGAATACACCAATTTAAATCCGAACGAAACCCGATCAAATGATCAAACCAATATCAAAAATGACCTCAGCTACAGCACCTATGGCAACATGCCTGCATGGGCAGCGCACGACCCCCAACGCTTCTGGCATGCCGCCGATTTATACGAACGAAAAAACGGCAGTACCTATCGAGAGTACGAAATTGCCCTACCTCGAGAATTGACCGAAACACAGCGGATTGCACTGGTCAAAGATTTTATAAAACAAGAAATCGGCGATAAATATCCGTACCAGCTTGCCATTCATACTCCCACAGCCCTAGATGGCGGAGAGCAACCCCATGCACATCTGATGTTCAATGAACGGCGATTAGACGGCATCCCACGTGACCCAGAACAACACTTCAAACGCTACAACCCCAAGCACCCCGAACGTGGTGGCGCAAAAAAAGACAATACCGGACTGGATCATGCCAGCCGTAAAGATGAGCTGATACAACTACGGCAGCGTTGGCAACAAACTGCCAACCGCCATTTAGAACAAGCAGGTCATAGCACCCGCATCGACATGCGCAGCTATCAATCTCAAGGCATAGAGCGGCAACCTGAGCGAAAATACCTACCCAGCGAATACCATCGCACTGATAAACGTCAGGAGCTGCTTGAACACCGTGCTGCCCAAGCCGATCTACAACGCCAGCAATTGCCGCCGCCACTCATCCGTACACAGCTAGAGGCTGAACAAGGTAAAAGCCGCTTCAAATCGCAATATCAGCAACATCTTCAGCAAAACATAGCGATTGCAGAGCAAAAGCAAGCGTTTAAAGCCCGTGCTACTGAATACCAAGTCAATCAGCCCGAACAACGGCCGCAAGCCCCAGAAAAGCAACGAGAACGCGAGATCGACCCACCGAGCCGCGACAGAGACAGAGACAGAGACAGAGGATTTGACCGATGAGCGAACAACACAACCCAGAACCAGAAACCCTGTATGGTTTAATGAGTATTGCTGAAGAGCAACAGCGTGCCGTCCACGACCTGCTACAAGGTAATCAAGCCCTACAGGATGAATTAAAAAAACTGCCTGAACAGGTGCAAAGACAATTGACCCAGACGGTCAAGCAGGCAGTACTCAGTGGCCTACCACAAGCACAAGAACAGATGTTAAAAGACTATCGGCAACAGGTCACCAGTATCTCAGCTTCCCTAGAGCAAACCGCCAATAGAGCAGAACAAGCAGCTAAGATGCTGCAAAATGCAGAACAACGTTGGGAGTGGAAACGCTTTGGCTTAGTCACACTTGGAATAGTCGGTGGCCTAGTCGCCTTAATCTTGGTGGCTTTTTGGATCGCACCAAGTTACAGCACGATTCTGGAGATGCAGAGTACGGTACGTCAATTGGAGCAGTCAGGGGGTCAGGCTGAGGTCGGTAGTTGTGAGGGTAAGGTGTGTGTCCGTGTCATGCGCAATCAGTGCTACGGTGAACAGGACGATTGGTGTGTACTTGATCCAAAGTAGAGCGGCATAGGTTGACGTATCTCGCATCTAGCCACGTAGATCTTTCGCACAGTTGCCTAGATATTTACTTCGCTCATGGTATGTTTAGAACCTAACGAATCGACCATCAGGAACAACCAATCATGAGTTTTAATGTACGCCAAACATCCGAAGAAATTGCCACCTTGGCATCCAAAGTTCTCAATGATCCCAACTCATCAGTTAAAGGTAAGAAACTGGCTGGCTCAGCTCTTGCCCAGACACATACTGATAAGCAGACTGGCGGGGACATGGAGACGTTAGCATCAGAGGTGCTTCGTTCTGAAGACAGCACTGAAGACGAAAAATCCCTTGCAGGTTCGGTGCTGAGTCAGGCCAATAAAGAGCGTACTTAATCAATAGCCGCCGCTTCTTCACAACACAGCGGCGGCCACCCTCTATTTATAATGAACAATCAAGGATGCAGGTATTTCATTCTTGAAATATCTTTAGCTGTTGGTGCCAAGAAATAGCCTAGAACGGGCTGCATCAATGCAGGCAAATTGACATTATCATGATCCAATCCCCAAGTATGTCCCATTTCGTGCATTAATGCTGTTTTTATATCAAATTTCCCTGAAGGGGGCGGCGAGTTTGAGCACCAGAAATTACTTGATTTATTTACATTCAATACAATATCAGAATCTCTAATATTTTTTATTTTTCCTCCATTTTGCAATGTTGTTGTGGATGTTGAAAAAAGATAAGGGGCTTCTGCAACAGCATTTATGTTGTTAACGCCGCCCATTTCAACTGACATATTTGCTGTATTATTGGATGTTGGAGTTGATTGTCCAATTGATTGATTCCATGAATTATAGTCAGCATATCCTCCCCAAGTCATACTTATATTTGCCCCAACATTGTTCCAAGCCGTCATAGAGTCAATAATCAAACTTCTACATGCAAATGGAATAGAGATATGGGTATATACAAACCTAGTGTTCGGGACTTTTTTCCCTAAAAAATTGTTTCCAGGAAATGCGCCAGCATAAGACTGATTTAGGGATAAAAGTCCCATAAAAAGCCAAAAAGCAATAATTTTATTCAAGAACATAATGTTAGCTCCTATTATTTCAAATCTGAGATTTTAAGGCCTGATTGCTGACCAAGGCCAGTTGGGTAGAGTTTTTCGTCGCTTATTTCATATGGTAAGAGAGTTGATATGAAGTAAGATGATGCTCGCGTGCCAGAATTAATTTCATAAGCTGATCTCGACAAAAATAACAAATATTGACTACCTGCTGAGTTTGGAGAGATATCTGAACCTATAGCCATTCCACCTTCAACAAAATCACTAACCTGCCGAATAAGAACATTTTGCCCTTGCACACTCCCTTTTAAAGTGTCTATTTTTCTAAAAACTGCTGTTGATTTATAGCCGTCATTTAAGCTCTTATCACTCTCAACACGAATTAGCTCAGCAACTACGACTACTTGGCTGATGGCAAGCTCATCTTTAAGACTCGACATTCCTAGAGAAGAATTTTGCATAGACTTTATTACATCTACCCCCTCTCTCTTTAATCGAACTAAATCATTAACACCATAGCCTAATAGGGTTAGGTTTTGTGAAACATTCACAATATCAAGATTGTTAACCTCGGGGTCATTATTAGCAGGCATCCAATTTCTACTAACATAATTTAATACAGACGGGTAATTTGTACTATATTTTGAATTTTTAATCTTTCCTAATAGACCACTCTGTGCTTCAGATCGAACCAGATTTATTTCTGGTGATGCGAATGCACTACAGCTGCAAACACTTATGCTAATGCTAAGCGCAGCAGCAACTCTTGTTAATGCTTTTTTATTGAGCATTTCTTTACCTTTTTGGCTGATTATAAAGGTTATGAATCTAATGTAAAAAAAAGGCCAGCACAATAAAAAATATCCAGCCCATTGAAATGGTGGGTTTTTTAAACATCCTTGATCTTTGAATCCTTAAACCCAATTTTTTTTAAGTATGGCCAGTAGACTCGCTGGTGTGCGGGGTCTTGCAACTGGAACTGAATCACCCGTGCAAACTCCTCATAGGTACTGCCTGCGGGAGCATGGTGTGACAATTCAGGCAAACGTGCCAGTTTGCTGGCAAATAAGGCCGATTGTTTGTCAGTTAAACTTGTGAATTTTGTTGTAGAAGGGACATCTTTATCTTGCTGGTCATCCAACTGCCTCAAGGCTGCTGAGTCACTAAATTTAAAAGTTAAGCTTTCGATTACTCGACCTTTTTTGTTTTGCTGGTAGCTCATTTTTAGTCTTGTATTCTCTTGAATTTGCTTAACGGCTACGTCAATAACATAACGTTTGAAGTCGTACATTGTTTCGTAGCTATCCACACAGCCGAAGCGTTCACGCAAATAGCTCAACTCCAAAGTACGCTCACCCAAGGTACGATACTGCACCAACAACTCATACAACGTGATGGCATGCACGCTGGTCATTTTGGCAATATTTTTTTTATCATACTTGGTGAACTGGTTGTGTTTGTCGAACACCGTGAGCAAAAAAACCACCTCCTCTGGCAAAGTGATATCAACCTCACCCAAGCCATCCCGATATGTTGAGCGATAGGCAAAATTCACCTTAACCCGTGATTTTTGATCAGCTTGCCAATACTGAAACATTTTGGTTTGTAAACTGTCGGCGGCATACTCCAGATGCCCGTATACACCATCCAGCTTAATGCCATACTCCTCAGCAAACTCACGGGCACGTACCGTAAAGGTATTTTTTTTAGAATCAATTTCAGTCTCACGTCGCACAATTGGCGACAAGAACAACATCAGACGTTTTTCGCTCAAAGTGAGGTCTTGGACGGCTTCAATCAAACGGTTGTTTTGGACGATCAAATCACGACCGTAAATGACAATTTTGCTCATGATTTTTCTCTCAGAAATCTTTTACGGAATTTATTATTATGATTCCGTAAAAGCAAGAAATTATTCCGCATGTAACAAGAAATTATTCCGCATGTAACAAGAAATTATTCCGCATATAACAAGAAATTATTCCGCATATGAGGGTGCTTTTTCAATTGAAATCATAGCCTTACTGGGGGGGAAAAGCTTTTAAAAGCTTGAAAAGCTAAAAAAGAGTTTTTTTGAAGAAAGCGAGGGCGAAAAGCCTGCTAATTTTTGCCGGACTTTGATCTACTGCTGAGCATCTCAAGTCCATCAGATTTCCACCGCTCCCATTTGGCTGGATCATTGACCTTGGCAGCAGTGAGCAACATCCCAAGCAACTCGGCAGGATCTTTTTGAGCCAATCCAGCCATATCGATTAACGCACCTATCTGAATCAGCATTCTCGTGCGTTTTTTACGGGCTTTAGATCGTTCCGCTACCTCCGTACCACGAACCTTCGCGGAAGCTCTCTGAGCGCGTCCTATGGCCTTCTCGAGGTATATAATTCTCTCGATCTGCCTAAGATCAGTTGGCAATGGATTTTGCTTCTTGAGGAGGAGCAATAATAATTTTTGTTGATCAGACGGATTTTGCAGCCCTCTGATGAACTGGACATGATTTTCCAACCAGTTGTCTTGCTTACCCATCGCCCCCCCCATGTTTTTTGAACCCAGTGTTATGCCCCCAAGTCGAAGATTTTGGAATTGGGTGTGAACAGGGTATCATAAGTTGGTAATTCCGTAAGGCGCGCTTAGACGTTTCGCCCTTCGGGACGAAACCGCACGTTGGGGGATTCCCCCAAACCCCAAATTGCTGCGCAATTTTTCAAGAGCAAAAGATCATGGCTATCGCTCGTCTGAGTGTCAAAACTGGTCAAGTTGGTAAAGCCGCAGCACACGCCAACTACATCAGCCGAGGTGACAGCTCACATGAATTAGAAAGCGATCTAGCTGACAACGACAAAAACCGTCTAGAATCCCTAGAACAGGTGCTATCTCCCCTTAAATTACCACTAGACTACAATGACCCCTATCACGCAGCACTAGACCGCTTAAGCGACGCTGATCACCTCAACCATGCTCTCCAGTTGCAACAGCAGCCCAGCCTATTTTCTAGTGACGAATACACCAATTTAAATCCGAACGAAACCCGATCAAATGATCAAACCAATATCAAAAATGACCTCAGCTACAGCACCTATGGCAACATGCCTGCATGGGCAGCGCACGACCCCCAACGCTTCTGGCATGCCGCCGATTTATACGAACGAAAAAACGGCAGTACCTATCGAGAGTACGAAATTGCCCTACCTCGAGAATTGACCGAAACACAGCGGATTGCACTGGTCAAAGATTTTATAAAACAAGAAATCGGCGATAAATATCCGTACCAGCTTGCCATTCATACTCCCACAGCCCTAGATGGCGGAGAGCAACCCCATGCACATCTGATGTTCAATGAACGGCGATTAGACGGCATCCCACGTGACCCAGAACAACACTTCAAACGCTACAACCCCAAGCACCCCGAACGTGGTGGCGCAAAAAAAGACAATACCGGACTGGATCATGCCAGCCGTAAAGATGAGCTGATACAACTACGGCAGCGTTGGCAACAAACTGCCAACCGCCATTTAGAACAAGCAGGTCATAGCACCCGCATCGACATGCGCAGCTATCAATCTCAAGGCATAGAGCGGCAACCTGAGCGAAAATACCTACCCAGCGAATACCATCGCACTGATAAACGTCAGGAG
>Ga0209599_10001202_pt1 | contig 12973 bp, 9 predicted proteins | sample Shrwel_input2_FT_FD_187534 | JGI IMG/M metagenome (GOLD analysis project Ga0209599, IMG submission 187534) | Subsurface microbial communities from deep shales in Ohio, USA - Utica-3 well 1 S input2 FT (SPAdes) (version 2) ... | reverse complement strand
GCCTGGGCGTGGACTTCACTCATGTTGATTGCTCCGCTTTCAATGTCTCAATCAGATCACGCATCAGGTCTCTTGCCAAGAAGAGTGGCCAGCTACGAATGGGAATATGATCACACGGGACGCGACACTTAGAGACAGCCCGAAGAATCAGGCGTTAACAACTTGGAAATCCGATGCAGCCAAGTTTGGCCTGTTGGACAGCGTAGCCAGATGCTGCGACGCTGTTGAGCCCACCCCATCGCGATCAAACCAAAGTTGACCACTCCCGGTGGAGTACAGGAACTGGGCATTGGTACCAACCGATTGCATTGAGCTAGACCCTGTTCGCAATGTGATGGGTGCACCCGCAATCAAGCCGAAATTTGGTCCGACGATCTGTATGAGATCGTTTGCGGCAAACGCGCCCTTTGAAAAGTCGGTTATTGTGTCTGTACCGTCGTTGGGCGTGATGAACTTGAAAAAATCATTGTTCGACCCGCCCGTGAGGGTGTCGTTTCCGGGGCCTCCGACAAGGGTGTCTTCACCGCCCTTTCCATCCAGAGTGTCATTGTCTGCCCCACCCATTAAGACCTCCCCATCCGAACCGCCTGTAAGGATGTCATTTCCTTGGCCACCAATCAAAACGTCGAAATCTTCGCCCAACCAATCCGATAGCGTGTCATTGCCAAATAGTGCATAAAACTGATCGGTATCTCCATCCAAGCGCCCTCCATTTGCTGAGTTTAGGACTTGCCTCACAGGATTCAATACATCAGCAGAAATTAAAGATGTAGTCGTTCTAGGCAATTCTGTTGCGTTTTTTTGATTTGCCACGTTAAGGAGTTGCTGATACTCAGACGCAGAAATATTGCCCATTATTTGGCGATATGAATCCATCGAATGGAGTGCCCCACTACCAATGAACGGACTGCTGCCATCAGTGGCCGACCACAGGTTGCCACGAAAATGCAAAGTACGGTCTTCTGATCCACCAGAGTCTGGGACAATATCGAAATCACTTTCGATACGCGTAATTCGACCTGTTCGGTCAGCTAAGTCATAAGCTCCATATGCAGGGGCGGCATAAGTAATCGCGGTATATCTACTATCGCCATAGTTCTCCATAAACGCTCTTGCCATAGCACCACCCAAACTGTGCCCCGTCACGTAAACTTGTAAATTGTTGGTCCTCGCGTAAGTATCGACTGCTGCAGAAATATCCCGAATAAGAGCCCAATGATCATTTTTACCAACCCAGTCACTCTTATCAGGTTTGATATTATTTCCTGAATCATTGGGATTCGTTTCGCCGTTATCATTTGTGCCCCGGAATGCAATCACAATCGCATCATTGCTTCGCGCGACCAACGCTGCTGCATTGCCGTTGGTGTAATACCCGCCTTCGTAAAAGTTTGTTACGGACTCCCCTGCCTCTACGGAAGTGGTCGAACTTCTGCTTAGTGATACAGATGACAAAGTCAATGGTTGCCAATCCCGAAAAACACCGATTCTTGCAGCATCTGCATTTGCGCTAACATCATTGATTCTAATGTTCTCCCAGCTTTGCAGCGAATATGCAGCTTTCGAAAAATCGGCCAGAACTTTATGAATACCTCCGCTATTTGCAAAGATTTCAGATGTGTTACGTAATGACGCATTTGAATCATCTTCCATGATCCATCCGGTAGTACTGGCGACACCAATGGTCGCTCCGGAAGCATTGCTAAGAATGACAGGGAAGATCTCGTTACCTTCCACGGTCGAATCTCCTGCCACATTGACACTAATCTGAGCGCTGCCGACCCCTGGCGCAAAGCTAAGAAGTTGATTGCTTGGCATCACTCCGCCAACAAAATCACTGTCTGACGCTGAGTTAAAATCTGTGCCAGGTAATACCGACCATCTGACAGACGATGCTTGGCTTAGATCCCCACTGCGGGTAACCGTGAATGTGAAAGCGGAGCTTCCCGCATTGCCTTCAGGTTTTTGCGTGGCTAAAACCAAGCCACTGATACTCAACAAAGGTAGGGAAGCCGCCACCGTTCTGAAATCATAGGTGGTACTACCCGCATAGGCATTGCCCGCAAGGTCACGAATCGCACCACTGGCGAAGGTGACGAAATACTGGGTGTTGTTGGCCAGATTGGCTGTCGGGTCGATGGTCAACGTGCGACCGTCCGATGAAATGCTCAAGCGGTTACTGGCAATAGCATCGAAGCTCTCCACTACGACTCCAGTCGCTGAGCCGCTGCGCAGTTGAATGAGTCCTGTGCCACGTTGGATAGCTTCGCTGAAAGTCGCCGTGATGTTGCTACCTAGCATCACGCCACTTGCACCGTCAACAGGGCTAAAGAACGAGACAATCGGCGCGATGATGTCCGCTATTGGATTTACCGTACCGCTGACAGCAAAGTTGAAGACGCCCTCGTCACTGTCATTGTTGTTAAAGCTGATCTGCCCGCTCTTGGCACCTGCGCTGGCGGTGTCCATGCGCACGGTGAAGGTGTCAGAGCCTCCCGCCGCGATGGACGACGACAGCCCTTCAGTAACCGTGAAGCCTGGCGACACCGTCAGCCCAGAAGTGGTAAGCACAGCCGTGCCCGTGTTCTGCACCGTAAACGTGCGCGTAACAATGCTGTTTTGGGATACACTGCCAAAGTCGGTGTGGTCCCCAGCGCTTGCAGAACTGTCGTTGTCGACGATGTTGACCCCGTTGCCCATGACCGCAACTTCCGGTGCAGTGGGAGTTGAGCTGACCACACCGCTGACAGCAAAGTTGAAGACACCCTCGTCACTGTCATTGTTGTTAAAGCTGATCTGCCCGCTCTTGGCACCCACGCTGGCGGTGTCCATGCGCACGGTGAAGGTGTCAGAGCTTCCCGCCGCAATGGACGACGATAGCCCTTCCGTAATCGTGAAGCCTGGCGACACCGTCAACCCAGAAGTGGTAAGCGCAGCTGTGCCCGTGTTCTGCACCGTGAACGTGCGCGTCACAGTGCTGTTTTGGGATGCGCTGCCAAAGTCGGTGTGGTCCCCAGCGCTTGCCGAACTGTCGTTGTCGACGATGTTGACCCCGTTGCCCATGACCGCAACTTCCGGTGCAGTGGACGCTGCACCCTGACTGACTCGCAGCCGGTAGGTGCCGGTGCCACTGCCGACAGCTCCTGCGGCAATGTAGTAGTCCCCTGCACTGGGTGCGGTGAACAAGACTTGGGCGTTATAACCAGTGCCATTGTCATCATCAGAGGTGTTGGGCTGCAGTGCCCCGCTGCTATTGTAGATGCCTCGGATGTAGGGATCACTCAGCGAGCCCTGGCTGGTGGGTGAGCCTTCCAAATCAACAACGATGCGCTGATTGGCGCTCAAACTCACTCGGAACCAGTCTTGGTCACTCGCCGACTCGATGTTGCCCGTGACGCTGTTGCCCACCGTCACACGTCCAGCCGTCGTTGTGTTTTGTGCGTAGTCGTCCGTCGAGACCGCACTGACCACACCGCTGACAGCAAAGTTGAAGACGCCCTCGTCACTGTCATTGTTGTTAAAGCTGATCTGCCCGCTCTTGGCACCTGCGCTGGCGGTGTCCATGCGCACAGTGAAGGTGTCAGAGCTTCCCGCCGCAATGGACGACGATAGCCCTTCCGTAATCGTGAAGCCTGGCGACACCGTCAACCCAGAAGTGGTAAGCGCAGCTGTGCCCGTGTTCTGCACCGTGAACGTGCGCGTCACAGTGCTGTTTTGGGATGCGCTGCCAAAGTCGGTGTGGTCCCCAGCGCTTGCCGAACTGTCGTTGTCGACGATGTTGACCCCGTTGCCCATGACCGCAACTTCCGGTGCAGTGGACGCTGCACCCTGACTGACTCGCAGCCGGTAGGTGCCGGTGCCACTGCCGACAGCTCCTGCGGCAATGTAGTAGTCCCCTGCACTGGGTGCGGTGAACAAGACTTGGGCGTTATAACCAGTGCCATTGTCATCATCAGAGGTGTTGGGCTGCAGTGCCCCGCTGCTATTGTAGATGCCTCGGATGTAGGGATCACTCAGCGAGCCCTGGCTGGTGGGTGAGCCTTCCAAATCAACAACGATGCGCTGATTGGCGCTCAAACTCACTCGGAACCAGTCCTGGTCACTCGGAGCTTCAATGGTGCCAGTGATGCTGCCGCCTACGGATATGCGTCCTGTCGTTGTCGTGCTGGCTGCGTAGATGTCAGTCATTTGATTCCCTTTCCCCTTCAGTGGCTTCCCACTTCTGAGCTTCTTGCAAAACCCATACTGCACGGATATTTTTGCCCTAAGAGGGCAGATCGGAGGAGGTGCGGGCGTCATCTTTCTGACATGGTGAGGGTTACCAAGCAACTCACCACAACACCCATTCATGAATACTAACTAACTCAATATGATTATACAATAACGAAATACAATTTAGCATAAACTTAATTCTTAGAAGTTGCGATCAGATCTAACAGCTCACCGTTTTGACGTTGCTGGCTTGTCAGATCAGATCTGAACTCCTGCAGCGGATGTCCTTTCCCCTGCCCTCTACTCACCCCTCCGCCCCAAACCACGCCTCCAACCGCCCCACCCACGCCGCCTTTTCCACCTCGCTGGCAAAGCTCGCCTCAAAGCTGTTTTTCGCCAGTTGTTTCCAGGTGGCCGCGTCAAACTGAAACGCCGCCTGCACGGCGCGGATGTTGTCGTTCAGATACCCGCCAAAATACGCCGGGTCGTCGCTGTTCAGCGTAACCTTGGCCCCCTGCGCCAGCAGCTTGCCCAAGGTGTGCTCGGTCATGTCCTTGAACACGCAAAGCCGGATATTCGACAGCGGGCACACCGTCAGCGGCACGCCTTCGCGCACCAGGCGTTCGACCACGGCGGCATCCTCAAGGGCGCGCACGCCGTGATCGATACGTGTCGAGCCAAGCAAATCGAGGGCTTGGCTGATGTACTCTGGCGGGCCTTCCTCACCAGCGTGCGCCACCACCGGTTTGCCCAGCTCGCGGCAGCGGGCAAAAACACGCTGGAACTTGCTGGGCGGGTTGCCTTGTTCTGAGGAATCCAGGCCAAAGCCGTCAATACGGGCCAGATGCGGTTCGGCTTCGGCCAGGGTGGCAAAGGCGTCGGCTTCGCTCAGATGGCGCAAAAAGCACAGAATCAGCCGGCCACTGATGCCCCAGCGCGCCTGGCCCTGTTTGAGGCCGTCTTCCAGGCCGTCGAGCACGGTGGCAAACGGAATGCCGCGCGCGGTGTGGGTTTGCGGGTCGAAAAAAATTTCAGCGTGGATCACATGGTCGGCGGCGGCACGCTCCAGATAGGCGAGCATCAGGTCGCGGAAGTCGTCTGCAGTGCGCAGCACGTCGGCACAGGCGTAATACAGATCGAGGAAGGATTGCAGGCTGTCGAAATCGTAGGCGGCGGCCAGGGCGGCTTCGTCGGCGTAGGGCAGGGTAATACCGTTGCGTCGGGCCAGGGCAAAGGCCAGATCGGGCTCCAGCGTGCCTTCGATATGCACATGCAGTTCAGCCTTGGGCATGCTCAGTGCCAGTTGCAGGGCGGTGTCGGCGGTTGCGGTCATGAAAAACTCCTTGGGGATAACGCATCACGCCACGGGCGCAGGGCAGCCGTGGCGTGATGCAGAACAGGGCAAACGCCCTTCAGGATCGCTCAGACAAGCTGAATCACTTGGGAATATTGCCTTCCACGCCTTGCACGTAGAAGCTCATTTTTTTCAGCTCGGCATCGGTATAGCTTTTGCCGCTGGCCAGCACTTCCTTGCCGGACTGATCCTTGATCGGGCCGCCAAACGGGTGCAGCTTGCCGGCCTTGATGGCGTCGCGGCGTTGTTCGGCCAGCTTCTTGACGTCGGCAGGCACTGCCGGGCCAAAGTTGTCGATATTCACCGCGCCTTCTTTCACGCCCCACCACAGGTCGCCGGTTTTCCAGGTGCCGGCTTGCACTTCGTCCAGGGTTTTCTTGTAGATCACCCCCCAGTTCAGCACCGAGGCAGCCAGGTGGGCCTTGCCGCCAAACTTGCTCATGTCGGAATCCCAGCCAAACGCCAGCACGCCTTTTTCCTGCGCGGCCTGCACCACGGCGGGCGAATCGGTGTTCTGCATCAGCACGTCACAGCCTTGCGAAATCAGCGCCAGGGCGGCTTCGCGTTCCTTGCCCGGGTCAAACCAGGCATTCACCCAGATGGCGCGGGTGGTGATGGCCGGGTTGACGCTGCGCGCGCCCAGGGTAAAGGCGTTGATGTTGCGGATCACTTCCGGAATGGGGATGGACGCCACCACGCCCAGCTTGTTGCCCTTGCTCATCTTGCCGGCCACCACGCCCAGCATGTAGGCACCTTCGTAGGTGCGCACGTCGTACACGCCCAGGTTGGCGCTGGTTTTGTAGCCGGTGGCGTGCATGAAGATGGTGTTGGGGAAGGCTTTGGCCACTTTCACCATCTGGTTCATGTAGCCAAACGAGGTGCCAAACACCACTTTATGGCCTTTTTGCGCCAGGTCGCGGAATACCCGCTCGGCGTCGGCGGTTTCCGGCACGTTTTCGACAAAGGTGGTGGCCACTTTGCCGCCAGACTGGGCTTCCAGCGCCTTGCGGCCCACGTCGTGGGCGTAGGTCCAGCCGTGGTCGCCAGTCGGGCCGATATAAACAAAGCCGGCCTTGACCGGGTCAGCGGCATGGGCCGCGCTCAGGCCGGAAACAGCCACCGTCAGTGCGACGGCCAGGGTTTTCAGACGGGACAGCAACATGGTGTTTTCCTTAGCTGAAATAAACAAAAAAAATCGGAACAAGGCTGCAGGTCATCACACTGTAACAAGGCCAGCCGGGGTTTCCCATCTGGCTGGCGTGATGACCAGTATGCGCCAGCGGCATACCGGCGCGCCGGCTCAGTGGCGAATGCCGGGGCACACCACGCGCTGGCAGCGGATGTGGTACATCTCCAGGTCTTCGCGCAGGAAAAATGGCAGCTCCCACGGATTCTTGTCGATGAAGGCCTGGCGCACCGATTCGAACAGCGCGCTGCCATTGGCAATCTGGTGGGCGTCGCCTTCGATGATGGTGTAATTCCACTGGATGGCACGCTCAAAGGTAAAGGTGGCGCGTTCGTCCATCACAAAAAAGCAGTGCGGGTTGCGCTTGAGCAGGCGCGACTTGAAGGTTTCCGGGAAGGTGATCAAAAAGATGTCGTCGTCTTCGCTGGACAAGAACGCCAGCACGGTGGTGTGCGGCTGTTCTTGTGCCTGGGTGATCAGCACGCCCACCTTGTTTTCCCGATCGCGGCCCTCGATGCGTGGCAAGTTGACCAGCGGCGAGACGGGCACCGGGTGCTCCGGGCGGGCATCGGGCGGAAAGGCATAGCCCGGTTCGGTGATTTCCACCGCCGGGGTAAAGCTGTGCATCAGCACGCACTCGCGCGGCTCCAGCAGCGCCCAATCGTCTTCCACGCTGAGCACCCGGCCTTTGTACGAGGCGCGGTAAACACGGATGGCCGAGTCAAACTCGTCCACCCCGCTGCGATTGTCCAGATGCAGGGTGGCCAGTTCGCCCACTTGCAGGCTGTGGCCGCGCGGAAAAAACACCCGCAGACGGTTGTCCCATTGCGGGTATACGCCGCAGATGTCCACGGCGATATCGCCGTTCCGATAGCTGGCCAGCACGCCCAGCACCTGTTTGCCCAGGTAGGTGACAAGATTCATGGCAGGGATTTCGCGAGGGTTGGGGGATTGCGCCATCATACAACAGTCGTCGGGGCGCGGGCGGAGTGGAACAAGCGCATGAATGACGCACCGCAGGCTGAATCAGGGCGCGCATCCGGAACAACGCCCCCGTATTGGTCACGCTTGAGCGTCCCCCTGCAAACGCCACGGCCCGCCAGCGTCATGCCAGCGGGCCGTGCAAGGTGTGCCAGGCGGGGTTTGTCGTCGGGCTTAGCGCCGCTGCGTAGCGCTCCTGGCTAGGCGTGCGGCCGCAGACAGGCAAGGCCGCGCAACAACGCCAGGAGGGTTTTGTGAGCGGCGCTTAACCCAGTTGCGCCAGGCAACGAGGTTTTCAGCCTTGCTTAAGGACGCGCTGACTGGTTCAGAAAATCGTGTTTGCCAAAAGTAACATCCAGCAAAATCAACACCCTGTAGCCCCCCCTCGCGGCAATGCCCCCGTTCTCAGCGTATCCTCAAATATTCGCTCCATCATCCAGAAACACCGCCAGCTTGCGCGGGCGCACATACACCGTATCGCCCAGCATCAGCCGCAAGGTCTGGTAGTCGTCGCGGGTCAGCGCGGCGTCGATCAAATCGCCGCTGCCCTGCCGGCGCAGCTCCACCCGCACAATCGGGCCGACGGTGTGGATATGCTCCACCGTGCCGGTGGCCAGCGCCTGGCCCGGCTCGCGGCTCAGCGCCAGATCGTGCGGGCGGATATAAATGCTGGCGTCGCCATTGCCATGGTGGCTGACTGAAGTTTCCAGCGGATGGGCGTAATCGCCAATTTCCACCTGATTGACGTTGACCCGGCCATGGAACAGGTTCACATCGCCCAGAAACTGGGTGACAAACGGGCTGGCCGGGTGTTCGTAAATCTCTTCCGGGCGGCCCACCTGCTCAATCACCCCACGGTTCATCACCACCACGCGGTCAGACACTTCCAGCGCTTCTTCCTGGTCGTGGGTGACAAACACGCTGGTCAGATGGATGTCGTCGTGCAGCTGACGCAGCCAGCGACGCAAATCCTTGCGCACCTTGGCGTCCAGCGCGCCAAACGGTTCATCTAGCAACAGCACGCTGGGTTCCACCGCCAGCGAGCGTGCCAGGGCAATGCGCTGGCGCTGGCCACCGGACAACTGGTCCGGGTAGGCATCGGCCAGCCAGTCCAGCTGCACCAGTTTCAGCAGGCGCATCACCCGTTCGCGGATCTCCAGCTTGCTGGGCCGGCTGGCGCGCGGGCGCACGCTCAGGCCAAACGCGACATTGTCAAACACGGTCATATGGCGGAACAGCGCGTAATGCTGGAACACAAAGCCCACCTGGCGCTCGGACACGGTACGCTGGGTGGCGTCTTCGCCGTGAAACAGCACCTGGCCGGCGTCGGCGGTTTCCAGACCGGCAATGATGCGCAGCAAGGTGGTTTTGCCACACCCGGACGGGCCGAGCAGGGCGAGCAGTTCGCCAGATTCAACGGTGAGGCTCAGTTCCTTGAGCACGTCGAACTGGCCAAAGGTTTTACGCAGGTTGCGGATTTCAATACTCATGGTCGTATCCTGGAAGCAAGTCGACGGGGCAATCAGTAGGTTTCAGCCATCGGCAGCCGGGCCGCCGGGGCACCTGGCGCGTCGGCGGCAGGGCTGGCTGCGGCGCGGGCCAGCACTTCGGTCGGGACGGCCTGGCTGGCCGCCGGACGGCTGGCGCGCCATTCCACCAGCGACTTCAGCCCCAGCGTCAGCAAGGCGGTTAGCGCCAGCAGCGAGGCGCAGGCAAAGGCGCCGACAAAGTTGTATTCGTTGTACAAAATTTCCACATGCAGCGGAATGGTGTTGGTTTCGCCGCGAATATGCCCGGACACCACACTGACCGCGCCAAACTCGCCCATCGCCCGGGCGGTACACAAGATCACCCCGTACAGCAGGCCCCATTTGATATTCGGCAGCGTCACCCGGTAAAAGGTTTGCCAGCCCGATGCGCCCAGCACCAGCGCCGCCTGTTCTTCATCGGTACCCTGCGCCTGCATCAGCGGAATCAGCTCGCGGGCGACAAACGGAAAGGTGACAAACACCGTGGCCAGCACAATGCCGGGGATGGCAAAAATGATTTTCACGTCGTGTGCCGACAGCCAGGGTCCCAGCCAGCCTTGTGCGCCAAACAGCAGCACGTAGATCAGCCCGGCCACCACCGGCGACACCGAAAACGGCAGGTCAATCAGGGTGATCAGCACCTGCTTGCCGCGAAACTCAAACTTGGCAATCGCCCACGCCGCCGCCACGCCAAACACCAGGTTCAGCGGTACGGCAATCAATGTGGCCCACAGCGTCAGCTCGATGGCCGAACGCGCCTCCGGGTCGATCAGTGCCGCCCAGTACAGCGCCACGCCCTTGGACAAGGCTTCGTAAAACACGCTGACCAACGGCGTCAGCAAAAAAATCGCCAGATAACACAGTGCCACGCCCGTCAGCAGCCAGCGCACCGGTGCCGGTTCAGTGGTGGACTGGGTGCGGGCGTCCGCCGCAGAAATTGCATGCATGGAAAATCCTCGAAAGGTAAGCAACAGGGGGTCGGAGCACACCAGGGGAAATCAGCGCGCCAGGCCCGGACGGCGGCTGGCCCACCACTGAATCAGGTTGATGGTCAGCAGCATGGCAAACGAGATGCCCAGCATCAGCACCGCAATCGCGCTGGCACCGGCGTAGTCGTACTGCTCCAGCTTGCTGATGATCAGCAAGGGGGTAATTTCCGACACCATGGGGATATTGCCGGCAATAAAGATGACCGAGCCAAATTCACCGGTGGCGCGGGCAAAGGCCAGGGTGAAGCCAGTCAGCAGCGCGGGCAGCACCGCCGGAAAAATCACCCGGCGCACAATCTGCCAGCGCCGCGCCCCCAGGCAGGTGGCGGCTTCTTCCAGCTCGGGTTCCAGATCCTGCAGCACCGGTTGCACCGTGCGCACCACAAACGGCAGGCCGATGAAGGTGAGCGCCACCACAATCCCCAGCGGGGTAAACGCCACCTTGATGCCCAGCGGGGTGAGCAACTGGCCAAACCAGCCATTGGGCGCATACAGCGTGGTCAGCGCAATGCCGGCCACCGCCGTGGGCAGGGCAAACGGCAAATCCACCAGTGCATCAATCAGCCGCTTGCCGGGAAACGGATAGCGCACCAGCACCCAGGCCACCAGCAGGCCAAACACCGCATTCAGCCCCGCCGCCAGCAGCGACGCGCCAAACGACAGCCGCAAGGAAGCCAGCACCCGATCGGTGGTGACGGTGGTCCAGAAGGCTTCTATTCCGAGCATGCCGCTTTTCAGCACCAGCGCCGCCAGCGGCAGCAGCACGATCAGACACAGCCAGAACAGGCTGTAGCCCAGGCCCAGGCCAAAGCCGGGAAGCACACTGTGTTGTTTGAGTTGCATGGGAGCATTTGCCAGAATCAGGTCATGGAAGCCCTGATTACACTGGGGATCGCTAGGAACGGTCAAAGCTTATGAGTGTGTTTTTTATAACAAGAAGATCTAAAAGAACAGCAGGGGAGGTATCGGGAAGCCAGCGTGTGCTTGCTCGCAGGACAATAAAGCCGTTTGAACAGTGGAAAACGCGTCATTTTGCCTACGGAGTCACCTCAGTTTAAATCCCACTAAGTTAGGATTTAATTCAGAATCCGCGATAATCACCACTATTAACCTACTATAATAGGATTTATATTGCTATTCTGGTCATCGGCTGCCCCCAACGTCAGGATCCCTCATGAAAAGCGTGAAACCCCTGCCCACGCCGACCAACCCACTGCTTGCCAACGCGCAGGAACTGGGCGCACATATCCGTGCGGCGCGCACCCAAAGCGGCCTCACGCTGGAAGAAGCCGCACTCAGCGTGGGCGTGGCCAAACAAACCATGCAGAACATTGAAACCAATCCGGCCACGGTAGGGCTGGGCACGGTCATGATGGTAGCCAGAGCGCTGGGGGTATCGTTGTTTGCGGTTCAGAGCGAGCAGCAAGAACGCGTCAGACGGCTGCTGAGCCGCGAGCCAGTGCCCGCCAAGGAGGCATGAAATGCGCCTGGAAGTCTGGATGGACAACGCCTTTATGGGATGGCTTGCACACGATATCCACGCCAATCAGTATGCCTTTGAATACAGCTCAGATTGGCTAAACCGCACCGATGCATTTGCCCTGTGCCCATCGCTACCCCTGATACCTATTGCACACAGTACGGAAGCCCATAGCCGCGCAGTGCGCACCTTCTTTGAAAACTTGCTGCCAGAAGGTCAGGCACTGGACGATGTGTCGATTCTGTGTGCGGTATCCAAAACCAGCGTACTGGGCCTACTGGCGGTGATTGGTGGTGAATCTGCCGGTGCCTTGCGGATTGTGCCCCCCGATCAGGCTCAGCCCACTGTCAGCAGCTTGCGCCCGGTACCGTGGGAAGAGCTGTCCGAACGCATCCAGAAACGGCGCGAACAGGCTTTTTCCATCTGGGATAAGAAAGTACGCCTTTCCATCGCCGGCTATCAGGACAAACTGGCCGTCCACGAAACAGCCCCGGGCGAGTGGGCGCTGGCGGATGGCCCGGCGCTGGCATCCACACACATCCTGAAGCCAGACCCCCTCAACCCGCAGTTGGCTGGGCTGACCAGCAATGAATTCTATTGCATGCGCCTGGCCCAGGCAGCAGGTTTGGCCGTTGCGCCAGTGATCCTATGGCACATTCCAGAACCGGTATTGCTGATTGAACGTTTCGACCGCCTACGCCTGCACACTGGCACAATCCAGCGCCAGCCAGTCATCGACGGCTGCCAGGCGCTCGGGCTGGCAGTAGCGGCAAAATATGAGCGTCCACACGGCGATGGACGAGATGTGCGGGAGTATCGGGCGGGAGCCTCATTGCCCAAACTGTTTGAGGTATTGAAGTGTAGCGCCCGCCCGGCACTTGAGCGCCTGGCCTTGCTGCGCTGGGTTATTTTTCAAGTGCTGATCAGCAATACCGATGCCCATGCCAAAAACCTGAGCTTCAAAACCGGGCCAGGCGGATTAAGCCTGGCACCAGCCTACGACTTGGTATGCGCGCACCCTTACGCTGATCTTAATCTGGCAGACACCTATGCCATGGCAATTGGCGACGCCTTTGACCCGGTGCGCGGCAAGCCCCGCCGTTCAGGGCGGGGAAGGATAGCGCGGACGGCGTAGCCGTCCTTGCCGTCGATGGGGGTGGGCTGTATAAAAACCAGTATGCAACGCCTTCAAGCCTACAAATATGAACTGATGCCGACCGGCCAACAGCAGCGCGACATGCG
>Ga0209599_10001195_pt1 | contig 13000 bp, 10 predicted proteins | sample Shrwel_input2_FT_FD_187534 | JGI IMG/M metagenome (GOLD analysis project Ga0209599, IMG submission 187534) | Subsurface microbial communities from deep shales in Ohio, USA - Utica-3 well 1 S input2 FT (SPAdes) (version 2) ... | reverse complement strand
GTATTTGGCAACGCCGTTTTTGGGAACACGCTATTCGTGATAAAGAAGATTACATTCGTCATGTGGATTATATTCATTACAATCCTGTTAAGCATGGTTGGGTGAAGCAAGTCAAAGATTGGAAATATTCTAGTTTTCACCGTTTTGTTGAGAAAGATATTTATCCATTAGAATGGGGTAGTGCGGTGGATTTGGCGTATTTATTTGATAGATAATTTTTCATGGGATATTTTTCGTAGGGTGCATAAGGCGCAGCCGCCATGAACCTGAACGGACAAATTTTGTGGTAAGAAATGGATTTTCAGTGATTTTTTAGCTGTAAAAGTGTATGACGCTTACGTTTATACAAATTGATAGATATATAATAAGTTTTTCGTAGGGTGCATAAGGCGTAGCCGCCATGCACCTGTGCGAACAAATTTTGTGGCAAGAAATGAATTTTCAGCGATTTTTAGTTTGTTAAAAGCGTATGACGCTTACGTTTATACACCCTACATATAATAAGTTTTTCGTAGGGTGCATAAGGCGTAGCCGCCATGCACCTGAGAGGGATAATATTTTGTGGCAAGAAATGAATTTTCAGCGATTTTTAGTTTGTTAAAGGTGTATGACGCTTACGCTTATACACCCTACGCATACAGAATTTTTAGGTAAAAATAAATTTTACGTGCAATAATTTACCCCATCAATCACAGGAGGTTAAATCATGGGTATTCTGTCTATTCTAGGTGCACTTAAAACAGCAAAAGATTTTCATGATAAATATAAAACCCTGTGTGCGATTCATCATGGTGAAACCGCTTTTCAGGCTTTGAATCAGAAGTTTGACAAGCTTTCTGAGCATATTTATTACGCGCCACATCTGCAAGCGGTGATGGATACCAGTCGCACAACACAACAATGTTTTCAGGACAGAAAGCAAATTCATGACCGACTCGAACCCATTCAGCGCACTTTGCAAAGCGATATTATTTCTTCTGCGGTGATTCTGACTCCTGAGATAATGCAGCAAGCCCTTGCTAAAAATCCTTGGGAAGTGTTGAATGATATTCGTCCTGTGGGATTTTTTGACCTTAAAAAATTGCCTCCTGAAGCTGTGCCTGTGATGTTTGAACATGAAAATATGCAATACATGGGCTGGCAATTGCGGGGAACATTGCCCATGTTGTTTAATTGCGATTACAACACAGTGTGGATGCCTGATAATCCCACGCGAACTGCGCCGTCCTCTACCATATTGGAAGCTGATTTTATCGTTTCACCTGGTGGACAATATCCCACTATCAATTCTGCCTTGAGTGCGGCGAAAGCAGGGGATCGCATTGTGGTGAAAACAGGTTTGTATCGAGAAAAGATTGTTATTAACAAAGCGATTGAACTGATTGGTTCAGGTTCACCTGTGATTGAAAGTAATGGTGAATGTATTGAAATGAGAACAGATTATGCGGTTGTGCGGGGATTTACTTTAAAACGTGTTGCAACTGACAGCAAAAACTGTGCGGTTTATATTCCACAAGGTTCTTTGGTTTTAGAACACTGTGATATATCTTCTGAAAGCCTATCTTGTGTGGATATATGCAATCAAAACTCTCAAGGAATATTACGACACTGTAAGATTCATGACAGTAAAAATGGAGCAGGTGTTATCGTTTATGAAAACGGCGGCGGCATTATTGAAGACTGTGACATTTTTGCTAATGCATATTCTGGAATAGAAATTAGAACAGGGGGAAATCCCACGGTGCGGCGTTGTAAGATTCATGATGGTAAACAGAGTGGTGTTTTCGTTTATGAAAACGGCGGCGGCATTATTGAAGACTGTGACATTTTTGCTAATGCGTATTCTGGAATAGCTATTACAGGGGGAAATCCCACGGTTCGACGTTGTAAAATTACTGCCAATAAATATCAAGCTGTCTACATACACGACAATGGTCGAGGACAAGTAGAAAACTGTGATTTACGCGGTAATGAAAAAGGGGCTTGGTATATTGACGAAACATCAAAGGTGCAAGAAAGCGGTAATCAAATATGATTTATTGTCTGAACCACAATTCACATAATTACCGCAATTTTCTTAATTAAACACCTAATTTGTTTTAATTGTGTAAATTAAGGTAATTATGTGAATTGTGGTTCAGACAGACCTTCATTCAACCCCGCTTAAAACAACTCATCACTCATCGCCAAAATCGCCACAGAACCTTGCGTCACTGCATGACTCAAGCCTGCTGCTTGCGACAACATGTAATCCGCATAAAAGCGCGTTGAAATAATCTTCGCTTCAAAAAACGCATGATTTCCCGAAGATTGTTGCAGTTTTTGCTGAGCAATAAACGCAGCCCGCGCCATTTGCCAGCCACCGACCACATAACCAAACAAACGCAAATAGGCGACAGAACTTGCATTCGCCGCCTGTGGATTCTTCTCAGCATATTGCTGCACAATCCAAGCCGTTGCCGTGGTCAAAGCCTCCAAACCCGTGCTCAAACCTTGACGAATCACCGCAAAATCATCGCCGTGCACCGTGTCCAAATCCGCTAAAGTCGCCTTGATTTTGGCAAACAATGCCTGTGCCGCCACGCCCTTATCTAAACCGACTTTGCGCCCGACTAAATCATTGGCTTGAATGCCTGTCGTGCCTTCGTAAATCGTGGCAATCCGTGCATCGCGGAAATGTTGCGCCGCGCCCGTTTCTTCAATATAGCCCATGCCGCCATGCACTTGAATGCCCAAAGAGGTCAATTCAACCCCCATTTCCGTACACCAGCCCTTAACCACAGGAATCAACAAATCCACCTGAGATTGCGCTTCCGCACGCAGCGCATCATCAGGCTCATGCCCTGCTTTATCCAACAACGCCGCGCCATAATAAGCCACAGCGCGGGTCGCTTCGGTGACGGATTTCATGGTCAATAACATGCGACGCACATCAGGATGCTTGATAATCGCGACTTTTTGACCCGTGCGTGAACCAATTTCAACGCCTTGAATACGATCTTTTGCATAAGCTAAAGCACGTTGATAAGCGCGTTCACTGATTGCCACCCCTTCCAAACCCACCGCTAAACGCGCATGGTTCATCATGGTGAACATGTATTTCAAGCCTTGATTGGGTTCGCCCACCATGTAACCCAACGCGCCTTCATTGTCACCAAAAGCAATCACGGCGGTAGGACTGGCGTTAATCCCCAATTTGTGCTCGATAGACACACAGTAAGCATCATTGCGTGCGCCTAAACTGCCATCGGCATTCACCAAAAACTTCGGCACGACAAACAAAGAAATCCCTTTCACCCCTTCAGGCGCGTCAGGCAAACGAGCCAGCACCAAGTGAATGATGTTTTCAGCAACATCATGTTCACCCCAAGTAATGAAAATCTTTTGCCCAGAAATGCGGAAATGATCGCCTTCAGGCACGGCTTTACTGCGAACCGCGCTTAAATCTGAACCCGCAGACGGTTCAGTTAAATTCATCGTGCCCGTCCAAGTGCCTTCAATCATTTTGGGCAGGTAAACGCTGCGAATACTTTCATCGCTGCAATGGTGCATTAAGGCTTCAATTGCGCCTTGGGTCAGCATCGGGCACAAACTGAATGCCATGTTTGCCGATTTCCAAATTTCAGCCACTGCCGTAGACACCAAAGACGGTAAACCTTGCCCGCCGTAGTCTGGCGAACTGGCAACGCCCGTCCAACCTGCTTCCGCAAATTGAGCATAGGCTTCTTTAAAGCCCGTTGCCGTGGTCACGGCATTATTTGCAAACTGATTGCCTTCTTTGTCGCCACTGTGATTGATGGGGTCAAGAATATCCGTGGCAAATTTGCCCGCTTCTTCCAGAATTGACTCCACCACATCGGGGGTGATTTCAGCGTATTCTTCAAAAGCATTCAGCTCAGAAAGCCCCGCCAATTCATTGATAACAAACAGCATATCTTGAGTGGGTGCGTGATAGCTCATGCGTGCTCCTTGAGATTAACTCAATGCTTGGGTAAGTTCTGGAACGGCTGTGAATAAATCAGCCACTAAGCCATAATCTGCCACTTGGAAAATCGGGGCTTCTTCATCTTTATTAATCGCAACAATCACTTTGCTGTCTTTCATGCCTGCCAAATGCTGAATTGCGCCTGAAATCCCGACAGCAATATACAATTGGGGCGCAACGATTTTGCCCGTTTGTCCCACTTGGTAATCATTGGGCACATAGCCCGCATCCACTGCGGCACGCGATGCACCAATGGCTGCGCCTAACTTGTCCGCAAGGGCTTCAAGAATCGCAAAGTTTTCACTGCTGCCCATGCCACGCCCGCCTGACACAATAATTTTTGCCGCGCCCAATTCGGGACGGCTGGACTTGGTCAAGGTTTGTTCGACAAAACTGGCTAAACCGCTGTCGGCTTGGGCGGCTAAGCTTTCAATTGCAGCACTGCCTCCCGTGGCGGCAACAGGGTCAAAACCCGTGGTACGAATGGTTAAGACTTTAATCGCATCGGTGGATTTCACCGTTGCCAACACGTTGCCCGCATAAATCGGGCGCACGAAAGTATCTGCATCCACGACTTGAATCACATCAGAAACTTGAGCCACGTCTAATAAAGCGGCGACGCGGGGTAAGAAATTTTTCCCGAAGGTCGAGGCGGGGGTCAAAATATGCGTATATTCTTTGGCAATGCTCAGCACTAAATTGGCAATATTTTCTGCCAAAGCATGGGCATATTGGGCGGCATCGGCGTGTAAAACTTTGCTAACACCTTCCACTTGCGCAGCGGCTTGTGCCACACTGCTGGCTTCATGCCCTGCCACTAAAACCACCACTTCGCTGGCAATTTTACGCGCCGCTTGAATGGTGTTGAGTACGCCTGCTTTCAGGCTTTGATTATCATGTTCGGCAACCACTAACACGCGCATTTAAATCACCTTTGCTTCGTTCTTGAGTTTATCCACTAAGCTTTGTACATCAGCCACTTTGACCCCTGCTTTACGCACAGGCGGTTCTTGCACTTTGAGGGTGACTAAATTTTTAGTTAAGTTCACGCCTAAGTCTGCGGGAGTGAGTGTATCCAAGGGCTTTTTCTTAGCTTTCATAATGTTGGGTAATTTGACATAGCGCGGTTCATTCAAACGCAAGTCAGCGGTGACCACGACAGGCAATTTCACCGCAATGGTTTCCAGCCCGCCATCAATTTCACGAATTACCGTGGCTTGTTCGCCTGCAACCGTGACTTTTGAGGCAAACGTGGCTTGTCCCCAACCCAATAAAGCGGCAAGCATTTGTCCTGTTTGATTGGCATCGTCGTCAATGGCTTGTTTGCCCAGAATCACGATTTGAGGCTGTTCTTTTTCGACCACGGCTTTTAATAATTTGGCAGCACTCAGCGACTGAATTTCTTCATCAGTTTCAACCAGAATGGCGCGGTCGCCGCCCATTGCTAAACCCGTGCGTAAAATTTCTTGGCAAGCTTTCACGCCTAAAGACACTAAAACGATTTCTGTGGCAATGCCTGCTTCTTGCAAGCGAATCGCTTCTTCAATGGCAATTTCGTCAAAAGGGTTCATCGACATTTTGACGTTGGCAATATCCACGTCAGAACCATCGCTTTTTACCCTTACCTTTACGTTATAGTCAACCACGCGTTTGACAGCAACCAGTATTTTCATTCTTCCCGTCCCTACGATTATTCGGAGCTGTGTTTTATAGAGAAATGTGCAAGGTGCAGTATAATGCCTCTTAGAAATGTTGTGGATGTGCATTAAAATTTGTAAACACCACACCCGCTTTCTTATGATAAGGGACAGTAATTCCTTACACAATAGCCTATCCTATTCGTTCGCTGTTTTTCTTGGTACTCGACGCAGATTCGCATGCTACATACTTTATTTTGTCATTGGACAAGTTCCTCTCCGACCGCTGTGACGTGGTTTGCCTGTGATGCCAAAGGGCAACTGCAAACCCCTATCCAAACGGGTGAACTTTCACAATTGCCCACCGCCAAGCGGGTTTATGGACTGTTGCCGAGCACCGATATTCTGCTCGCACAGGTCGATGTTCCCAGTAAACAACGCCAACGCTTATTACAAGCCGTGCCTTTTGTTTTAGAAGAACAATTGGCAGAAGAAATTGAAAACTTACATTTTGCGGTGGGAGAACGTGACAAAGTCAGCGGTTTAATTCCTGTCGCGGTGTTAGAACGGGCATATTTACAAACTTATCTCGAAGCGATTCAAGAAACGGGCTTAGTGTTTGACGCAATTGTCCCCGATGTTTTAGCCGTGCCTTTGCCGCCGCAAGGTTGGGGTTTATTGTTATTGGGCAATACGTTATTAGTGCGCACGGGCGCGTATGCAGGTTTCGCCGTTGAATTGAGCAATGCCGTGACGTGGTTGCAATTAGCCATCAATGAATCGGGAGAAAATGCGCCCAGTTTGTTGCAAATTTATGCCTCGGGAACGACGCATTGGACGCAGGATTTAAATAGTTTAGGCATTCCTGTGCAAGTCCAAACTGATGCGCAGGGCGAATATGCGTGGCTCAGTAAAGGCATGTTTACTGCGCCACCCTTGGATTTATTGCAAGGCGAATACCGCCCTAGTCACGCGCTGGGTGAATTTTGGAAACCGTGGCGACTGACCGCCGCTTTATTACTGTTGGGCGTGCTGATTTATGGCGGGCAATTGTGGACGCAATCGCAGCAGCTTTCGCAGCAACGCAGCCAATTAAGCCAGCAAATTGAACAGGTGTATCGCGAGACTTTTCCCGAATCGAAGAAAATTGTGAATCCTCGGGCACAAATGGAACAGCAATTAAAACAATTGCGGAATCAGCGTGGGCAAGGCGGTGGGGAAACCGATTTTTTAAGTCAGTTGGTGCAACTCAGTCCGTCTTTGAAACAAAGTACAGGTTTATTATTGAAACGCGTGGAATTTCGTCAAGGGCGTTTCGAGCTGGAAATGGATTTGGGGAGTTTACAAGCGGTTGAGCAATTGAAACAGTCTTGGGTACAACAAGGATTTCAAGTGGAAATTGCGGGCATGAACAGCCGCCAAAATGGGGTTGAGTTAAAAATGAAGGTGGCAAAGAAGTAAGCTATGCCATTCAGTGGAGCGGATAAGCAAGTCACTTGTGGCTAGGATTGTCAGAATCGGGGTTCACAGGATGAACGAATTTTCAGAATTAACGCGTAAATATTCCAGTGGCTAATCCTGCTTAATTCGGATAATCCTGTAAATCCTGATTCAGACAATTAAGATGATTAAAACAGTGCGTAAATAAACGGCGTAAACACCGAGCCTTGCGTCAACACCAACAAGCCGCCTAATAACACCAAAATCAAAATAATCGGAATTAACCAAAACTTTTTACGTTCACGCACGAACAAATAAATATCTTTCAACAAATCTAACATTTAAAAAGGGTGCTCCATGTGTTTGGGTGGGCGGGCAGGTTTGGTGACACGGTAGGCGTGTTTCGATAAGCCCTTGCCAAAAACACGCATCAACAAGCCCAGCGGCGTGATGAGGCAAAAGAATAAAACGCCAAGAATCAGGCGGGTGTTAATCCAGCCCAGCCCCATCCCCAACTTTTCCCAGCCCAAATAAGCGGGTTTCAAAATTTGCGGGACAATTAACGCGGGCGCGATAAATCCCGCACCCAATAACCAAATCCATAAATGACTGGGTGAATGCGAAAACCACGGCACTAATAGCCCAAAAATCCCAATAATTCCGCCGCCAACCACCAAGCCAAATTCACGCAAGCGGCGATTGTCTAAAACTAACTCGGTATTTTTCATGCGCGTTAATCCAAAGTGACGGTAACTTGCCCAATATTTTGCTGAGGTTGTGCGGTTTTTTTCAGGAAACAGTTTTCAATCACTAAATAATCCATCTCAGTTTTCATAAAACATTCATAGGCTTGCTGCGGCGTGGCGACAATTGGCTCACCGCGTACATTGAAAGAAGTATTCACCAATACCGCACAACCCGTTAATTTATCAAAGGCTTGCAACAAAGCATAATAACGGGGATTGGTGGTTTGATGCACGGTTTGCACCCGCGCAGAATAATCTAAATGAGTAATCGCAGGCAAAGTGGAACGCGGCAAATTGACCCGCTCAATGCCAAATAAAGCGGCATCTTCAGGGCGTTCAGGCAGACGCAATGCGGGATTCACATCTGCCACCAGCAACATATAGGGGCTGTCCGTGTTCAAATCAAAATATTCCCCTGCTTTTTCTGCCAATACCGAAGGCGCAAACGGTCGAAAGGATTCACGGTATTTAATTTTCAAATTCATCACCGATTGCATTTTAGCACTGCGCGGGTCGCCCAAAATCGAACGTCCGCCCAAGGCTCTTGGACCAAATTCCATACGCCCTTGAAACCAGCCAACCACCGCCTCTTGCGCCAACACTTCCGCCACTTGGGGGAATAAATCAGCATCTGCGACGATTTCGTAAACCGCCCCGACAGAGTCTAAATAAGTTTTAATTTCCGAAGCGGCAAACTGTGGCCCTAAATAACCGCCTTGCATGGAATCATTTGGATCGGCTTGGCGCGGCTGTTCTAAATATTCATACCACACACTCAACGCCGCCCCCAAAGCACTGCCCGCATCGCCTGCGGCGGGTTGAATCCAAATATTTTTAAAAATGTTTTCTTTGAGAATTTTGCCGTTTGCCACGCAATTCAAGGCAACTCCGCCCGCTAAACACAGATTTTCTGAGGGCAATTCACGGCGCACAGTGCGGGCTAAACGCAATACCGCTTCTTCGAGCACCACTTGAATAGAACGTGCAATATCCATTTCGCGCTGGGTTAAAGGACTTTCGGGAACGCGGGGTTTGCCGCCAAATAGCTCATCAAACGCGGGGCTGGTCATGGTCAAACCGACATGATAATTAAAATAACGCATGTCGAGTTTAAACGTACCATCTTCTTTTAAATCAATCAGATGGTCTAAAATCGTTTGCACGTAGCGCGGTTGACCATAGGGCGCAAGTCCCATCAATTTGTATTCGCCCGAGTTCACTTTGAAACCCGTGTAATAAGTAAAAGCAGAATACAACAAGCCCAAAGAGTGCGGAAAATGGGTTTCCCATTGCGGAATTAAGTGATTATCTTTGCCTTGCCAAACGGAAGTGGTTGCCCACTCGCCCACGCCATCGATACATAACACGCTGGCATCTTGAAATGGACTAGGGAAAAAGGCGGCGGCGGCGTGGGATTGATGATGCTCATTGAATAATAAACGCGGTAAAGTGGATTCATGAGGGAAAAGTCGCGCTAACTCTTTTTTTAACAGTGTTTTTAAATAAAGCTTCTCTTTCAGCCAAATCGGCATGGAGTGAACAAAAGATTTAAAACCTTGGGGTGCGTAAGCTAAATAAGTTTCTAATAAACGTTCAAATTTTAGCAAAGGCTTGTCATAAAAGACCACGTAATCTACACTGCTGAGCGTTATCTTTCCTGCTTCTAAGCAATATTTCACTGCGTGGTGAGGAAATTCTGCTTCATTTTTTTTGCGGGTAAATCTTTCTTCTTGTGCAGCAGCAATGATTTTGCCATTGATGAGCAAAGCTGCGGCACTGTCATGGTAATAGGCTGAAATACCGAGGATATTCATGTCGTTTTCAAATCCTTTAGCTGTTTATGGCTTAATTTTCTTAGGTCTAATAATCGCTATTTTTTTACTATCGTTTATTTTCGTAAAATGCTGGAAAAAACCATCAAAACTAAAGAATTTTCTGGTGAATGCAGGCGTGTCTGTGTTTACCGTGGCTTTTTTACTTTTACTTTTAGAAGTCGGGGCTTATCTGTTTATTGTGCGCTCCGATAGTTTCAGTTTTACCTTGGCAAATCAACGCTGGTTTAGCAGTTATTGGCAACCGATTAATGCGCTTGGCTATCGGGATAACGATTATAGCCCAGAGATGCTTAAAAGCAATAGAGTGGTTTTTGTGGCGGGGGATTCCTTCGTTGCAGGTCAAGGGATTAAGGATTATAAACATCGTTTTTCTAACTTATTGCAGGAAAAATTAGGAAAAGGCTGGTTAGTTGCAAATATTGCTCAAGTGGGCTGGAGTACGCCTGATGAATATCAAGGCATTATTCATTATCCGCACAAGCCCAGCATTATTGTGTTGTCGTATTTTATTGATGATATTCGCCAATCTTCGGCGAATTTGGATGATGCTAACAAATTTCAGTGGCAGCAATTATTACAACCGATTCCCAGTTCTTTGCAATGGCTGGTGAAAAATTCGTATTTTGCCAATTACTTTTACTGGCAATGGTATCGTGCAAATCACAGTCAGCCTGAGTCGGTTTATTGGGATAAGATGCAGGGCTATTACAGCAATCCTGTGACCTGGAATATTCATCAGCTAGAACTGAAAAATATTATTGATTATGCGAAAACCAATAATATCACTTTGATTCCTATATTGTTCCCGAACTTGGTTTCACTGGAAAAGAGCAAGCCGATTATCACCAAGGTTTCAGGATTTTTGCAAGAACAAGGGATGAATCCGATTAATTTAACAAGTTTATTTGAAGGCAAAACGCCTGCTGAATTGGTGGTGAATCAGGTCGATGCCCATCCCAATGAATGGGTAAATCAGCAGGTGAGTGAGATTGTGTTTAAGGCGATTCAGGTGCGGGGGAAAATGCAATAAACAACATTATCTCGTTCCCAAACTCTGTTTGGGAATGCCTGCCTGTCAAGCTCTGCTTGACGATTTCAGCAAACCTGAAACTCATTCAATAAATGCTGAGGTAACACCAGTCAGTATTTATGACTTTTCATTTCTAAATGTAAGAATCAAGATAACTCTGTCAAGCGGAGCTTGACGTACAGGCATTCCCAAACAGAGTTTGGGAACGAGAGGCTAAGTCATTTTCTCGTTCCCACGCGCGTGGGAACGAGATCGGAATCTTAAAAACGCATCAGGATTTACCGCATCATGAACCTATTTCGTTCAGAGAATGCTGTAAATCCTGATTCAGACTACAAAGCTTTAAAACTTTAAAACAGCTTACGCAATCAACAACGCTGCTGCTGCAATTAATTGCAAGGCTTCATCTAAACTTTGTTGCAACACATTATTCGCTTGTTCTGCCGTCAATGACATCGGCTTATCGGCAGTGGCTTGTTGGCTAGAAAAGCCTAATTTTCCCTCTTTTAGCCACTGTTTTAACAGCGTCAATAAATCCTCATGGGTATGTTTACCATCCAAATAAGGCAGAATTTGTAAACACACCGCATTTTCAATCTTGAAATATTCACAGCGCAAATTCACCACATGATTGCCCTTGCTCACCAATAAGCGCACCAATGCCGTGGTAGTGGGGCGTTCGCTGACGTGGGTAATAAATTTGGGAGCTTCAAGATGTAATTCAATCAAACCACGGCTGTAGCACATCAATAGCATTTCTGCGATTTCAGTTTCATCTTCAGGGCTAGATTTGCCATGCACTTTGCGGGTTTGCTCCACCAAATCGGAAAATGCGAACATTTGTGGCCATTGCGCGCCCAGCAATTTCAACATCACTTTCAACAAGGGACGTTCAGTGCTGACCGTGCCGCGTTGATTTTTAAACTGCAATACCGTGCCGTTATCACTCACTTGTTCCAAGTTTGCCGAAATATAGCAGCCTTCAAAAATACTGGTGTTTAAGGCACGATTCAACACTGTGCCTTTGTGACACAGCAAAGTATGGCGAAAATGGCGATTGCGTAAAAAATCCATGTATTGTTCTTGCTGGATTAAATCATTTTGGAACAATTGCAGGGTTTTTTGCACTTCGAGTGGGAAATTCACACTCAACATGCTGTGCAAGAACGCATCAGATAAATATTCTAAATCGTGCGCCCGTGCTTGTTGAATAAACTCATGGAAATACAGCGGTTGATTTTCTTCTTCCAAAAACTCATGAAATAAATAGGCTTCAGGCAACTCGATGAAAGTGCTGCATTCTTCTTTCAAAAACAAGCTGTAAGAATCATCACCTGTGTTGCTTGAGTCTGCTAAAAATTTTAGCAAGGCGCGTAATTGGCTGACGCGGGCTTTCGGGTCTTGAATTTTGCCCGTGTGATACAGCATCATGTCGCGAATTGCACCGCGCATATTCCAACCGGGTTTGGTGTTATAGCTCACATAAGCCACGCCCGTGGGATTTAATAAGTCTTTGCATAAACTTAGAATTTTTTCTTGTACGACCGCAGGAACCCATGAATAAATCCCGTGGGCAATAATGTAGTCAAATTTGCCGAGACTGGCATCTAAGTCTAATAAATTAGCCTGTTTCAGGGTGATGTTTTTCAGCCCCAAACTGTCGATCATCGCCTGTCCTGCATTAATTTGCTGTGCGGACAAATCAATCCCGATACATTCGGTTTCTGGGAAATGTTGGGCGGTGGTGATTAAATTAATCCCGTCTGCACAACCCAATTCCAGCACGCGTGCCCTGGCAATCGCGGGGCTTTGCATACCAAACACTTTGGCTAAGGTTGCCAAGCGTTCTGGTTGTGCATATCCCATCGGGGTGGAGGTATAGGGTAATTCATCATACGTTGTTTGGGGTAAAGACATGACAGCTTCTCATCAGTTGATTTTCAGTGAGTGAACAGGCGAAATTGAGCAGCGTTAAATCCTGTCATAGTACGCCTGATGCGTGTATTCGTGCCGTATAGCATAACATTTTTAGGAATTTTGGGGATAACACGCCTGTTTCAAGTGCTTACAGGTGATAACTTAAAAAATTGAGTGCCTTTTAAAACAAGCTTTACAAAGTCAGTTTAAAGCAAGCCCCCAACCCCCTAAAGGGGGCTAAAGATAAATAAGTTTTTGTTTAAAATCACATTTATGGAATTTAGGGGCTGCTTTAAGCAGTTTAAAAATACTTTGGGATTCATCCCTAAACTGGACTAAATACTCCATGAGTGGGAGAGCGGGCGGTAAAATTTTAAACAACGCCTCTTCAAAACAGCAGTGTGCTATGA